>SXGQ01087098.1_pt1 | contig 24660 bp, 20 predicted proteins | sample 3178371 | NCBI WGS metagenome assembly SXGQ01 (sample SAMN11356859, study PRJNA531348) | freshwater metagenome | isolation source: freshwater sample F1-20 | place: China: Fuxian Lake, Yuxi | collected 2017-12-25 | reverse complement strand
TACCAAAGGCTACGCCATTGGTTCGGCCGGTCTGGCCGCGCTGGTTTTGTTTGCCGACTACACCCACAAGCTGGAGAGTTACGGCAGGGTCATCAGCTTTGACCTGAGCAACCCGATGGTCATTATTGGGCTGTTTATTGGCGGGCTTATTCCTTACCTGTTTGGCGCCATGGCAATGGAGGCGGTCGGTCGCGCGGCGGGCGCGGTGGTCGTTGAGGTAAGGCGTCAGTTTCGCGAAATCAAGGGCATCATGGACGGTACCGGCAAGCCCGAATACGACACGGCTGTTGACATGCTCACCACGGCTGCCATCAAAGAGATGATGATCCCATCCCTGCTGCCAGTGGTCGCGCCGATTGTGGTGGGTCTGGTACTGGGGCCGGCAGCCTTGGGCGGTCTGCTGATGGGTACCATAGTTACAGGTTTGTTCGTGGCGATATCGATGTGTACCGGCGGCGGCGCCTGGGATAACGCCAAAAAATACAGTGAAGATGGTCACCATGGCGGCAAAGGTTCTGAAACTCACAAGGCAGCCGTCACAGGCGACACAGTGGGTGATCCCTACAAAGACACTGCCGGGCCGGCCATCAACCCGCTGATCAAGATCATCAACATTGTGGCCCTGTTGATTGTGCCGGTGATGATGAAAATTCACGGAGGCTGACCGACACCACAGGCGCAGAGAGGCCCGCGAAAGCGGGCTTTTTTATGCTGTTTTGAGTTGCCAAAGGTTCAAACAACTGCCGGCACAGCCGCCCCGGGGCTGACGATCACAGCGCGAATCAGGGCGGCCGCAGTGACAGCGATGTGCGGCAGATTGGCTATCCTGTCCTGCTCGATGGCTACCAAAATCAGCTCATTGACGCCGCCCACCACCGACATCGCCAGCTCAGGCGTGAGCAGGGTCGCCTGCAGCGGGCTGTTGATAACAGCGAGCATGAAGTCGGCAATCTCCTGGTTCACCCGCCGACGCGCAGCCAGACCGGCTAAACCCAGACCCAGGATTTCAATGTACAGGGTACGCAACAGCACCGGGTCGCTGGCCAGGAACTCAAGATAGGCTTTGAGCGCCAGTTCGACCTGGGTTTGCCAATCACGTGACGGATCGAGCGCTGAGCGCAAGACGGCTATGGCGCCGTGTCCGGCAGCCTCGTAGAGGGCAATCAGGCAGTCAGCACGGCTGTCAAAGTGCTCATAAAAAGTACGCCGTGACACCCCCGCCTGAGCCACGATGTCGGCAACCGTGCTGGCCGCATAGCCCTTCATACCAACGCTTTTGGCCATGCCCTCAAGCAAGCGCTGACGGTGGGCCTGGGCCTCAGGCGCTGCCTGGTCTTGCCGCATGGCTGCTAGCGCTCCTTGTGTACATTGTTTCGAACTGGCGGGCTACTGCATGGTACTTGACAGTACCACAACATTTGGGCACAATACGAGCACTTTGGTACGCGTTCGTACCGAATTCACTTGAAAGTCCTGTATGTCCGAGCTTGTTGTGCGACGCCTGCTGATTGATCTAGATGCTCCGGTGCCACGCCATTGGTTTGGTGGGGATGCCTTTCGTACCGCCATATTCAACGCCTTGTCCATGAGTTTCCCCTTTGGCGAGCAGTTTTTCATGGACTCGGTTCGCAGCGGGCTCAAAGCCCTGCCGCCTGCTCTGCAAGAAAAATTCGCTGCTGAGGCGCAGGGCTTCATAGGCCAAGAGGCAACCCATAGGCGCATTCATGCCCTGTTCAACGGCCAAATCGAGAAGCATGGGCTGATCAACCACTGGGAAGCAAGGGCCCGTGAGCGCCTGAAAATCGTGGCTGACTTTCATCCCCGGCATTGGCTGGCCATCACCGCGGCGACCGAACACTTCACCGCCGTTTTTGCCGACTGGCTGCTCAGCAACCCGGAGTTGTTCGAGGGCAGCGAAGAGCGTTTCAAGACCATGTGGCTGTGGCACAGCGCCGAGGAGTCTGAGCACAAGTGCACCGCCTTTGACCTCTACCTGGCCCTGGGCGGCTCCCACCAGTGGCGCCTGACCTGGTTCAGGCGCATCAGCCTGGTGTTTTTTACCGATTTGTTACGCCAAACTGTGAATAACCTGCACCACGACGGCACCCTGTGGCAGTGGCCTACCTGGGTCAGCGCCGGGGCCTTTTTGTTTGGCAAGCGCGGCTTGATCAGCTGCATGTTCAAGCCCCTGAGGGCTTACACGCAAGAGGGCTTTCATCCGCGGCAACTCCACAACACCTTGTCGGTCGACTGGCTGAACGCCAACCAGGCCTCCTTTGTTGAAATGAGCAGCCGCGGCACAGCGCCAGCCTGAGCCGCTGCTGTTTGGCTGCCCTGCTGGTCACGGAACAGCAGCCGGCCAAAAAACCGGGCCTGGCGCCTGCCGTACAGGCGCCAGGCCCGGTTTTTGAATGAAAATATGGGTCATGCAACTCAATTACATCGCCAACCGCGCATGCCCCTCCGGCTCTGGGCAAACCATCGCGGTCATAGACCCCTCTGACGGCCAGATTTTTGACCATATCCAGCGCAGCAATGCGCAAGACATTGACGCAGCAGTGGGCGCCGCCCATGCCGCACTTGACAGCAGTTGGCGTCATTTAAGTGCGGCCGAGCGGGGCCGACTGATGATGCGCCTGTCACTCAAAATAGGCGAGCACACCGAAGAATTGCGTGAAATTGAACAACGCGACTGCGGCAAGCCGGTTCGTCAGGCCCGCGCCGATGCTCTGGCGCTGGCCCGCTATTTCGAGTTTTATGCCGGGGCTTGCGACAAACTGCACGGCGACACCATCCCCTACCTAGACGGCTACAGCGTGCTGACCTGGCGCGAGCCACACGGGGTAACCGGCCATATCATTCCCTGGAACTACCCGATGCAGATTTTCGGGCGCAGCGTTGGCGGGGCTTTGGCCGCTGGCAACACCTGTGTCGTGAAACCCGCTGAAGACGCCTGCCTATCCTTGCTGCGCGTGGCCGAACTGGCCACCGAGGTGGGTTTTCCGCCAGGCGTCCTCAACATCGTCACCGGCTATGGTCATGAGGTGGGGGACGCGCTGGCGCGCCACCCCGGCATCGACCACATCAGCTTTACCGGCAGCCCTGGCGTTGGCACCCTGATTCAGCAGGCCGCAGCCCTGCGGCATTGCCCGGTCACCTTGGAACTTGGCGGCAAGAGCCCGCAAGTCGTTTTTGCCGATGCTGACCTAGACGCCGTCGTGCCGGCCATCCTCAACGCGATTGTGCAAAACGCGGGACAAACCTGCTCGGCTGGCGCACGATTGTTGGTTGAGCAGGCAATTTACGAGCCGCTGCTGGTCCGCCTTGGCGCCGAGTTTGCAAAGCTGCGGGTTGGGCCGGCCGCCATGGACCTGGATCTGGGCCCCTTGATACGCCGCAGCCAACAGCAACGGGTGGCGGACTTTCTGGCCGACGCCAAGGCTGCAGGCCTGATGGTGGTGGGCGAGGGTCAGGTGGTCGATACGGCGCCAAAAGGAGGCTTTTATCAGGTACCCCTGTTGTTGCGCGATGTGCCGGTTGGCCACCGATTGGCGCAAGAAGAGGTGTTTGGTCCGGTGCTTTGCGCGCTGCCCTTTGCTGACGAGGCGCAGGCCGTGGCGCTGGCCAATGCCACCGATTTTGGCCTGGTGGCGGGTGTCTGGACCCGCGATGGGGCACGCCAGTTCCGCTTGGCCAAGCGAATTCGAAGCGGACAGGTGTTCATCAACAACTACGGTGCCGGCGGCGGCGTGGAGCTTCCTTTTGGCGGGGTTAAATCTAGCGGCTATGGGCGGGAAAAAGGCTTTGAGGCATTGCACGGTTTCACCACCCTCAAGACTGTGGCCATCAGGCACGGCTAAACGGCCGCGCAAGTCATGCCAGAATGAGAACCACGGTCGGCGGGCAAGTCCGTCGGACCGAGATCCTCCGCAAACCTTATTCAACCCTGATCCAAACCATGAGCCAACGCGTCAAAAACAAATCCGTCATCGTCACTGGCTCGGGCGGCGGCATCGGCGAAGGCATCGCCAAACGGCTGGCCGAACAGGGCGCGCAGGTAATCGTCAATGACATCGATCCGCTGCGAGCAGAGCAGGTGGCAGCAGCGATCAGGTCGGTCGGCGGGCAGGCCTCTTTTTTTGCCGCCGATGTGACCCACTCAGACCAAGTTGCTGCGCTGGTGGCTGCCGCAGTAGAGCGCCATGGGCGGCTTGATGTGATGGTGAACAACGCCGGCTGGACCCACCGCAATCGCCCAGCGCTCGAGGTCAGCGAGGATGAGTTCGACAAGTGCTACGCAGTCAACGTGAAGAGCATTTACCTTGCCACCATCCATGCCACACCCGTGTTTCGGGCCCAGGGTGGCGGCAGCTTTATCAACATTGCCTCAACAGCGGGCATACGTCCCCGCCCTGGCCTGACCTGGTACAACGGCTCCAAGGGGGCGGTCATCACCACATCAAAATCATTGGCGGCCGAGCTGGGGCCTGAGAATATCCGCGTGAACTGCATCAACCCGGTATTTAACCCCGACACCGGCTTGGCCGCAGAATTTGCCGGAGGCCCACTGACCGAGGAGCGGCGGGAAAAGTTTCGCGCCAGCATACCGCTGGGTCGGTTTTCAACTGCGCTGGATGTCGCAAATGCCGTCCTTTATTTGGCCAGCGACGAGGCTAGTTTTATCAGCGGCGTCTGCCTTGAGGTAGACGGGGCGCGCTGCGTATGAGCAGCCTGCATGGGGCTGCCCCGGACAGCACCTGTGGCTGAACGAATCATCCCGCTGCTGGACCACCGGGCGCGGGTTTTGCAGCCCCCGGTGGCCGCATTCGCGCCGGCTACCCGGCTGGGCGCCAACGGCCAACTCGCCGATACCATGGGTCGGCCACTGCGAGACCTGCGCATCAGTGTCACTGACCGCTGCAACTTTCGTTGCAGCTACTGCATGCCCAAAGAGGTGTTCGACCAGGAATACGCCTACCTACCACAGGCCGAGCTTCTGTCGTTTGAAGAAATTACCCGGCTGGCCCGGGCCTTTGTGGCCCATGGCGTGCAAAAAATTCGCCTCACCGGGGGCGAGCCATTGCTGCGCAAGAACATCGAATTGCTGATTGAGCAATTGGCCAGCCTGCGCACCCTCCAAGGTTTGCCGCTTGACCTCACGCTGACCACCAATGGCGCCCTGCTCAAGCGCAAAGCTGCAAGCCTAAAGGCCGCGGGCTTGCAGCGCGTGACCATCAGCCTGGACGGACTCGACGACACCGTATTCCAACGCATGAACGATGTCGCGTTTCCGGTCTCTGAAGTGCTCGCGGGCATTGATGCGGCGCAGGCAGCTGGCTTGGGGCCGATCAAAATCAACATGGTGGTCAAGCGCGGCACCAATGAGCAGGAAATCCTGCCCATGGCCCGTCACTTTCGGGGCAGCGGCATGGTGCTGCGTTTCATCGAGTTCATGGACGTGGGGGCAACCAACGGCTGGCGTCTGAACGAAGTGCTGCCCTCGGGCGAACTGGTTCGGCAGATCCATGCCGAGTTGCCCTTGCTCGCACTGAGTCCCTCGGCACCGGGCGAGACCGCCGAGCGCTGGGGCTATGCAGACGCAAGCGGCCAGTGGGACCGCAGTGCCGGGGAGATCGGTGTCATCAGCAGCGTCACCCAGGCTTTTTGTGGCAGCTGCAACCGGGCCCGTTTGTCCACCGAGGGCAAGCTCTACCTGTGTCTGTTCGCTACCCAGGGCCATGACCTGCGCGGCCTGTTGCGCAGCGGGGCGGTTGGGGCAGATCTGGTGTCTGCCATTGGCCACATCTGGCAGGGGCGTACCGAGCGTTACTCCGAACTGCGCAGCCTTCAGGCCGGCGACACAGGCACGGCTCGGCGGGTCGAGATGAGCTACATCGGTGGCTGAGCAAATCAGCCCGGCCGACATCACCGGCCTGATACTGGCGGGTGGGCGTGGCTCGCGTATGGGCGGCGTGGACAAGGGCCTGCAAAGCTACAACGGCCTGCCAATGGCCCTACACACCCTGACCCGCCTGCAAATTGGCGGCTCGGTGGGCCAAGTCATGATCAATGCCAACCGTAATCTGGCGGCTTATGAGTCATTTGGAGCGGCTGTCTGGCCTGATGTTTTGGCAGACTATGCCGGGCCATTGGCGGGTTTTTTGACCGGTCTGGAGCGCTGCGAAACCCCTTATCTGGTCACCGTACCCTGCGACACCCCCCGACTGCCAATCGATCTGGTGCCCCGTTTGGCGCGGGCAATGCAAGACCAGGATGCCGAGATCGCCATGGCGGCAGCGCCAGAGGCTGGAGCCGAGGGCCAGTTGCAACTGCGCCCGCAGCCGGTTTTTTGCCTGTTGCGCGTGAGCCTGCTCGAGAGCCTGGTGGCCTTCACCCACGAAGGCGGGCGCAAGATTGACGCCTGGACAGCGCGCCACAACACCGTACTCACCCCCTTTGACTTACCCGGCGACGACCCCCGTGCCTTCTTCAATGCCAACACACTGGCAGAGCTGCGCGAACTCGAAGGCTGGCAGCCGTGAGCTCTGTGGCAGAAGTTGCTGCCCAACTGCAAGGCTACGATCCGCAGGCGCTCAGCGTGGCCGGTGTCAACGAGTTTCTGCTGCGCCTGGTGCACAGCATAGATGCGCCGCAGCAACTACCCCTGTTTGAAGCGCTGGGTCGGGTGTTGGCAGAGGATGTCATTTCGCCCATCAATGTGCCGCCTCATGACAACTCGGCCATGGACGGCTTCGCCCTGCGCGGCTCCGAGCTGCGGCCCGGCGCGCCGCTGCAGCTGAGCCGGGTTGGGACCGCTTTGGCCGGGGTCGCCTGGCGAGGCAAAGCAGGCCCGGGCGAGTGCGTCAAGATCATGACCGGGGCGGTGATGCCCGATGGGCTAGACACCGTGGTGCCACAAGAGCTTGTCAAGCGACTGGCGCAGGACGACCTGCGTATTGAAATCCCGGCCAATCTGCTTAAGCTCGGCGATAACCGGCGCCGCCTGGGCGAAGACCTGCGCTGCGGCGAGGTCGCCTTGAAAAAAGGCGCGCACCTCGGCCCGGCCGCGCTGGGCCTGGTGGCAAGTCTGGGCCTGGCAACGGTGCAGGTTCAGCGGCGCCTGAAGGTCGCCTATTTTTCTACCGGCGACGAAATCTTGAGCCTGGGTGAGCCCCTGCGAGAGGGTGCGGTGTACGACAGCAACCGCTACACCCTGTTTGGCCTGCTCAGCCGGCTTGGTTGCGAGGTGGTTGACCTGGGTGTCGTGCGCGACCAGCCCGCTTTGCTCGAGGCCGCCTTCACCGATGCTGCCAGCCATTGCGATGCCATCATCACCAGCGGGGGCGTGAGCGTGGGCGAGGCCGACTTCACCAAAGCCATGATGAAAAAACTCGGCGACGTGGCGTTTTGGAAAATTGCCATGCGCCCAGGACGACCCATGGCGGTGGGCCGAATCGGCCAGGCCCTGCTGTTTGGCCTCCCAGGCAACCCGGTGGCGGTGATGGTGACTTTTTTGGCCTTTGTGCGCCCCGCCCTGCTGCGGCTGATGGGCAGCAGCGCACTGCTGCCACCCCTGCTCAAGGCCTACAGCCTGGAGCCGCTACGCAAAAAACCAGGCCGCACCGAATACCAGCGCGGCACCGTGAGCACCGCAGCCGATGGTTCACTGAGGGTTAAAACCACCGGCAACCAGGGCTCGGGCGTGCTGAGCTCCATGGTGCAGGCCAATGGGCTGATCGTGCTGCACCATGCTCAGGGTGACGTGGCAACCGGCGAGCCAGTCGATGTGATGATGTTCGACGGCGCAATCTAAACCGGCCCAGCAAGGGCCACCCAGCGGGCACCGCCCCGGCTACTTGGCCAGCACCGCTTAGCCAGTGGGCAGCACAACCCGGCTGGGCGCTGTCTCAGGCACTGGCACAGCTTGAGCGGCCAAGGGCTGCACCAAGGGCTCGGGCGGCGGGTGGTGGGCTGCATCAGGGTCAAGCGTGGGCTCTTTGTTAGCACCCGGAGCATGTTTGCGCGCCAGCAGGGTGTACATGGTGGGAACCACAAATATGGTGAGCAGGCTGCCCAGTGTCATGCCGCCCACAATCACCCAGCCAATTTGGCGCCGACTCTCAGCCCCGGCGCCAGTGGCCAAGGCCAGGGGCACCGCCCCCAGCACCATGGCGCCGGTGGTCATCATGATAGGGCGCAGGCGCTGGATAGCTGATTTTTTAACCGCCTGCAGCGTGTCGAGGCCCTGCTCGCGCAGTTGGTTGGCAAACTCGACGATCAAAATACCGTGCTTTGTGATCAGGCCCACCAAAGTAATCAGACCGATCTGGCTGAACACATTGAGTGTGCCGCCCGACAATTTGAGCGCCATCAAGGCCCCGGCCATTGACAGCGGCACGCTGAGCAAGATAACCAAGGGGTCAACAAAGCTCTCGAACTGCGCGGCAAGCACCAAAAATATAAACAGGAGTGCCAAGGCGAACACCAGGGTCAGGGCATCAGACGACTTGCGAAATTCACGACTGCTGCCATTGAGGTCGGTGGCATAGCCGGGCTTGAGCACTTTTTTGGCCGTGGCGTCCATAAAGTCCAGCGCTTCGCCCATGGAGTAGTCGGCCGACAGGTTGGAGGTGATGGTGGCGGACCGGCGCTGGCCAAAGTGGTTGAGCTCCCGCGGCGCCACCACCTCTCGAATCTTGACCAAGGCCGCCAGGGGGATCATGGCATCGCCTCGCCCACGCACGTATATTTTTTCAATATCGTCGGGCGTGTCACGACCGCTGGGGGTGGTTTGAACGATCACGTCGTACTGCTCGCCTTCGCGCTTGTAGCGTGTGACCTTGCGCCCACCGAGCATGGTTTCCACGGCCCGGGCGATCAGGTCAACCCCGACGCCCATGTCTGCAGCCCGCTCACGGTCGACTTCGAGCTTGATCTCGGGTTTGTTCAGGCGCAGATCAGTATCCACCTGCACAAAGCCCGGATTTTTTGCCAACTCATCCTGAAAAGCCCGTACCGTCTGAGACAGGTTTTGGTAACTGTCCGAGGTGATGATCACAAAATTGATTGGTCGCTGGATGAATCCTTGACCTAAAGAGGGCGGCGTGACTGGGAATGCGGTGACGCCCGACAGGCCAGAAACACGGGGCGTCATCTCACGGGCCATCTCCAGCGTGGTTCGGCTGCGCTCCTCCCAGGGCTTGGCACGAAAAAAAATATTTCCCTGCGCCACAGTCGGGTTGCCAATAGTGGCAAAAACCCGGTCGAATTCAGGAAAATTCTGGCCGACCCGCTCAATGATTTGTGCATAGCGGTTGGTGTATTCCAGGGTTGAGCCGTCCGGGGCATTGAGTTGGGCCACCACCACGCCTCGGTCTTCAATGGGCGACAACTCGCGTTTGATTTCCCCCAACATGAGCCAGGACACCACGCCGCTGCCAATCATCACCAACACCACCAGCCAACGCTGGCGCAGGGTCCAGCTCAGTGCATGGCCATAGCCGCGGGTGACGGCTTGCAAGACCGCCTCCATCATCCGGTCAAACCAAGAAGGTTTGGGGTTGTGCCGCAGCAGAACCGAAGACAACATCGGCGACAGAGTCAAGGCCACCAAGCCCGACACCACCACCGCACCCGCCAGGGCCAGGGCAAATTCGGTAAACAAACGCCCAGTGCGCCCAGGAGAAAAGGCCAGGGGCGCATAGACCGCCACCAGCGTCATTGTCATTGCCACAATTGCAAAACCGACCTCTCTGGCGCCACGAATCGCAGCCTGAAAAGGCTCCATGCCCTCCTCAATATGACGATAAATGTTTTCCAGCATGACGATCGCATCATCAACCACCAGGCCAATCGCCAACACTAAGGCCAGCAGGGTCAGCGTGTTGATGCTAAAACCGGCCACCGCCATCAGGGCAAAAGTCCCAACCAGGGCCACCGGTATGGTCAGCAGTGGAATGATCGACGCTCGCAGTGTGCGCAAAAATACAAAGATCACCAGCGCCACCAACACCGAGGCCTCAAGAATGGTCATGAACACGCTTTTGATGGAGCGCTCAATAAACACCGAGTTGTCGTTGGCCACCTCCACCAGCACGCCGGGCGGCAGGTCGCGCTGCACCTTGACCAGCAGTTTGCGAACACCGGCCGACAAATCGAGTGGGTTGGCTGTGGCCTGGCGGATCACGCCCACCCCGATTGAATCGCGGCCATTCAGGCGCACGCTGGAGCGCTCGTCCACCGAGGCCTGCTCGACCCGCGCCACATCGGCGATGCGGATAGGCTGCCCGTTCACGGTGCGTATCACCACCTGCGCGAATTCTTGAGGCCGTTGCAAGTCGGTCGCTGCTGTAACACTGAATTCCCGCATGCGACTCTCAATGCGGCCGGCCGGCACTTCCAGGTTGGAGCGTCGCAGCGCGTCTTCAAGGTCTTGCACGGTCAGCCGGTAAGCGGCGAGTTTGTCGGGGTCTACCCAAACCCGCATGGCAAACTTGCGCTCGCCCTGCACGATGACATCAGCAGCGCCAGGGGCGGTCTGTAACACCGGCTTGACCAGTGTGTTGGCCATTTCGGAGAGCTGTAGCGTGGTGTGTGTGTCCGAGCTCAGCGCCAAAAAAATGACCGGAAAAGCATCAGCCTCAACCTTGGCGATCACCGGCTCATCGATGCCCTGAGGCAGTCGCTGGCGAACCCGGGTGACTTTGTCACGCACATCGGCGGCCGCTGAATCGGCATCGCGAGTGAGCGCGAAGCGCACCGATATCTGGCTGCGCTCTTGCCTGCTGTTGGAGGTGATCACATCAACCCCCTCAATGCCAGCGAGCGAGTCTTCGAGCACCTTGGTAACCTGGCTTTCCATCACGTCGCTGGATGCGCCCGTGTACAGGGTGCTCACTGACACCACGGGCTCATCGATTTTCGGGTACTCGCGCACACTGAGCCGGTTGAAGCTGACCGCCCCAATCAGGACGATCAGCAGGGACAAAACGGTGGCAAAGACCGGACGGCGGATTGAGGTTTCAGCCAATTGCATGCTGGTTCTCCGAGGGGGTCAACGGCTGGCAGCCGAGGCTGGCGGTGCGGCTGCTGGCGCGCTGGCGGCTGCAGCGCTGGCTGCGGATGCCGCCCCCTGCGGCGGGCGCCCGAGCTCAATGATGCGCAGGGCGGTGCCATCCCGCTGCAAACGCTGCTGACCCGCGATCACAACGGTTTGGCCTTCGGTGAGCCCATCAAGCACCTGAACCTTGCCTTGGCGACGGGCGCCGAGCTTGACCTCTTGGCGCAAGGATACAAACTTGGTGTCTGGTGGCAGCGCTGGTGGAGCAACCGCGCCAGAAGCAGCAACTGCTGGCGCAGGCAGTGCAGAGGGCTCGACAACTTTGATGACAAACTGTCTGCCGCCCTGCGGCACGATGGCCTCCTCAGGCACCACCAAGGCCTCCGGATTGATTGAAAACACCGTGGTCACCCGGGCAAACATGCCAGGTCGCAAGGGCGCCGGCTCGCCAGTGCCGCCAGGGCCCTGAGCGCCTGCTCGTCCAGCCGGTCGACCACCGGCCGAAGCAGTAGGCGCTGCGCCGCTGGTCGCACCGCCGGGTGCGCCGGCCCGGTTGGCCGATCTGGCACCGGTTTTTGCGCCCGACGCGTCCGCAGATGCCGGCGCGCCAGCTGCTGGGCCGGCCTCAGGCGGGCAGCCCAGGGGCTCACTTGAGGCTGGCACAGCACCCGCGCGGCCTGCCTCCGGCCCAGCCGGCGCTGCTGGTTTGGGCCGCACTGCCGGCTTGGCGCTTGGCGGACCTCCGGCCATGGGCGGGCCGCCAGCTTTGCCTGCTGCGCCGCCGCCCGGCCCACCGGCGCCTGGTGCAGCGCCAGGTACGGCACCAGATGCCCCGCCGGCTGCGCCACCCGGGCGGCCGCCAGCAGGCTGGGCCGCCTCACCCATGGTATTGGGCAACACCGCCCGCACACCGACCGATCGCCCGTTGGCATCAAGCAGGGGATCGAGCGCCTCGATGCGGGCCTTGAAGGCCCGCCCGGGCATGGCATCAAGCGCCAACTCCACGGACTGCTGCAGCCGTAGCTTGCCCTGAAAGCGCTCAGGCAGGCGGAAGTCAACATACATGCTGCTGATGTCCTCCAAATTGACCAGGTCTGCGCCGTCTTTCACGAAGTCGCCCAGATTGACCATCCGGATGCCCACGGTGCCATCAAAGGGGGCCAGCAAAACCATGCGAGCCAGCCTCGCGCAGGACAAAGCCAGTTGAGCTTCAACCACCTGCAGGCTCGCAGCGCTCTCTTCAAGAACCCGCTGAGCCACGAAATTTTGCGCCACCAGTTCCTGGTTGCGCTTCAAATTGGCTTTGGCAATCGATACCTGCGCCATACCCTGCCGAACTTCAGCTCTTTGCAGGGCATCGTCCAACTGAACCAGCATCTGCCCTTTACGCACTTTGGCACCATCGCTAAAGCCCAGCACCTTGATCCGGCCCGGCACCTCGGGGCGCAGCATGACACTTTGGCGGGAGCGCAGCGTACCCACGGTTTGCGCGTCGTCCTGGAGCAACATTTTTTCAACCCGTCCGACTTCTACGCCAGCCGCCCTGGGCACTGATGGCGCTGACGCGCCAGGCAGTGGTGACGAGGCCGTAGTGCCAGATCCACTGATTTCCTTAGGCCCTTTGGCCTGACCCTGGTACCACCATGCGGCGCCTGAGGCTGCCGCAATGCCAAGCACTGCAACCAAGGGGTAGATGATTTTTCTTGTCATGGACTTGATGCTCAATCGACTGACCGGGAACCCCACCCAGAGAAATCCGGAAGGAACGATTAACCCTAACTGTAGCAGGGCTTGGGGCAAATCAAAGAGTGCGCCACACCGTTAAATGGAGGGGGCTTTTGGGGGCAACCTAGATTTGCCGGCCCGAGCCATATCGGTTAAAGCCGCTGGCGCATTTGCTGAACACCCCGGTTGGCCAGAGCATCGGCGTGCTCATTTCCCGGGTCGCCGTTATGCCCACGCACCCAGTGCCAGTCAATCTGGTGCCCAGCCCGGTTGGCCAGGGCGTCCAGACGCTGCCAGAGGTCTGCGTTTTTGACCTCCTGCTTGGACGCGGTGCGCCAGTTGCGCGCTTTCCAAGCCGGCAGCCATTCTGTGATGCCTTTGAGCACATATTGGCTGTCGACATGAAGGTTGACATGGCAGGGCCGCTTGAGGGCTGACAGCGCCTCAATCACGGCCAGCAGTTCCATGCGGTTGTTGGTGGTTTGAAGCTCCCCGCCAAACAACTCCTTCACCGAGCCGCCCGAACTCAGTACTGCGCCCCAGCCTCCCAGGCCGGGATTGCCCTTGCAGGCGCCATCGGTATAAATCTTGACTAAATTCAATCCTGGTTCCTAGCTTGTTGCTCGTTATGGGCCACCGGCTGCTCCAGACCGCTGCTTCTGGCAATCGACACCGGTATGTGGCCGCGCGCGCGGGCGTGTTTCCAGTCGGGGCTCAGCAGTGTCATGCTGCGAACTCTTTTCACGGCGACGACGAAGTACACGGCACCGAAAATCGGCCACCAGCGCGGGCCAGCCCGATCCATCCATTCAAAGCGGGCCAGCCAGGCCTCGCTGAGCAAGGCCGGCCGGTAAGCGCCAAAACGCCCAAGCTCGACCTCAAAACCGAGCAAGCGCAACCAATCGCGCAGCCGCAAATACCCAATCAAGCGGTCCCTGGGCAAAAAGGTCTGGCCAAAACCCAGCCTGCGGTAAATGGAGGCGCGGCTTTGCCTCAAACCCCACAGGCTCAGTGGGTTGAAACCGCAAATCACCACCCGGCCCTCAGGCACCAACACCCGTTCAACTTCGCGCAGGGTTGCATGGGGGTCTGGCGAGAGGTCTAGCGCGTGGGGCAAAACCACCAGGTCAAGGCTGTTGGCTGAAAAAGGCAAGGCGGAAAAATCGCTCACCAGGTGGGCCGCCGAAAACCAGTCAGGTGCCGCAAGCCAGCGGTGCGGCATGCGGTTGGCTGCCAGGGCATCCATGTCGGGCAAGCCGAGTTGCAAAGCATGAAAGCCAAAAATGTCAGCCACAGCCAGGCCGAGCTGCTTTCGCTCCCACGCCAGCAGGTAGCGACCTGGCGCTGATTGAAACCAATCCTGCAAACCTATAATTTCATCGTTCATGGATCACATCAAAAACACTTGGCTATCAGCGCCTACACAAGTACGTCCGCCGGCACGAGCTCGCCCTGCGCATGGTCTGGCGCCGACATGTTGAAAGCCGGCCAATTTTATCTGTTGCTGGCGCTGCCTTGGGTCTTGAGCCTGATCGGCGGCATAGCGCATGGGCAGACCGGATTGGCCGAAAAAACAGCGGCAGACAGCCCATCGGCGCCCGCCGAGTTGCGACTGATCACACCGGTAGAGGTGCAAAGTCAGGCCGTCACGGGCTTGGCTGCACCGGTCGACTTGTGGGAGCGTATCCGCCGCGGATTTGGCATGCCCAACCTCGACACTGATTTGGTGCGCGGGCGCGAACAGTGGTACAGCGCCCGGCCCGACTACCTGATGCGCATGACCGAGCGTTCCAACAAATACCTGTTTCATATTGTTGAAGAGCTGGAGCGCCGCAATATGCCAAGCGAGCTGGCATTGCTGCCGTTTGTGGAGAGTGCCTTCAATCCCCAGGCAGTGTCCTCAGCCAAGGCAATGGGCATGTGGCAGTTCATGCCGGCCACTGGCAAACAGTACGAATTGCACCAAAACATTTTTCGGGACGACCGCCGCGATGTGCTTGCTTCAACCCGTGCGGCGCTGGACTACCTGCAAAAACTGCACGAGATGTTTGGCGATTGGCACCTGGCATTGGCAGCCTACAACTGGGGCGAGGGCAGCGTGGGCCGGTCGATGCGAAAGCGTCAGCAAGCTGGGCAGAGCAGCAGCTATGTCGATTTGCCAATGCCGCAAGAGACCCGTTTTTATGTGCCCAAGCTGCAGGCCATAAAAAACATCGTGGCCCGGCCGCAAGAATTCAATGTCGAATTGCCCCGCATCGAAAACCACCCCTTCTTTGAGGCCGTCGATATCAAACGCGATATCGATGTGGCATTGGCCGCCAAGTTGGCAGGTGTGAAACTAAAGGACTTTATGGCCCTCAATCCATCCGCCCGTCAGCCTGTGATTCTGGCTGCCGGCACCCCGCAAATACTGCTGCCCTGGGACAATGCGAAGGCCTTTGAGGAACGCCTGTCGGGCTACAACGGGCGCTTGGCAAGCTGGACTGTATGGGTCGCACCGAGCACCTTGAAGCCGGCGGACGCGGCAAAAAAGGTCGGCATGAGCGAAGCCGAGTTGCGCCGGGTCAACAACATACCACCCAGGGTTGTCATCAAGGCCGGCTCGAGCCTCCTGGTGCCGCGTCCGCTGCAACTTGGCTACGATGTGGCAAGCCATGTGGCCGACCATGGTCAGCTGAACCTGGCGCCTGAAATCGCGCTCAAGCGCAGCAGCGTGAAAGCCGGCAAGGGTGAAACGGTAGCCAGTGTGGCAAAGCGTTACCGCCTGAGCCCGGCAACGGTGGCCGAATGGAACCAGGTCAGCGTCACAGCCAACTTCAAAGCCGGCCAGGCGGTGGTACTTTATTTACCAGCAGGCAGTAAACCAACCAAACAGGCTGCCAAAAGTAAAACGCGTGCGCCAACCGCGACCAAGCCCTCCAGCGGGCCTAAGCCGTCCAGCAAGCGCTAAGCAGTTGCGGCCTAACGCCGGTCGACCAGGGCATGGGCAATGGTGCCCAAATCCACGTACTCCAACTCGCTGCCGGCGGGCACCCCGCGGGCCAGACGGGTCAGGCTGAGACCTCGGGCTTTGAGCGCTTCGCTGATGACATGGGCCGTGGCCTCGCCTTCGGCGGTGAAGTTGGTGGCCAAAATGACTTCACGCACCTGCCCGTCACAGGCACGCTCGAAGAGTTTCTTCAGGCCGATGTCCTTGGGTCCGATCCCGTCGAGCGGACTCAAACGGCCCATCAACACAAAATACAGGCCACGGTAAGCGCCGGTGCGCTCCACCGCAGACTGATCAGCCGGGGTCTCAACCACGCAGAGCTTGGAGGCGTCGCGCTTCGGGTCCAGGCAGGTTGCACAAACATCGGCTTGGGTAAAAGTGTGGCAACGCTCGCAATGGCCAATTTCCGCCGCGGCTTGCGCCAGGGCGCGGGAGAGGCCCAGTGCACCAGCCCGATCATGTTGAAGCAGATGGAAGGCCATCCGCGAAGCCGACTTCACCCCGACCCCGGGCAAATGCCGTAAAGCCTGGATCAACAGCTCCAGGGCGTTGGCACTAGCCACAGCAGCTGGTCTCAGAACGGGAACTTCATGCCGCCCGGCAGCCCGGGCATGCCGGCGGTGAGCTTGCCCATTTTCTCGGCCGAGGTCTCCTCGGCCCGTCGCAAGGCGGCATTGAAAGCCGCAGCCACCAGGTCTTCAAGCATGTCCTTGTCTTCAGCCAGTAAACTCGGGTCAATCGTGACGCGCTTGACATCATGTTTGCAAGTCATGGTGATCTTGACCAGGCCGGCGCCCGATTCGCCGCTGACTTCGATGAATCCGAGCTCATCCTGCGCCTTCTTCATGTTGTCCTGCATCGCCTGGGCCTGCTTCATGAGTCCGGCGAGTTGACCTTTGTTGAACATTTTTTTCCTCGGGGGTTGTGGTGGAGCGCGGGGTGACCGGTGCTCAGCCCTGCTTGATACTGCCAGGGACGATTTTCGCCCCAAAATCGCGCAACATGGTCTGCACGAAGGGGTCTTCAAAAATGATTTTCTCGGCCGCCAGTTGGCGCTCGACCGCAGCTTGCGAATTACGCCTGGCGGGGCTGTCGCTCACCCGGCCGACCTCCACCACCAATTGCACGGCATGGCCCGCTGCCTGCAAGGCTGATGCCAAGCGGTCCCGGCTGCCGGGCTGGTTAAGCGACTCGCGTTCAAGCCGAAGCAGCCACTGGTCGGTGTCGCGCGCAAGCAGTTGTGCCTGTAGAGCCAGCTCCCGCACCAGGCCGGAGATAGCCTCCTTGGCCACCAGTTCCTGCACCACGCCATGCCAAAAACTACCGTCTTCGGTGGGCACCAGGGCTGCCACCGACTGCTGGGCCAGAACCTCAGAACGAGAATCGGCCGCAACCCGCACCGGAATATCCGCAATCTCGGGCTCCGGCGCAGCTGCAACTGGCAGCGCCGGGCTGGCCTGGGACCTGGACGCTGCGCCTTGCCAACTGGCTGCCACCGACCCACCGCTGCGCACTGGCAGCAGTTGCCCAGCGCGGTCCGATGCATGACCGGCTGGGGCTGGCAGGGGTTTACTGGGGGCATCAAGCAGCGGCGCTTGGGGCCGAAGCAGTTCTGGCGCAGCCTCAATCAGAGTTTTTTTTTCTGCTGCGGCCAAAACCGGGCGGCCCGGTTTGAAGGCCAGCAAACGCAGCAAGACCATGGTCAAGGCGGCGTATTCATCAGGCGCCAAACCCAGCTCAGCCCGGCCATACAGGCAAAGACTATAGAGCAACTGCGTCTCGTCCGCTGGCAAACTACGGGCCAAGGATGCAAGTTCTGCCGCATCCGGGTCGCTGTCATCCGGCTCACCAGGCACCGCCTGCAACACTGCCATACGCTGTAAAACTGTGGCCATTTCCTCCAGTGCGGCAGCCGCACTGAGGCCATGCAGCCTCAAGGTCTCGACAGTCTGGACCACTGCCTTGCCATCGTCGAGGGCCAAGGCTTGCAACAAGCCAAACACATAGCTGCGATCAACACTGCCCAGCATCAGGCGCACGCTGGCTTCTTGGAGCTGCCCCGAACCGAAGGCAAGCGCCTGATCGGTCAAGCTCAGCGCATCGCGCATGGAGCCCCGTGCTGCGCGGGCCAGCAGCCGCAGCGACTGTGCATCTGCCTGCACCCCTTCAGCCAGCAGCACTTGCTGCAGATGTTCGCCAATCGTCTCGGGCGCCATCGGACGCAAGTTGAACTGCAGGCAGCGGGAGAGCACCGTCACCGGAACCTTTTGCGGATCGGTGGTGGCGAGCACAAATTTCAGGTAGTCCGGCGGCTCCTCCAGGGTCTTGAGCATGGCATTGAAAGCCGTGCTGCTGAGCATGTGCACTTCGTCGATCATGAACACCTTGAAGCGCCCCTGCACCGGTTTGTAGACCGCCTGCTCCAGCAGCGCCTGTATCTCGTCAACGCCGCGGTTTGAGGCCGCGTCGAGTTCGGTGTAATCAACAAAGCGGCCGGTATCAATGTCAGTGCAAGCTTGGCAAACGCCGCAAGGCGATGCGGTGATGCCGCCCTGCCCGTCAGCGCCCTGGCAGTTGAGAGATTTGGCCAAAATACGCGACACCGTTGTTTTGCCCACACCTCGGGTTCCAGTGAACAAATAGGCATGATGCAGCCGCTTCGTCGTCAGCGCGTTGCTAAGGGCCTGCACCACATGGCCCTGCCCCACCATTTCAGTGAAATTCTTGGGCCGGTATTTGCGGGCAAGGACGAGGTAGGACATGCAGACCATTCTACGGTCCTGCCTCGGCAAGGCTCAGGCCTGGGCACTGGTCGGCGATGCTTGGCGGCATGTTCGTAGCTGAGGCCTCGCGCCGCTGAGGCCTCAGGCCCAAGCCCGTACAATCTTGCGTGACGGGCCTTCCCACATGGGGAAGCGGCCAACCGGGTCAGGTGGGGAACCAAGCAGCCCTAACTGTGGATCCAGTGCTGGGGTCAAGGCTCGTCAACCCCCTTTTCGCCACCCAGCCGAGTCGCAGCAATGGCCGCGGCCTGCTGGCCTACAGCGCTTGATCTGCCGGTTTTTTTCTGTTCCAGAAAGTCTAAAACCCCGGCCGCAGCTTGGCGTCCCGTGGCCAGACTTGCGGTCAACAAATACCCCCCGGTCGGTGCCTCCCAATCCAACATTTCTCCCGCACAAAATAATCCTGGGCAGGCCTTGGCCATCAGCCCTGAATCAAGGCCCTCAAATCGAACGCCCCCAGCCGTGCTGATAGCCTCGTCTACCGGTCGGGTCGCGTCAAATGACATGGGCAGGGCCTTGATGGCTGACGCAAGTTCCCCGGCTTGGTGCATGCGCTCTGGACCCAAGCACTCATGCAGCAGGGCAAGCTTCACGCCTGCCAAAGAGAGTCGACTTTTCAGGTGGTTGGCCAGCGAACGCGATCCGCGCGGGTGGTTTATTTCGGCCTGCACACGCTGCAGCGACAGGTCTGGCAACAAGTCGAGCACAAAATTAGCTTGCCCAGTGGCGTCAATTTGATCGCGCAATTGACGCGAAAAAGCGTACACCAAGCTGCCCTCGAAGCCGCTGCGCGTCACCACAAATTCGCCCTGTTGGCGCTGTATTTGGCCCTGCACATCGGTCACCGTGAGGGCTACGGTTTTCAAGGCTTGGCCAGCGAAGCGTTGTCCAAAATAGGGGCTCCAGGCAGGGGCCACATCAAAACCGCAGTTGCTCGGGCGCAGCGGCGATACAGCGATGCCCCGCGCCTCGACCTGGTCGACCCACAGCCCGTCAGACCCCAAGCGGGCCCAACTCGCGCCGCCCAAGGCCAGCAGCACCGCGTCGCCGCTGGCCAACGCAGGGCCCTGCGGGGTCAAAAAACGCAGCTCTAGGCCCGTCTTGCCTCCCTGGTTTGCCCAGCCGACCCAGCGGTGTCGCAGGTGAAATTTCACGGGCTGCCCCTGCTCGGGTTGGCGCAACCGCTGCAACCAGGCGCGCAGCAGGGGAGAGGCCTTCATCTCGTTCGGGAAAATACGCCCTGAGCTGCCGACAAAAGTCGACACGCCTAGCGACCGGGTCCAAGCCTGCAACTGCTCGGCGTTGAAGGCCTGAAGGGCAGAGGAAACATCGTTGCAATGCGGCCCAAAGCGGCTCAGAAATCGGGCAAGGGGCTCTGAATGGCTCAGGTTCAAGCCGCCCCGGCCAGCCAGCAAGAACTTGCGGCCAACCGAGGGCATGGCATCAAACAAGTCCACCGCCACACCAGCAGCCGACAGCAGTTCTGCGGCCATCAAACCGGCTGGCCCGCCGCCCACCACCAAGACCCGGTGGGTCGGCTCAGCCTTCATGCTGCCAACCAGGTCTGAGGCTCTCGGCCGGCTCGGGGATGGCGGCTGGGCATGCTACAGCGTCTTCGCAAGCAAGCCGCCGCGGCAAACTGTCGTCGTGTTGCTGGTGCTCGCCATGGCTGAGGTTGCGAAACCTTTCCAAGCCTGGCCAATCGTCAAAGCCTGTAGTTTTCATTTGCTCATGTTTGTGACACAACAGTCTGCCGGTTTCTGTCACAATTTCCCAACTTTAACCTGATCGTCTATCTCACCTGAGGAAACACCATGGCCAGCGAACTCATCAAACACGTGACCGACCTCTCTTTTGAGGCAGACGTGCTGAAATCCGGCCAGCCAGTGCTGGTGGACTACTGGGCCGAATGGTGTGGGCCCTGCAAACAAATCGCTCCAATTCTCGATGAGGTCTCCCTAGCCTACCAAGGCAAACTGCAAATAGCCAAGATGAATGTGGATGAAAACCGCGATATACCCGCGAAGTTCAACATCCGCGGCATCCCGACTCTGATGCTATTCAAGGATGGCAAGCTTGCAGCCACCAAGGTTGGCGCACTGAGCAAGGCACAGTTGACGGCCTTTATCAACGAACAACTGGGCTGAACCACCAGCACCCGCCGCAGCGGCGGGGGCTTGTCACTCCAGGTGTCAAGCCGATCAGCAACAGCAGCGCAGCGCATTTTTCCTGTCATAATAGGTTATAAGTTTTCATTTGACCCAGATTTGGGTTCGTTCCCCGGCTTAAGACCTCGCGCTTGCGGCCCCTGTCACGCAGCGACCAACCCCTCCCCCGGTATGTCATTTCAACCCTTCTCTGGGCTCTCTCATGCACTTAAATGAACTCAAGGCACTGCATGTGTCTGAAGTCCTCAAACAAGCTGAAGAGCTTGAAATTGAAAACACCGGCCGCATGCGCAAACAGGAGTTGATGTTTGCCATTATCAAAAAGCGTGCCCGAACCGGCGAGCAAATCATTGCAGACGGCGTGCTCGAGATACTGCCCGACGGCTTCGGCTTTTTGCGCAGCCCCGACACCAGCTACACCGCCAGCACCGACGACATCTACATCAGCCCCAGCCAGGTGCGCCGTTTCAACCTACACACCGGTGACATGATCGAAGGGGAGGTTCGAACGCCAAAAGACGGCGAGCGCTACTTTGCGCTCAACAAGCTGGACCGGGTCAATAGCGGCGGCCCGGAGGACAACAAGCACAAGGTGATGTTTGAAAACCTCACACCGTTGTTCCCAAAGGTACAAATGCGGCTGGAGCGGGAGAACATCAAAACAGACGAGAACATCACGGGTCGGGTGATTGACATCATTGCGCCGATAGGCAAAGGGCAGCGCGCACTCTTGGTCGCACCCCCGAAAAGCGGCAAAACCGTGATGATGCAGCATATCGCTCATGCCATTTCAGCCAACTATCCCGACAGCCACATGATGGTGTTGCTGGTGGACGAGCGACCCGAAGAGGTCACCGAGATGCAGCGCACAGTCAAGGGAGAAGTCATTGCATCGACCTTTGACGAGCCTGCCGCCCGCCATGTTCATGTTGCAGAAATGGTGATTGAACGGGCCAAGCGCTTGGTGGAATTGAAGAAAGACGTGGTGATATTGCTCGACTCCATCACCCGTTTGGCGCGCGCTTATAACAATGTGGTTCCCTCAAGCGGCAAGGTCCTCACTGGCGGCGTCGATTCCAACGCCTTGCAGCGGCCCAAGCGCTTTTTAGGCGCAGCGCGTAATGTTGAGGAAGGGGGCTCACTGACCATCATTGCCACCGCTTTGGTTGACACCGGGAGCCGCATGGACGAGGTCATTTTTGAAGAATTCAAAGGCACAGGCAATTCGGAAATCCACCTCGACCGGCGACTGTACGAAAAGCGGGTGTTCCCCTCCATACAACTCAACCGTAGCGGTACCCGCCGAGAAGAGTTGTTGCTACAGCCCGAGATTTTGCAAAAAACCCGCATCCTGCGTCAGTTTTTGTACAACATGGATGAGGTCGAAGCCATGGAGATGGTGCTCAAACAAATGCGGGCCACCAAGACAAACAGCGAATTCTTCGACATGATGCGCCGGGGTGGCTAGCGCCTCGGCAAGGAAGTAATCCAACAAAGTGAAATCGCTGGATGTACCGAAGCCATAGTTACAGTGAAGGCTATGGAAAGCATCTGTAACGACGGCCTAGGTGCTGATGCAGGCCGACAGATGTCGGTGTTTCTGGGCCGGGGTACTGGACTATAATCTGCTACTTTTCTTGCTAAGTACAACGGGTTTTTAATTTGACAAATGTTTGTCCGATTGCCCGGCGCGGCTGGCTCAATTGATGGATCAACAATGAAAACTGGCATTCACCCCAACTACCGAGAGGTTTGTTTCATGGACCTCTCCAATGGCTTCAAATTTGTCACCCGCTCCTGCGCCAACGCCAAAGAGATGATCAAAATGGAAGATGGCCGCGAACTGCCGCTCTACAAGCTCGATACCTCGAGCGAATCCCACCCCTTTTACACCGGCACCCAAAAATCAGTTGATAACATGGGCGGGCGTGTGGAGCGCTTCCGCAACCGCTTCGGCAAGACTGTAGCCAAATAAGCTGGCCGCAGTTTCCTGCAGCGCAGGCAGCCCGGTTTACCGCGCTGCCTTTTTTTATGAACAAATCCAACCCTGCCATCGTCGCGCAGTCTGCGGTTCGGCGTATGCCACGAGCAGCGCTGCTGCTGCTTTGTCTGGCTTATGTTCTACCGGGCTTGCTCGGCCGTGCGCCCTGGCGCAGCGACGACATCAACGCTTTTGGCTTCATGCTCGAGTTGGCCAGCGGCGGCGGTGACTGGTGGTCGCCACGAATCATGGGTTTGGTGCCAGAGGTGGATGCCCTGCTCCCCTACTGGTTAGGGGCTTGGGCCATACAGTTGGCGCCGGCTTGGCTGGGGCCGGACAATGCCGTTCGCATTCCCTCTGTTGCGCTGCTCTCCTTGGCCATGGTAGCGACTTGGTATGGCGCCTACCATCTTGCACGCGGCCCCAAGGCACAGCCCCTTGCCTTTGCCTTTGGCGGTGAAGCCCAGCCCGCTGACTATGCCAGAGCCCTGGCTGATGGCGCCTTGCTGGCCTTGATCGCCTGCCTGGGTTTGGCACAGCCAGCCCACGAAACCACCGCCAGCCTGGCGCAGCTCAGTTTTTCGGCACTGGTTTTTTATGGTTTTGCAGCGGCCCCAAGCGGTAAACCGCTGCCGCTGCTCAGCATGGGGTTGGGCTTGGCTGCACTGGCGCTGTCGGGCGCCCCGAGCGTGGCGGTGCTGCTGGGCTTGGGTGGCTCTCTGAGCCTGATGAGTCCCGAAGCAGAGCAACATCCCAGTGAGCCCGTAACACGCCACTGGCCTACCGCCATGGTGGCCAGGGCAGTGTTGATCACCTGCTTGGTTGCACTGATGGCCAGTGCCCTGGATCTCTGGCGCTGGCGTGTCGCAGTGCCGGGCACTGAAACGCAGACCTGGCTGGGCCTGGGCAAACTCTTTGTTTGGTTTACCTGGCCGGCTTGGCCGCTGGCGCTTTGGAGCCTGTGGCGCTGGCGCCATCATTTTTTTCGGGCCGGCCAGTTGCCGAGTAAACACCTGCTGCTGCCACTTTGGTTTGTCGGACTGGCCCTGCTAGCAACACTCTTCACCCATTCACCCGAGCGATCCCTGTTACTGGCGCTGCCGCCCCTGGCCACCCTTGCTGCCTTTGCTTTGCCCACCTTGAACCGCAGCCTATCAGCCCTGATCGATTGGTTTACCCTGTTGTTTTTCTCTGGCTGTGCGTTCATCATCTGGGTGGTTTGGGTGGCCATGCAAACCGGTGTTCCCTGGCAACCGGCGGCCAATGTGGAGCGTCTGGCGCCTGGCTTTGTGCCAAGTTTCGCGCCGCCACACTTTCTCATCGCGCTCGCGGCCACTCTGGGCTGGGTGTGGCTGGTGCAATGGCGCGTTGGGCGACACCGCGCAGCGATTTGGAAAAGCCTGATCCTTCCCGCTGGAGGGGCCGCTTTGTGCTGGCTGTTGCTAATGACACTTTGGCTGCCGCTGCTCGACTATGCACGCAGCTACCTGCCCATGGTGGCTCAGGCCCAGCGGAGTATGCAGGGCAGCCCCTGTGCTCAACAAACGGGGCTAAATGCAGGGCAAATCACCGCATTGCGCTTCCACGGCGGCCTGGTCCTGACGGCCCTGCAACAACAAAACTCGTGTGCTTGGTTGATTGTTGGCACAGACCCAACACAGCAGGCCGTCACCACAGTTGATGCCTTAGAGTGGACGCTGCAAGCTCAGTCTAGTCACCCGACCGACCGGGACGACAACTGGCTGATCTACCGACGGCGGGCCCAAACTGGCTTGTAGCCCTGTGGCCTGTAACAGCCTGCAACCTGCGCTTGGGTCAACCGTCGCGCAGCACACGATCCGCAGGGAACACAATGGCAAACTTCGAGCCCTCACCGGTTTTGCTGGTAACACTCAGTTCAGCGCCATGGCGCTGGCAGACATGTTTGACGATGGCCAAACCTAAACCGGTTCCGC
>SXGQ01096529.1_pt1 | contig 24661 bp, 22 predicted proteins | sample 3178371 | NCBI WGS metagenome assembly SXGQ01 (sample SAMN11356859, study PRJNA531348) | freshwater metagenome | isolation source: freshwater sample F1-20 | place: China: Fuxian Lake, Yuxi | collected 2017-12-25 | reverse complement strand
GCCGACGTCACGAGCCCACGCAAGCGCGCGCTTCACGCCAACATCGTAAGCTAAGGCATAAGCCTCAGGCCCGCCGCCACCGGTGCTGGCCGCGTAGACGACTGCATCGAAATGCTTCGGCAACAGCGACCAATCACCGGCCTGGATATCGAAAGCCTCCGCAGAGATGCCTTCCGCCCGGAGTCCATCGCGTGAGGCTTCCGAACGGACCACTCCGAGCACGTCGTGTCCAGCCGCACGGGCCTGACGGGCGAACTCGGCGCCGACATAACCACAGCCGAGTACCGCAATCTTCATCGAAGCGCTCATTTGGGCAGGAAGGTGGCGACCCACTCGGCCGGAGTAGAGCCGGACTGCGCGGAAAGTAGACGCATCAGCTCGCCGGCATCAGCGACGGCCTGGGTGCGCGGGCCCGGAGTTTCGACACACTCACGCAGGCGGGCGGCCAAGGGCGCGGGCTCACAAGCACCCTGCAGGTACTCCGGCCATGCCTGTCTCTTGAGGAGGATGTTCGCGATGCCGAGGTTATCGACCCGCCCCGCGATCAGGCGGCGGCCGACGATCCAAGTGAGCGGATTAGCCCGATACACCACGGCGCCAGGAATACCCGCGAGGGCTACCGAGAGCGACATGGTGCCCGAACTGACCAGCGCGGCGCAACCGGCGGCGGGGCCTTCGGCGACGGGGCGCAGATCGATGCCCTTAGCCTGGTCACCGTATTCAGCCAGCAGGCGATAAAGCTCCGCATGCACTTCGCCGCCGGTGTGGAGCACGAGCGCGCGGCGCTTGGGATGGTCCTTACGGAAGAGCGCGAACGCCTCGACGAGCGTGGGGAAGATTTTGCGGACGGGCTTCGGACGGCTACCCGGCAGCAGCAGGACCGGGCCTTCGGGGTCATAGGTCAATCCAGGCTGATGGTCGGACTCAGCAAAGGGATGACCGACGAATCGAGCGTCCAGTTTGGTGTCGGCGTATACCGCCGGCTCGAACGGGAAGATGGTGCCGACGCCGTCCAGGTCACGCGCCATGGTGAAGCGACGCTTGGGCTTCCAAGCCCACAGCTGCGGGCTGACGTATTGGATGACGGCCGTCTCGCCGAAGCCGGCACGCGACAGGCCCGCCTTACGAAGCTCGTTAGCCAGACGGAGATTGAGGCCAGGGTAATCGACCAGCACGACGACCTTGGGCTTCCACTGCGTGGTCCAAGCGACGATGCGCGAGAAGAGCTTCCGGTAGAACGGATAAGCCGAAAGGATCTCCACGATGCCCACGGCGGAGAACGTGGTCATATCCATCAGCAGCTGGGCGCCAGCGGTGCGTAACTGCGGCCCGCCGAACGCGACGATGCGCAGACCGGGGCGAGCCTTGAGCAATTCCGCGACGACCTTGGCGGCGTGCTGGTCGCCGGAATGTTCCCCGGCCACCACGAGGATGTCGACCTCCCCCGCACGGGGCCGGTCGAAGCGCGCCGGGATGGGCGGGAACGCGCTCATTTGCGCGCCATGCCAGCGCGGATCTGTTCGGTGATCTTGATGGCGACTGCCAAGGCCGTACGCCCGAGCTCGCCGCTGACCTTCGGGCTCTTGCGGTCGCGGACGCACGCGGTGAATGAAGCGAGCTCGATGGCGAGGGGCTCACCCTTCTCGATCGGGATCTCTTCCTTGGCGAAGCCGCCTTCGGCGGTCGGGTCGACACGCACGGTATGGCCCTTCTGGCCCATGAAATCGATGGAGAGGTAGCCACCGGTCTGGAAGACGCGGATCTCGCGGTTCTTCTTCAAGGAAACACGGCTGGAGCTCAGGTTGGCGACGCAACCGTTCTTGAAGGCGATGCGGGCGTTGGCGATGTCCTCGGTCTTGGTCACGACCGATACGCCGACGGCGTCGATGCGCTCGACCGGGGAGTTGGCCAGCTGCAGGACGATACCGATATCGTGGATCATCAGGTCAAGGACGACGCCGACCTCGGTGCCGCGCGGGGTGAAGGGCGCGAGGCGCTCGGCGGTGATATAGCGGGCATCAGTGACGGCCTTCTCAAGGTAGGACATCACGGGGTTGTAATGCTCGATATGACCGACCTGGACGATGCGATCAGCCTTGGCGGCGGCGTCGAGGATCTGGGAGGCCTCCTCGAGCGTGACGCAGATGGGCTTCTCAATCAGGAGGTGCACGCCTTTGGCGAGCAGCGGCAGCGCCACGGCGGCGTGGTGATTAGTCGGGACCACGACGCTGACGGCGTCGCAGCCGGCCGCCATCTCGTCGAGGGTGGCGAAGCGGTGGCAGTTATGCTTGGCGCAGATCTCGGCCGCCCGGGCATCGTTCGGTTCGAAGATGCCGGCGAGTTCGGCGCCGGGCAGGGTCGAGTAGATGCGGGCGTGGTGCTGGCCGAGCGAACCCGTGCCGGCTACCCCGCAGCGGATGCGCGTAGCGGTCATGACCCCCAGACTCCCTCGGGCAACGGCTTCCTTCAATCCGAAAACCCGGCACACCGCAGAAAGCCAGCCTAGCGGCGCCAAGTCACAAGTGCCACCGTCAACCTCTAAAAGACATCGCCCAGCGGACTCCCTTGTTGCCGTAGCCCTCATGTTGTCGGTAGAAAATGCTCATGACACACGCAGCGGAGCTGGCGACCTTGGAGCGCCTCCTCGACGACCCCTCACCGGTCGTTCGACTCGCCGTGCTCGGTAAGATCAAGGCCGCTGGACTGCCTGGCGTCCTCTGGCTTGAAACGCTGACGAAAGACGAAGTCCTCGCGGCCTACGCCCGCACCTTGCTTGCCGACCTGCGCACCCCCGAAGCCGCCGCGCACTCTTTCCTCGCCCATATTCGTGACCCGCACTGCGACCTAGAAGAAGCCTGCCTACTCCTCGAGCGTGCCACCGATCCCTCCTTGGCCGACGACGCTTACTCCGCCGAACTCGACCGCCTCGCCGCCCGCACCCGTGAACTCGTCGCCGAACCCCTCGATATCCGCGCGAAGTGCCGCCTGCTCTGTCGCGTCATCTTCGGCGAAGAAGGCTATCGCGGCGCCCAGGAAAGCTTCGCCGTCCCTTCCTCCTCCCTGCTCTCGCGGGTCATCCATAGCCGCCGCGGCATCCCGATCTCGCTTTGCCTGGTCTTTCTGCTCGTCGCTCGCCGCCTCGGCCTGCCCGTCGAGCCCGTCGGACTCCCCGGGCGCTTCATGGTCGGTATTTTTCGCGGACGTGAACCACTCTACCTCGACTGCTACGAAGGCGGCGCCTTCCGCACCCGTGCGGAAGTCCAGCTGCTGCTGCTCGATAACCAACTGCCGGCGGACGAAGCGTTCCTCCTTCCTGTCACGACACACCAGACGCTCGCACGCTGCTGCCGCAACCTCGTGTCGCAGTTCGAAGCCCAAGGCGACGACCGTAGCAGCCGGCTGTTCCTCACTTTCGTCCACGCCCTCGAAAAGACCGATGAGCGCGCCTGACACCCTCACCCTCGCATCCCTTCGGACGAATGAGTTCGCGCCGGGCCAGCTGGGCGTACTCGGCGACCCCATCGCGCACTCGCTCAGCCCGGCGATGCACAACGCCGCCATCGCGACGTTGCTCCCGACGAACCCACGCCTCGCCGGCGTGCGCTACCATCGCCTACACATCACCGCCGAAGAACTTCCCGAAGCGCTGGCCTTGTTGCACGCTAAAGGTTTCGCCGGCGTGAACCTCACCGTACCGCACAAGATCCAGGCGCTCTCGCTCGCCGAATCCCTCTCACCCGAAGCCCGGCGGGCCGAGTCCGTCAACACGCTCATCCGTAACGCGACGGGCTGGGCTGGCGACACCACCGACGGACAAGGCTTCTTGGAAGCGCTGCGTGAACGCACCGGGAAAACGACCAAGGGCCGATCGGTGATCCTCCTCGGCTCTGGTGGCGCCGCCCGCGCCGTCGCTGCAGCCTGCCTCGCCGACGGCTGTGCCGCACTGCACCTGCATAACCGCGATGCCGCCAAGGCCGCCGCCCTCGCGTCCGCGCTCGCCGACCCGCGCGTCCAAGCCGCTGGCCTGGCCGAAATCAAGGCCGCCCCTGTCGCCGTCATCGTCAACTGCACGACGCTCGGCCTGAAGCCGACCGACGCTTCCCCTTTCCCTTCCGCGCTCCTCGCCGCCGGCCAGTTCGTCTTCGACACCACGTACGGCAGCGAACCTTCTGGCTTACTCAAGGATGCACGCGAACGCAGCATCGCCTGCTGCGACGGACGGGCGATGCTCCGCTGGCAAGGAGCGCTCGCCTTCCGCCTCTGGAATGGCATGCTTCCCCCTGAAGCCCCGATGCGCGCCGCGCTCGGCGAAACCGCTCCCTGAACCCATGACGCTCGTCGACCTGCAGAACTTCGCTAAGCTCCATCCGGGACTGGCCGCCCTGACCGCCGGTGCCTTCGGTGCCTGCGTCGGCAGCTTCCTCAACGTCTGCATCCATCGTCTGCCCAAGGGAGAATCCATCGTCACCCCCGGATCGCACTGCGCCTGCGGTCAGCCGATTCCCTTCTGGTATAACATCCCACTCTTCGGCTGGCTGTTCCTCCGTGGCCGCGCGCAGTGCTGCGGCGTCAAAATCTCCGTCCGCTACCCACTCGTCGAACTCACCACCGCCCTGCTCTTCGTCGCGGCCTGGACATTCCTCCCTCCGGCTAAAGCCGCAGTGGCCTGTGTCTACCTTCCGCTACTCGTGCTCCTCGCGGGTTGCGACCTGGACGACATGATGGTCCCTGACGCCCCGAACTTCGCGCTGGTCGGCACCGGTATCATCCTCGCGATGCTAGTCCCATCGATCCACGGCGAGACCCTGCATTCGATCGAAGCCGTGAATCGCTTCCGGGCGCTGATCGAGGCCCTGCTTGGAGCCGCCGTCGGTACGGCGTTGGTCTGGTGGATCCGGACCATCGGCAGCGTCATGGCCGGCCGCGAAGCCATGGGCGAAGCCGATATCATCCTTTGCGCCGGGGTCGGTGCCTACTGCGGCTGGCAGGGTGCGGTTTTTTGTCTCTTTGGGGGCTCGGTCATCGGGGTCATCACGGCCCTCCCGGGCCTGATTCAGGCCAAAATAAAGGGGGAAGAGTATGCTGGAGTGGTGCCTTTCGTGCCCAGCATGGCCATCGCCGGGGCAGTCTGGTTCTTCCGAGGCCCCGAACTGGTCACCCTCTGGCGTGACTGGACGGCTTCGTGAATCATTCTGACTTGTCAGCCCCCTCCCCCCGCCCAATCATCGAACTCACCCCACTATGAAGCAGTTCGCCCTTGCTACCTTAATCGCTTCCGCCGCCCTCGTCGGCTGCACCACTTACGACACCCCTTACCATGGTCGTAACGTCTCGCTGGAGCCCGCCCACAACTTCCTTGGCCTCGTCAAGGTCGAGTCCGGCTCCTTTGCTCTGTCCGAAAAGGCAACCATCGGTGCCAACATGCGCGAGTTCAGCGCACGTCGCATCACCTCGGGAGACCGCGTCACCCTGCTCTGGGGCGCCGTCACCCTGACCGACTACTAAACCGACAAGTAGCCCTTGCAGAAGCCCCGGATTCGGGGCTTCTTCATTTACAGGCCATGAACGACCCCGGAAGCAACGTCGCCCGCCATCTTCGGATCGCGGCTACCGACCGTCCGGACGGTCTGGCGACAAAGTCACCCGTCGGCGTCAACCCGACGGGCGAAGTCCAGCATGAGGTCCGAACCTTTCGCCAACTCGACCAGGAGAGCGACTCGGCCGCCGGCTATTTCGCGGCCGCTGGCATCGCTGAGGGGGCGCGGGTGCTCCTCGCCGTCCGGCCCGGCCACGATCTGATTGTTGGAATGTTCGCCCTGCTGAAACTGGGTGCCATCCCGGTGGCCATCGACCCAGGGATGGGCTGGTCGGCTTTCCTTGATTGCGTCCGCCGCTCCCGCCCGACGGCCCTCGTCGGCGTCCGCCCGGCCTCACTGCTCAGCCGCCTGCCCTTCGCAGCCTTCCGCACACTGAGCCATCGCGTGACGGTCGGAAACTCCGCCTGGCGCCGGGCGCTTGCGACGATTGGCCGGCCGGCAAGTCCGCTCGCCCACGCGCAATCCGACACGCTCGCGGCGATCCTGTTCACGTCCGGTTCGACCGGCGAGCCCAAGGGCGTCTGCTATACGCACGGCATGTTCGACGCGCAGATCGAGCTGGTCCGCAAGACTTACGCGATCAGCCCGGGCGAGACCGACATGGCGATGCTGCCGCTCTTCGCGCTCTTCAATCCAGCCCTCGGCACGACCACGGTCACGCCCCTGCTCGACCCGTCCAAGCCGCTCGCGGCCGACCCCGCCCCGCTGGTGGCCGCCCTCATTGCCGAGAAAGTCACGAGCTCCTTCGGCTCGCCGGCCATCTGGGGCAAGGTCGCCGACCACTGCGAGGCCCGTGGCCTCAAACTGCCCGACCTCCGCCGTCTCCTCATCGCAGGTGCCCCGGTCTCCGGCGAGCTGCTGGCTCAGCTGCGCGTCATCGCCCCACACTGCGTCACGCACACCCCCTATGGCGCAACGGAATGCCTACCCGTCACGACCATCACCGCCGATGAACTGCTCGGTGAGGCTCGTCAACTGGCCCTCCGCGGCCAAGGCACCTGCGTCGGCCGGCCCGTCAGCGGCGTCGAGATCCGCGTGATCGGAGAAACCGACGGCCCGATTCCAACGTTGGCCGAAGCCCAGCCCTGCGCGCCCGGCGAGATTGGCGAAATCATCGCGACCGGCCCGAGCGTGACCCGCGAGTATGACGGACTCCCTGAAGCGACGCGCCTCGCGAAGATCGCCGACGGCGCCCGCGTCTGGCATCGCATGGGCGACTTGGGTTCGCTTGATGCAGAGGGCCGACTGTTCTTTTTCGGACGACGCGTGGAAAAAATCCGCGCCACCGAAGGCGAACTGCCGACGGAATCGCTCGAGCCCGCCTTCCGCCAGCATCCGCAGGTCTTCCGCTGCGCGCTCATCGGTCTCGGCGAAGCCCCACATCAAACGCCTGCCCTCGTCGTCGAACCCCGCTCGGGACACTTCCCGGCGGACGACGCCGCGCGCGCCCGTTTCATCGCTGAACTCCGCGATCTCGCCCGCATCAATCCACCGGCTGATCGCGTGAAACACATCGTCTTCCAGCGTGCCCTACCCGTCGACGTACGCCACAACGCCAAGATCCACCGCCTCCAGCTCGCCAAGGAATGGACCGCCCGTCTCGCCCGATGAATTCTCCTCTCGTCCTCATCACCGGAGGCGCCGGCTTCCTCGGCCAAGCGGTCGTGCGACGGTGCCTCGCCCGCGGCTACCGCGTCCGCATCCTCGGCCGCACGCCGCCGACCGGCGAACTCGCCAGCCAGATCGAATTCATCCGAGGTGACATCGCCGAGCGCACCACGGTCGACGACGCCGTGAAAGGCTGCGACTACGTCTTCCATGTGGCGGCGAAAGCCGGCGTCTGGGGCCCTTGGGAAGAATACGTCCGCATCAACATCGCCGGCACCTCGAACGTCGTCGGTGCGTGCTTGGCCCATGGCGTCCGCGCCCTCGTACACACGAGCACCCCGAGCGTCGTCTTCAACGGCGAATCGTTCCGGGGCGCCGACGAATCACTACCCTACGGCGACAACTGGCTCTGCGCTTACGCCGAGACTAAGGCCATCGCCGAGGAGGTCGCCCTGAAGGCCGCTTCGGACAAACTGAAGGTCTGCGCCCTGCGCCCGCACCTGATCTGGGGCCCCGGAGACAATCACCTCTTCCCACGCGTCCTCGCCCGGGCCCGCGCCGGCAAGCTCCGCATCGTCGGCGATGGCGAGAACCAGGTCGACGTCACGCACGTCGATACCGCCGCCGACGCGCACCTCGGCGCGCTCGATGCGCTCCTCGTCGGCCGCGCCAACGGCAAGGCGTACTTTCTCTCGCAAGGCGAACCCGTGAAGCTCTGGGTCTTCATCAATCGCCTGCTCGTCGGCGCCGGTGAGAAACCCCTCACGAAGCGGATCAGCCAGCGCGCCGCCTATTGGCTCGGCGCCCTCCTCGAAGGCGCCTGGACGCTTTTTCGCCTCAAAGGCGAACCGCTCATGACCCGTTTCGTCGCCGTCGAACTCGCCAAGGACCATTGGTTCGACGTCTCCGCCGCCCGTCGCGACCTCGGCCTGAAGCCCGCTGTCGAAACCTGGGCCGAGCTCGACCGCCTTGCGGCGACGCTGCGGACGAAATAACGCGTTCGCTTGCCCCGGGCCGCATTAACCCCATCCCTCTTCCCCATGCCCGCCGACGGACTCCAGCCTGACAAGACTTTCCACGTGACCATCCGGACTTGGTTCGACCAGACCGACGGACTCGGGATCCTCCATCACTCGCACTACGTGCTCATGATGGAGCGCGCGCAGAAGGTGATGTTCATCGCCCTGATGGGCAAGGACACCATCGACCCCGCCGTGGCGCCCGATGTCTACGTGGTGGTCCGTGATATCGACCTGCACTACCTTGTCGCCATCCGCCCGGAGTGCGACGTGAAGCTGATTCTCAGTGTCCGCAAGGTGCGCGCGGCCGGCCTGACCGTGGATGTCGAGTTCCGGAGCCCGGATCACGCCATCCTCTACGCTAAGGCCTCCCGCACGATTTGTCGTATGGATGGCATCTCGCATCAGCCCTCCGCCTGGAGCGATGAGTTCCGCGCGAAGCATGAAGCGTTGATCAGGGCTTGAGAGGAGAGTGCTGAGTCGATGACAGATGACAGAGGGCTGAATCGATAAAGACAGACAGGGCAGGCGAATGACTCTCTCGGCCTTGAGTCATTCGTCGCATCATCGCACAACCCCTCTGCCATCCGTAATCGATTCAGCCCACTGTCATCGACTCAGCCCTCTACCCCGCGCGCAGCGCGGAGCATATCCCACACGTCTTGCCGTCGCACCCGCGCGCCGTGCAATGCTCGCGTCCGTAGAAGATGATGCGAAGATGCAGTTTATTCCAGCTGTCCTCCGGGAAAAGCCGCTTGAGGCCTTTCTCCACTTGCTCGACGGACTTACCTGGGCTGAGCTTCCAACGCTTCGCGAGGCGGTGAATATGGGTATCCACGGGGAAGGCCGGCACGCCGAAAGCCTGCGCCATCACTACCGAGGCGGTCTTGTGACCGACGCCGGGTAATTCCTCCAGCTCCTCGAAGGTCCACGGCACGACGCCCCCGTGCTTGGCCATAAGCATCTTGCCCAAGCCGACGAGGGCCTTGGACTTCTGCGGCGCCAAGCCGAGCTGGCGGATCAGCGTCAGCACCCGGGCTTCGGTCATCTTGGCCATCTTGGCCGGGGTCCCCGCTTCGGCGAAGAGCGCCGGGGTGATTTCGTTGACCTTCTTGTCGGTGCACTGCGCCGAAAGCACCACCGCGACCAGGAGCGTAAAAGCGTCCGTGTGGTCCAGCGGGACAGGCGTCTCGGGATAGAGCTTCGCGAGCTCCCTCCCAACGTAATCGGCTCGTTCCTGCTTCGTCATAGGCCGACCATGGCCACCCCTCCGCCGATGGCAACGCACCTCGGGCGGACGACTTATTCACAAGCCTCGGCAGGGGTTGCCAAACCTTATGCCGAAACCCTGATTCTCTAATACCCCCACCCTCCCTTGGTGGGCGGTTGCGACACCCGTTTCCTCCTTCAAAAACCATCGTCAATTCCATGGCCCAACTGCCCTACGATCCGTCCAAGATCTCCCGCGAACTCGCCCGCCATTACATCGCGGCGACCGAGGCCGACATCCAGGCCATGTTCGCCGCCATCGGCGCCAAGGATTTCCCGGAGATGTATGCCCACATCGACGCCGCAGTGAAGTTCCCCCGCATCCAAGATCTTCCCGACGAGCTGGAGTACCAGGCCCTCGCGGATCGCATGGAGTCCCTTTCGAAAAAGAACTCCGTGAAGACCGCCTTCCTCGGGGACGGCCTCCAGGTCTACCGGACCAACGAGATCGTCGGTCACGTCTGCTCGATCCGGAACCTGACGACCTCCTACACGCCCTACCAGCCTGAGCGCTCCCAAGGCACGCTGATCACCCACTGGATCTACCAGTCCACGCTCGCCCAGCTGACCGGCTTCGAAGCCGTCAACTCGTCGCTCTATGAGCGTGCCAGCGCACTCTTCGAAGCCGCCGTCTGCGCCGTCCGCATGGGCGATGCCGAAGCGAACACGGTGCTCGTCGCCGCCAACCTCCTGCCTGGTGACCTCGAAGTCCTCCGCACGCACGTCGCGGACACGTCGGTGAAGCTCGAATTCCTCGCAGCCGACGAAGACACCGGCCGCCTCTCCGCCGCCGGTATCGCCGCCGCCTCCGCGCGCCTCGGCAAGCAGCTCGCCGCCGTCATCTTCCCCCAAGTCAACGCCCTCGGCCTCCTTGAGGACGTCGACGCCCTGACCGACGCTTGCGCCGACGCCAGTGTGAAATCTATCGCAGTCATCGACCCGATGCTCCTCGCCACCGGCGGCCTCAAGGCCCCGGCCCAATACGGCCGCGCTGGCGCTAATATCCTCGTCGGCGAAGGCCAGCACCTCGCCATCGGTGCCAACTTCGGCGGCCCTGGCCTCGGTATCTTCGCCGTCCGCCACAACGCCGAGAAGAAGAATGAAGTCCGCGAGACCCCGGGACGCTTCGTCGGTAAGGCCAAGGACAACGCGGGCCGCGATTGCATCGTGATGGTGATGGCCACCCGCGAGCAGCACATCCGCAAGGACAAGGCCACGTCCAACATCTGCTCCAACCAGGCGTTCATCGCCACGATCGCCGGCGCCTCCATCCTCGCCCGCGGCGAAGCCGGCATGGCCGCCAGCTGCGTCGCCGGTCGCGATCAAGCCCGCCGCGCCGCCGCCCGGTTACACAACATCCCTGGACTCAAGGTCTGCTACGCGAACCAGGCCTTCTGGAACGAGTTCAGCCTGATGCTCCCCGAGCCCGCCGCCGACGTCATCGCCAAGGGCCGCGCGGCCGGCCTGCATGTGGGCGTCGACATCACGGGCCGCACGCCCTGCAATTGCTCGTTGCTCAAGATCTCCTTCAGCGACCTGCAGACCTCCGCCGACGAGGATAAGCTCATCGCCTTCTTCGAAGGCCTCTATGGCAAATCCGCCGGCACGAAACCACTCGCCGAGATTCCGGCCAAGCTGCTTCGCCAAGGCGCCGTCGGACTACCCTCCTTCTCGCTGGCCGAACTGAAGGCCTACTACTCGAAGCTCGGCGAACTCAATGTTTCTCCTGATACGGGCTGCTTCCCGCTCGGCTCGTGCACGATGAAGTACTACCCGCACATCAACGACTGGGCCGCCGGCCTGCCTGGCTTCACCGGCCTCCATCCGCAGGCCCCGATCGAGGACGCGCAGGGAGCACTGGAACTCCTCTGGCAGACGCAGGAATGGTTCCGCAAGATCACTGGCCTCGCCGGCCTGACCACCCAGCCCGTTGCTGGCGCCCAAGGCGAACTCGTCGGACTCAAACTCTTCCAGGCCTACCACCGCCACCACGGCCAGCACCGCGACATCATCCTGATCCCGTCCTCGGCCCACGGCACGAACTTTGCCACGGCCACCACGGCCGGGTACGCCACCAAGCGCAACCCCGACGGCTCGCCCTCGGGCATCATGCTGCTGAAGTCCGCTCCTGACGGCCGCGTCGACCAGGCCGACTTCGCCGCGAAGATCGCCGAATTCGGACCGCGCATCGCGGGCATGATGGTCACTAACCCGAACACCTCCGGCGTCTTCGAGACCGACTTCCAGAAGATGGCCTCGGAGATTCATCGCGTCGGCGGCCTCGTCTACATGGACGGCGCCAACATGAACGCCATCGCGGGCTGGGTGAACCTCGGCGCCCTCGGCGTCGACGCGGTGCATAACAACCTGCACAAGACCTGGACCGTCCCGCATGGCGGCGGCGGACCTGGCGACGGCATCGTGGCCGTGTCCAAGCGCCTCGTCGACTTCCTCCCGGGATTCCAGATCGCCAAGCAGGGCGACGCCTTCGTGCCGGTCAAGCCGAAGCACAGCATCGGCTCCTTCCATCGCCACTGGGGCAACTTCGCCCACAAGGTGCGCGTCTACACCTACCTGCAACGCCTCGGCAGGGAAGGCGTCCGCCGCATGGCCGCGATGTCCGTGCTCTCCAGCCGCTACCTCTTCTCGAAGCTCGGCAAGTCCTTCCCTTCACTCCCCGCGGCGGCCGACGGCGTGCCGCGCATGCATGAGTTCATCATCACGCTCACCGAAGAGGACTTCAAGCGCATCGAGGCCTCGGGTATCCCGCGTGCGAGCATCGTCGGCCGCGTCGGCAAACTCTTCCTCGATTTCGGCTTCCACGCCCCGACCGTCGCCTTCCCCGAGGTCTTCGGCCTGATGATCGAGCCGACCGAGTCCTACACGAAGGACGAACTCGATCGCTTCGCCGAAGTCGTGCTGGCCATCGGCGAGCTCATCCGCACCAACCCGGAAGTCCTCAAGTCCACCCCGCGCTTCACGCCCGTGGACCGCGTCGACGAAGTCGCCGCGAACCGCAACCTCGTACTCAGCGAACACCTCACGGCCCTTCCGCTGATCAACGAGAACCGCCTCTCACCCGTCCTGCTCAACGCGATGCCCATCGCGGAGATCAAGCAGCGGGTGCTGGCGACAGTCTGATCAGGCCTTCGGCAGGCGGACGACGAAGACGGTCCCCTTGCCGACCTCGCTGGTCACGACGATGGTGCCGCCATGGGCTTCGACAGTCTGCTTGACGATCGCGAGGCCAAGGCCGGCGCCGCCGGTATGCCGGGAGCGCGAGGCATCAACCCGGCGGAAGCGCTCGAAGATACCGCCCAGGCTCTCCGGTGCGATACCGCGTCCGTCATCGGCCACGCGCAACTCGGAGCATCCGTCGATGACACCAGTCGTCACGGTGACGGTCACGCCGGACTCGTTATGCAGGATGGCGTTGATGGAAAGATTGAGGATGACGCGGCCGAGACGGCCGGCGTCGCCGGCCACGGGCGCGCCTTCGAGGTGCGAGACGAGCGTGGCGCCATGCTCGCGGGCGACCCGGCCGAGCAAGGCGACGGATTCATCGGCGAGGTCCGCGAGGTCGCAGGCATCCTGCGCGACGGGTCGACCGGCGTCGCCGTGGGCGAGCTCCAGCAAAGCGTCGGAGATGGATTTCATCCGCAGGGCCGACTGCCGGATGGTCTCGAGCGTGGCGCGATATTCCTCGGGCGTGCGCTCCTGACGCAAGGCGCCCTGACTGTCCGAGAGGATGACCGTGAGCGGCGTCCGTAGCTCATGCGAGGCGTCGGCGGTGAACTGCGCCATATGTTCGCGGGCGGCGTTCATTTTCCCAAAGGTGTCGTTGAGCACCACGGCAAGTCGGCCGAGCTCGCTCTCGGTATCTTCGACGTCGATCTTCCGGCCGAAGTCACCGGCGGCGATGCCTTCGGCGTCAGCAGCAATCCGATCGATAGGCTTGAGCGAACGACCGGCCAGCACCCAGCCGATACCGCAGCCGATGAACACGACGGCGAAACCGGCGAGCGTCAGACTCCGGGCGAGATCGGCGAGGGCGGCGTCCAGCTGCAAGGTCGGACTGCCGAACATGACGAGATTACGGCCCGGCGGACGATGGAGCAGGACGCGATGGCCGGGTAAGGTGACCATGAGGTCCTGCGGGCGGGCCGGGATGCCATCCGCGTTCGTCGCCAGTTCGGCCAAGGCTTGGACGGTCAGTTCCGGTTCGGTCGGTGCGTTGGCGGAACGGTAGAGCGATTTCCCTTCGAGGTCGACGACCTGGACCCAGACGCCGGCACCAACGATCTCGACCAAGGCTGTCTGCGCCTTCGTCGCGCGTTGCTCCGGGTTGTCCGCCCTGACGGCGGCCTTGGCGTTCGGTCGCGCAGCGGGCGCGGGACTGCGCGGGCCGGCGACGCCTGGGACGACCTCGTTGAGCGGGCCCATGCCGCGGGTCATCTCTCGACGGAGGCGCAGGTCGAGTTCCTGGAGCCAGGCCTGATTCTCGTGCCGGTAGAACGCGACAAGGAGCACGGAGGCCGTAGCCGCGAGCAGGCCGAAATTCCAAGCCAGGATCCGCCAGCGGATGGAATGGAAAATCATGGCTGGACGGGGGCCTTCGGAGCCGCCTCGATGACGTAGCCCAATCCTCGACGCGTCTTGATCAGGTCGGCCCCTAACTTACGGCGCAAGTTGCAGACGTGCACTTCCAGCAGGTTCGAAAGAGTGTCCTCGTTCTCGTCGAACAGGTGTTCGTAAAGTTCGGCGCGAGGCACCACGGCACCGCGGCGATGCGCGAGGTATTCCAGGAGGCCGTATTCCCGGCCGGTGACGGGCTCGTCCTTGCCGTCCTTCGTCACGCGGCGGGCGGCCGTGTCGATGACGATACCCCCAAGGGAGATGACCGCCGCGGCCGAGCTATGATTCCGACGCACGAGCGCGCGGAGACGGGCGAGCAACTCCTGCTGCACGAAAGGCTTTGAGACGTAGTCGTCAGCACCGAGGTCGAGACCGGCGACGCGATCGTCGACCGCGTTACGGGCGGTCAGCATCATGACAGGCGTCCGCTTGGTGTGGCGGAGGCGGCGCAGCATCTCACGGCCGTCCATCACCGGCATGAGGTAATCGAGCACGATCGCGTCGTAATCACACTCCATCGCCTTATGGAGGCCTTCTTCGCCGTTGGCGGCCCCATCCGCGGCGTAGCCCTCTTCGCGGAGGAGCTTAAGCAGCCCGTTCCGCAAGGGGGCTTCATCTTCGACAATCAGGAGGCGCATCAGGTCTGTTCCAATATTCTACCTTAACCCCCCTTAATCCAAGATTAAGAAATCAGGCCTCTCCGCGGATGAAGCGGCCGCGGGAGATCGCCGAATAGGCGCCCGTCAGCAAAGCGCAGGCGCCACAGACCCAGAAGACATGCCCCGGCGTCAGGTGCAGGGTCTGGAAGGAGACCCACTGTACGCCGGAGGCGGCCAGGATGCCGATGAAGCTCAGGACGTTGGCGGCCCCTTGGACGGCGCCCTTATCTTCCGGCGCCGGCCGATGCTGGAGCACGGCGGCGATCGGGACGATGAAGAGGCCGGCGGCAAAACCGAGACCGATCAGACATAGGACGAAGGTCGTGAGCGAGACACCGGCGAAGCCCATCGGGATACAGCAAACCGCCAGGCCGGCGGCACCGATCGGCACGAGCCGGTATTCGATGCGTCCGCGGGAGGCGTAGCCAGCGGCGACACTACCGAAACCGATGCCTAGGGCTAGGGCTAGATTGAGATAAGCGTTCTTCGACGTGCTGAGGCGCAACACGTCCTGAGCGTAGATCATGAGGTTCATCTGCACCAGGGCGGCGATGAAGAAGAAGCCGGCATTGCCCCAGTTGGCTCGCCAGAGGTCACGGTCCATCCGCATGAGCCTAAGGCGTGCCCAGAGATCGGTCACGGGGTTGATGCGCGGGGCGCAGGCTGGATTGGCCGCCGGTACGGGCGTGATGCCGCGACTACAGATCCAGCCGAACACGGCGAGCGCAGCGAGGAGGAGACCAGAGAACTCCTGTTGACCGACGAAGGCTTCCGCCAAGAAGCCTGATGCGGCAATGCCGAAGATGATGCCGAGGAACGTGAGCAGTTCGAAGATTCCGTTGCCCCATGAGAGTCGGTTATGCGGCAGCAACTCCGGCAAGATCCCATACTTCGAAGGGGCGAAGACAGCGCTGTGGCAGCCCATCAGGAAGATGGCCGCCAGCTGCAGCCACACGGTCTCTAAAGCCAAGGCCGCCGCCGCGAACAGCATGATACCCACCTCGGCCTGCTTCACCGCACGCATGACCGCGGCCTTGCTGAACCGGTCCGCCAGCCAGCCACCGAGCATCGAGAACAAGATGAACGGGGCGGCGAAGAGTCCGCCCGCGAGCGCGACGTAAGTATTGCGCTGGTCGACGGGCATGGTGCTGCCGAGGACGAGCAGGATGACGAGGTTCTTGAGCGCGTTGTCGCTGAACGCCGTCTGGAACTGCGTCGCCATCAGGCTCCAGAATCCGCGCTTCCAGCCGGGATGGTCAGAGGCCTCGTGCATGCGGGATGTCATGACGACCGCCGCCGGACGGCAAACCTATTGAGGCCTCAGGCGCGGAGGGCGGCGAAGAGGTCCACGGCCGACTCGGCCTTATTAAGGATATAAACGTGATAACCAGGGGCACCGCGGGCGACCAAGCCTCGCGCCTGACGCACTGCCCAGGAGACACCGACCTTGCGCTGGGCCTCTTCGTCGGGGCCGCAGGCCTCGAGCTCGCGCACCAACGCATCAGGGATGCGGGCCTTGCAGAAGCCGCAGAAGTTGCGCGCCTGCTTAAGAGAAAGGACAGGCATGATGCCCGGCAGGATCGGGACAGATACGCCGGCGGCACGGGCCCGGGCCACGAAGCGGAAGTAATCCTCGTTATCGAGGAAGAGCTGAGTGGTCACGAAATCCGCGCCCGCCGCGACCTTGCCCGCAAGGAAACGGATGTCGGACAAGTCATCGACGGCGTCCGGATGGCGCTCGGGAAAGCCGGCGACGCCGATAGCGAAACGGCCAGGCTGCTCCGCGGCGATTTGGCGGACGAGTCCCTGCGCATGCGCAAAGCCTTCCGGATGCGCGACGAAATCCTGCTGCCCCTTGGGCGGATCGCCTCGCAGGGCGAGGATGCCCGAGAACCCAGCCTTGTCATATTGGCTGATGATACCAGCCAGCTCGGTGCGCGCATGACCGACACAGGTCAGGTGCCCAATGAGAGGGATGCCCATCTTCACGAGCTCCGCGCCGTAGGTGATCGTGGTGTCGCGGGAGGTACCGCCGGCCCCGTAGGTCAGGGAGGCGAAATCGATGCCCAGCGGCTTCAGGGTCTCGGCGACCTTGAGCATGCGTGCCCCACCCTCCGCGTCCTTGGGCGGAAAGAACTCCACCGACACCGTGGGTCGCACGGGACTGCGGAGCGCAGCGATAAGCAACGAGCGTGACATCTGAAGTATCTTCTTATCTAGATATGAAGATGTAAGTCAAGGCCCTTAGCGATCAGTCGTCCTGGCCTTCCTTGCCGCCGTTGACAGGCAGTTCGCCGGGCATGGCCACATGGTACGCCATCACCATCCAGCAGAGCATGATAGGGTAGACCAGGACGATAAAACCAAAGGAGCCGAAGATTCCGAGCAGCACGCCAGCGGTCACGGACAGGACCTTGAAGGCCACGAGGAAGCAGACGGGGATGATGACGAAGACGATGGAGGCGACATAGCCGATCGAGGTCGTGCCGGAATAGATCCCAGCCGAGCGCGCCAGGTCCATGCCGCACGAGCGGCAAGCCTTGCCCAGGCGGAACCACGAGGCGAGCAGGCCACGCTTACCGCAGTTGGGGCAATGGCAGAGGACACCTCGGGCGATGATGTCGCCCCGGGTGACTTTGAGCTCGGGTTCGTCCATCCTTACAGCGTCCGCAGAGGAAGCCCGAAGACAAGCCCGGCCTTGGGTAGGGTCGGGACCGCGTCACGACATAGCCCACCATGCCTGAGGTAGGGTTGAGCGGCCTGGCTCAACCGCAGTTCACACCCGCAGGAAAATCCGCTGTCTCTTCAGGAACCAGAAGAACAGCCACTTCACGGCGAAGATGCCGGTGACGAGCACCACCGAGGCCACGGCGGGCGGGAAGGCCCGGGCGAGGCCGCCGAACAGGGCCTGTCCGGTGAAGTCGAAGCTGATGAACTTACCCGACATGTAGATGAGGATGGAGTTCATCCCGATGACGGCGAAGAACGCGCCGAACCCGCGAGCCCAGCCACGCACGTCGATAGTCCAGTAGAAGAAAGCCAGCAGGAGGCTCGCCCAGCCGCAGGTCCAGAGCACGAACGAACTAGTCCAGAGGTTCTTGTTGATCGGGAAAGAGACGTCCCACATGGCGCCGACGGCGAGCAACGCAAGACCCGCGACTGCCAGACCAACGGCCTTACGATCCCCGGAGACCTCGTCCGCGGAACGTCGCAGCCACAGTCCGGCGAGAATGCCGAGCAAGGCGTTCCCGATTGCGGGAAGGACCGCGAGCAGGCCTTCCGGGTCATGGATTCCTTTGTGGAGTTTGCCCGGGAGCAGGAGGCGGTCGACGTAACTGGTGAAGTTGCCCTCCATCGTCAGGTCGCCGGGCGCGAAGCCCGGGGCATGACCGAAAGACATGATCGCCCAATAGCCGAGCAGGACACCCGCCAGCCAGGCCCAGAGACGCTTCGGGGTCTCGTAGTTGAACACGAAGATCAGCTGGGCGAACATGCCCGCGAGGCCGATGCGCCCGAGGACACTGCCGAGACGCATGTTCTCCAGTCCCTTCCATTGGAGACCGTTGTTATAGATGATGCCGAGCAGGATCAGGATCAGGCCGCGCTGGATGACCTTGCGGATGACTTCGCCGCGGGCGCCTTCGGTCAACCGACGCGTCAGCGAATACGGGGTCGAGACGCCGGCGAGGAACAGGAACAAAGGGAAAATGAGGTCGTACGGAAGGAAGCCGTTCCAATCGACATGCTTGAGCAGGCCGTTGAAGGCGCCGACCCACTCCCAGCCGGTGGCGAGGTGCAACCCGATGACGATGCCGTGCCCGCCGACGATCCAGAACAGGTCGAAGCCACGCAGGGCATCGAGTGAGAGCAATCGTTCTGACTTCGGGGCAGGCGTCTCCATGGGGGTGAGGCATTACTAACGCCGAACCGAGAGAGGTCTACCAGCAACCTGCCGTAGCCCACCTGAATCCGCCAGAGAGGATGGGATTCGAACTCCATCACTCATAGCGGAAACCTTAATGTTTATTGGTATTTGGCGTTTCGTTGGACAAAGCGTTGGACAACTTAACGACTAGATCAGCCTAATCCTGCAGAACGTGCAAAGGCAAGGGACTTTCGTTCGGATTGTTTCAGGGCAAGCGGACGAGGGTCTCCATTACCATCCACCCTCCCCTGCCGGCGCTTGGTAGAAGCCTGGCAGTCGGATAACCAGCAAGCTAATGTTTCAGATGGCTCCAGTTAGTACGACCTAATCAGTGAACAATAGCGACGAACAGGCACTAACATGAAATTTCACATTTATTTTACGCATAACCAACAGCGAACCATTCCAACGAATGAGCCTATTGACTTCTATAGTTCGTAACATATTTTTTGATACATGAATAACACCCCTATTCAGAGCAATGCCATCTAAATGCAAGCCTGCATCAAAAGGATGTTCGCAGCGATAGCCCTGATTATTGCACTCACTTGCCCTCACGCTAAAGCGCTTGAATCCTCACCCCATTGGGAGGAGATCGACGGCATTAACCGCTATGGATATTGGCAGGAAATTTATGCAGGATACTATAACGAAAATGCAGGATACTGGGATTACTCCGCAGGAAACGGCCACTTCGTAACGATCTACAGCAACGCCGTCTATGACGATCAGGGCAACTTCCTCGGCGAAGATTCATCGGAGGCCTGGGTGCCTCTACCCGAATGGGTATCTGCGCCTCTTTGGATACCACCTGTCACAATTTGGGTAGATGTTACGACGATGCCTGAACCCGAGTCACGGAGCCACTCGGTTGACTTGGGAATAGACATCCGAAATGACAACGCAGACTACATGACCGGAGAGAAAGTCTGGTGTAAGGTTGCGTGGGAATTGAGCGAAGAAGGGAATACGATAAACAAGTCAGTTACCTCGGACATCTATCCATCCGAGCTAACATTGATGGGTATCCCCCTTCAATTTAGGACCGGTGGTAACATATTTGCGGACGGCGAACCAACTGCGACAGAGCACAGCTTAGGCTGCATGGGAACGCCTGGACGAGTATCGATCCACTTCAGTCTGGCTTCCTCCTGGAGGTATTCATGACATCAGTTGAGCTCACCCAATCGGTGGTCAACAAAAGCCCTTTAGGACTGATGTACGACGTAACAAACGCGAATTTTTCACCTTGGGACATCAATTGGGACATGAATTTAAACATGGCATATAATAATTACTCGAAACCAACCGGCTCATTGAGTGGATGGCATGACCGTTTTCCTTCTTATCGAGTAAATGTCGACGATTCAAGAGTGTACGACTTCCTCCAAGATTCGGGTTCAACATTAGGAGTCATCTGGTACCTCGCTCAGAAAAAAGACGTTGTGGCTTCATTCTAATCAGTGAACCAATCGCAATATCTCCGGCATGAGAACTAACGTAATTTTATTTTATGCCGCATCAATCACGACTGGCGCCTTAGTAGGAACCATCGCACGCCCAGTCCAACCCGTCTTCGATCAGGATAAATTTGTCCCTTCAACAAAACCTATCAGCTACGCCTTGCCGGCCGTAAAAGAAAGCCTGCAACACTCAACAGAACATCAACTCAGTCGCGAAGATATGAACCAAGAGGTGGAAAAATCGCGGGAAATAGATCGAAGATTTGCCCTTTTCGCCTTTTATGGCGGGAGTCGTAAGCTCCAAGAAAAAGCGGAAGAATCGGCAAGACGTCTGTCTTACGGAAAATACAACAACTACAGACGAGAGGAGTCCAAATATCATGCAGCGTCCTCGGAAAGCGAGCAGCGTGAGGCGTACAGAGAGCTCACCGAGGCCAGGCTGGCCGGTCTTTTTTATCTCTACGAACTATCTCGACAGGAACAACTGATCGCGCGCCCAAAAGAAGTTTCAGGGTCGGAACCATCCAAGTCCCATCACGTGAAATAATCAGATTTAAATGAGAAAAACAACCCACATCAACCTCGGCGTTGGGCTTTTTATTTCCTCCGCATTAGTATGTTTTTTCTGGCAACCCACCCTTGGTCCGGCCCCCAAGTCCGGAAAAAGCACAAACAGCAACCCTCCTAACTTAACTAAAAATACGAACATCGGCACAACTTTGATACATCAACAAGAAGGGAATGCCGCACTAGGCGCAAAACCTTCAACGTCGGGCTTCGCCTTATCGGTAAGAACCGATGATAACTTCGTGTTTGATGATAGAGTATTTAGAGAGAAGGCACGTGCATCTATAGAATTGGATCGGATTAACCAGATTCCGCATCACTATGACTTCTGGCAAAACCTGGATAGGGATAACATGAACAAGTGGACAAACGTTGAGGCGGGATTACCTGAATACGCCGAGTGGTTCACCGAACGCATAAGACTAATGAACGAACTAAGACAGAGTTCCGATCCAATCAGAAAATCCCAGCTCATGGATTCACTTCGGCTCAATCAATATAAACGCAATGAAATAACGGAAAAAGTGATAGCTATGGCGAAGGCAGAAAACCCATCTCTCGGACAGCCTCGTTCACGGCCTGAAACCGGGCCAAAGACACCACCCGAAGGATCGAAAGCCAACCAGACCAATAAGGATAAGTTGTTTCAGTAGATTATCCTATCGTCTGGCAATAGCAGTTAGCCAGCGAGAATGATCCTGCCTCATGCCAATCGCGATGAATCTATTTTACAATGACGACAGCGCATTAGACCCGAATAAGCACACTTTCTTTGTTTATGGCGGCATCGAAATTCCAGAAGAAAATGCACTTTGGCTTCATGATGCTGGGATAAAACCGTTTTTGGTCCAGCGAGGCTCATTTCAGGGGGTGGCTAAGTGTTATGATTAACCTGCTACAAGAGTCAACAGGTGAGCACGCCGGCCGACGGGCTTCCCGGCGAACTCGTCCGGGGTCATGAGGCCAAGGCTGCCGTGCGGGCGGTAGCGGTTGTAGTCGAGTAGCCAGTCGTCCATGGCGACCTGGATGTCGTCGTAGTTGTGGAAGAACCATCGGTCGGAGAACTCCTTCCGGAAGCGCGAGTTGAAGCTCTCGATGACGCCGTTCTGCCAGGGGCAGCCGGGGTCGATGTAGATCGCCTTGATGCCCTGCTCGGACATGAAGCCCTGGACACTCTCGGCGATGAACTCCGAGCCGTTGTCGGAGCGGATGTTCTCGGGCCGGGCCTCCTCGCGGATCATGGCCTCAAGGAGGACGCGGACGACGTCCTCCTGCCTGATGGCGGTGGCCATGAAGCGGGCGACGATGCGCTTGGTGAACTCGTCGATGATGAAGAGGACGCGCAGGGCGCGTCCCTTCCTCGTGCGCAGCATCACGAAGTCCCAGGACCAGACCTGGTCGGGTCGGGTGGCCTCGCCCTGATGCAGGCTCGTGGTGCGTCCGCGGCGGCGCACGCCGGGCTTCGGCGGCGCCAACTGCAACCCCGCGGAACGCCTGATTCCACGGACCTTACGCAGGCCCACCTGGTAGCCTAGCTTGCGCATGTGGCTGACGATCTTGCGATGGCCCTGGGTCGGGAGGGAGAGCGAGAGCGCGATCACACGTCGGCGGATCTCCGAGGCCGCGGCGCCTGGCCGCGGACGATACCGCAGGGCGTTGCGGTTCACGTCCAGCGTCCGGCAGACCAACCGCTCCGATGCCCTGGGCAGGCGGCGGGCGACGCGGCCCTCCGGGCCCGAGGCAGCCGCCACCAGCGTCCGCACGGACGCCGGCGTCAGCTGCTCGGCCCTCTCGCCGGCGAGCTGCCTCACCTCCCCAGGGCTCAGCGTTTTTTTCAAGGGCCATCTGGAGGATGCGAATCTGGACGGCCTGCTCGGCCACGACGCGGGCCATGTGCTCGATCGTCTTCTCCTGCTCCCGCATCTTGGCCGCGTCCGGCGGCGCCAGCAGGTGCAGCTGGTCCCGCCAACGCTTGAGCGTGGCGGGGCTGATGTTCATCTCCTTGCAGATCTCGGAGGCCGGACGGCCTCCGTCGTGCTGCTGGACGGCCCGTATCCGGGCCTCCTTCGGGTGGTGTTTGTGAGCCATTATGGGGGTGTTCTGGTGTTTTCGGGTTGGGTTGTAAACACCCCCTGAGAATTGCATTCAACTGGACCAAAAAAGCGGCACTATCCCAAGTTTGCGGACAAGTTATTGCCCAACTCTGCTAATCCTGCCTAAGTCTGCTAACGGTTTAACCCCGTTTACCCCGTTAGAAGGGGTAAATCGGCGTAAAAGTGGCGGAGAGGATGGGGTTCGAACCTATCCTCCAGCAAAAGGGCCTTACATCCGCTCCACCGGCTCGATGCCGAGGAGACGCAGGCCCGTCTCCATGACGGCGCAGGTACGCGAGCACAGCATAAGGCGACGAGCCTTCACGGCGGGATCGTCCACGATGACGCTGTCCGCAGCGTAGAAGGTACCGTAAGCCGCGGCGAGCTCGTGCAGGTAGGTGCAGAGGTGGTGCGGACGGAGCTCCTCGAGCGCCTGATCAAGCGCGGCGGTGAAGGCCAGGAGCTTGCGGGCGAGCGCGATCTCGGCCGGGGTCTCCGGGTCGGTCGCGCCCTCCTCGCCCTGCCCCACGGCCAGGCCGCTCTTGCGGAAGATCGAACGGACGCGGACGACGGCGTACATGAGGTACGGCGCGGTGTTGCCCTCGAAGGCGAGCAGCTTGCCCCACGAGAAGGTGTAGTCCATCGTGCGGTTCGACGACAGGTCGGCGTAACGCATGGCGGCGACGCCGATGGCCTTGCCGATGGCCTTGCGCTCGGCTTCAGGCAGGTCGGGGTTCTTGCTGGTGACGGCTTCGAAGGCGAGGCGCTCGGCCTCGTCGATGAGTTCCTGCAGGCGCACCGGCTCGCCGGACTTGGTCTTGATGGCCTTGCCGTCCTCGCCGAGGATCGTGCCGAACCAAACGTGACGGAGACGCGGGAGTTTGCGCTCCGAAGCCTTGAACCACTTGGCGCCGGTCACGAAGAGCTGATGGAAGTGGTCCTGCTGACGTCCGTCAGTGACGTAGACGATCTCGTCGGCCTTGAAGTGCTCGGCGCGATACAGGAGAGTCGCGAGGTCGGTGGAGGCGTAATTCGAAGAGCCGTCCTTCTTGCGGACGATGAACGGCATCTTCGTCTCGGCATCGCGCGAGAAGCGCGGTTCTTCGTCATGCCAGACCACGAGGGCGCCTTCGCTCTCCTCGGCCAGTTTGTGCTTCGCGAGCTCGGCGTAGACCTGGTCGACCTTATCGCGGTAGAAGGACTCGCCGAGGATGACGTCGGTCTTGAGGCCGAACTGGTCGTAGATGCGCTGGCAAGCGGCATTGGAGACCTCGACGATCTCCTTCCAAAGGGCGGTGTTCGCGGGGTCGCCGGACTGCAGCTTGGCGAGTTCGGCGCGGGCGGCATCCATCAGGGCCGGGTCGGCCTTGGTGGCGGCGCTACCCTCCTTGTAAAGACGCTCGAGGTCTTCGAGGGCCGTCGGGCTCTTGGCGTCGAGCTGGAAGCCTGCGCGACGGATCGCCAGGATGAGGATGCCGAAGTTCGTGCCCCAGTCGCCGATGTGGTTATCGCGGACGAGGTCGGCGCCGCAGAACTCGATCAGGCGGGCGACGGCCTCGCCGATGACGATCGGGCGAAGGTGGCCGACGTGCATCTGCTTGGCGGTGTTCGGCGACGGGTAGTCGATGACGACCTTGCGGCCGCCCATCAGGCGGGGCGCGCCGGCGCGCCACTTGGATTCGTCGCGGTACTCGCGGAGCCAGGCGCCGAGGGCGGCAGGCGTGAGCTTGAAATTGATGAAGCCCGGTCCGGCGACTTCCATCTGCACGATCTTGTCGTCGAGTCCGCCTTGGGCACGCACGGCTTCGACGAGCGCCGTAGCGAGG
>SXGQ01864707.1_pt1 | contig 24666 bp, 20 predicted proteins | sample 3178371 | NCBI WGS metagenome assembly SXGQ01 (sample SAMN11356859, study PRJNA531348) | freshwater metagenome | isolation source: freshwater sample F1-20 | place: China: Fuxian Lake, Yuxi | collected 2017-12-25 | reverse complement strand
GCAGACCTGCTCGTAGGTGGGTGACGCGGCGTGGCCGCCCATGTAGCCAACGGCGGTCTCGGTGACGCCAGGCATCTGCCAGAAGCGGCGCTCAGCACCCCAGAAGCATCCGGTGGCGAAATAGGCAGTTTCAATCATTGGCATAGTGTGCCACGACCGAAACTAGCGACGCTCTACCCGCACGTCGTCAACGGCGACCTCCAGAAGACTGTCGGCGCCAACATCGCCAGCGCCGATCACCACGCGCACAGCCTGATTCGCCCATGGCGTGAGAGCGACGCGCACCTCGGTGTACGCCGCATATCGGTAGCGCGCGGCGGCGAGGCGCTGGTGCACGAGTGTGCGAGTGCCATCTTCCGCCTCAACCCACACGCGAAACCAGTCGGCAGATGTTGCGGTGGATGCGTACGAGAACGAGGCGCTAAACACGAGGTCGCCCGGGTCGGCGCCGAGGGTGATCTGCGGTGAGCGCGCGGTAGTGATTCCATCCAGGTCGTAGCTGTTGGCGGTTCGCCCTGCCAGCGCGCCGGTGACCATCGCGCGGAATCCAGAAACGGCATCGTCGAGTTGCATGCTGCGCGTGCCGATGCGCACTAGGGCAGGATTGCCGCGTTCAAAGGCGCCGCTCGTAGCGGTGTCGGTGCCGTCGGGGTTCACAACCCACCCGGCTGCGCGCTCAAAGTCGTCGAAGCGTGGGCCACACTTCCGAACACCAAGCCCTGCAGGATCAGAGGGGCACTGCGCCTGGCTGATCAACCACAAGATCGCGGGGCGGTTCCCTGCGACTTCGCTCGCCATTGCCGTTGTGGTTGGGTAGAAGCGTGACACTTCGCCCGTGTACTCGCCGATCTCCATGAGCAGGCTTGGGATTTTGTAGGTGACGTACATCCAGTCGGTCGAAGAGCCGCCCGTGGGGTCGTATTGAAAGTACCCGTAGCCATTGATCTGTGAGATACCGATCACGAGCGCATTCATGGTGAGGCGGTCGTCAAGCGTCGTCGCACGAACTCCGGCCCTTGATGGGAATCGTGGCCAGGCAACGTAGCGCCCGGCGGCATGCAGACTGAGATAAATAGTGATGCGCTGTACGCCGTCAATGACGCGTGAGGCAACAAAGTCGCGCATCGCAGCGGTCTCTGGTGCCGAGAACTTTGCAGGGCCAGCGTAGACACGCGACGCGGGGTTGCGCACACTCACGCTGCAACAGCGCCAGTAGGCGCTGTAGTTACGATTGAGGTCGGTACCGATTGACGACGATCCTGGCGTTGGCTGACGGTTCTTGCGCCAGTTCCACGGACCGTTCGCGGTAAACTCATACTCAAGACCATCAGGGTTCACCGCAAACACGATCCACACTACGCGCTCATCAACAATTGTTGTGATCGCCGTATCAACGCCGTAACCGTCAACTAGCGTGTGCAGTAGGTCAATCGCTTGCGTCACGGTGACGTGTTCGTTGGAGTGATGCAGTGCATCAATAAGCACTTCGGGTTCGCTCTCTTCAAGCGCAACGTTGTCAGAAATCTTTGCGGCGTAGAGCTCGCGACCCTCATAACTCTGCCCAATGGAAAAGACATCCACGATATCGGAGTGTGCCAACTCAACCGCGAGGATCTCACTCTCAATCTGCTCGTAGTCCTTGAATTCGCCCGGCCATAGATCAGTCGCTTGTGCCGTTGGCGCAGCGCTAGCCATCAGCGCACCAATCAAGAGGGCGACGAGGAGGCGAACGTGGCGGGTCATCATCGGCAGTATGCACTGGGTTGCAGCGCTACATTTGATTTAATCGTTATACGAGCCCTAAGCCCTCAACCCCCGCTTCGGCCAAACACTCGGGCCCCTCATTGCGCGCGTTGGAGACGAGGCGCGAGACCCGCCGCGGCACCACATAGGTATCGGGCGATGGACCAAGCAGCCCAGCAACATCATCAAGATGCGTCCCCGCGTCGAGCCAGGCAGCGCGGGCGGTATCGTCGCGCAGCATCACCGGCATGCGGTCGTGAATACGCCCCACCACCCCGTTCGCCTGGGTGGTAATCAGCGAAAACGTCAGCACCCCCTCGTGCTCGGTGGCGATACCGCCCAGGGCGAAGCGCCCGCCCGCGCTCGGCAGGTAGGCCCACGGCTGCTTCGGCTCGCGCTTGCCGATCGGACGCCCGAGCTCGGCGAGGTGCTCGGGATTCTCCCACTCATAGAAGGCGTCGATCGGCACCAGCACCCGCCCGTGGCGGAACGCGTCTCTAAAGGATGGAAGTGTCGCGACCGTCTCGGCCCGCGCGTTGAAGAGCCCTGATACGCGCGTGGTACGTGCCTTCTGCCAGTGCGGGATCAGCCCCCAGCTGCCGTACCCCAGCTGGCGCCCCTCACCGCGCTCCCCCTTATAGGGAGCAATGACGAGCGCCCGGCTCGATGGGGCCATATTCCAGCGCGGATACCACCCCGCACGTACCAGCGACGTATCGCCAGGAGCTGGCGTGCTCAGGCTCTCGCGCAGCGTCACGCTGAGATCGGCGCCGAACTCCCGGGCGATCTCTTCGGGCGAGGTGGCTTGAACGATGCGACCGCACATGCGGCACAGGATACGCCGCTAGCGCTGAGCAGCCCCACCGCGTCGGCGCAGGCCCGCGCCAACCGCCAACGTGATCAGCGCGAGGGTGCTGAGTGCCACGGTCCAGGCTCGTGTAACCCCGCCATCGCGATTCGTTTCTGGCAGCACGTAGGTTGGCTCATCGAGATACGCAAACTCGTGACCGATTGCATCCGATTCGACGGTGCTAAAGAGTCGGTCGCCCAACGCCATAATGTTCTCGTCGTAGCAATCGCAGCTAATGCGCTGACCCGCGTCTGGGAACGGCACCACCTCTGTTCCCGTGCCAGTGGTGCGGTAGACATACGTGGCTGTTCCGCTGTACGCCGTGAAGTAGAGGTAGTCCCCAAGTGGAATGAACACATACGGCCACGAGCCGTCACTGCCGGTTGTGTTGATGTCGTCGACTTGCGTCGTGGTGCTTCCATCGGTGCGCCAGAGCTCACCACCTGTCGTACCATCATCCGCCGAAAAGTAGAGGTAGCCGTTGAACGCAGTGAAGCCCCCTGGGTTGCTGGAACCTGTGATGGTATTGATGTCCATCACGCGTGTGGTAAGCAGCGTCGTGCCGTTGATGCGCCACAGTTCATTTCCACTACTTCCATCGTCGGCCCTGAAATACAGATGATCGCCGAATGGGGTGAGCCCGATTGGACTACTGCCACCAAAGCCGACATTGATGTCGGTGATGCGTGTTGTTGTGCTGCCAGTGGTGAGCCATAGCTCAAACCCATTCGTACCGTCGTCGGCGGCAAAGTAAAGATAGCCGCCGAATACCGTGAAATCGTACGGGTTGCTACCCGCGGCGCCAGCGCGAATTTCCAAAACGCGTGTCGTCTCGCTGCCATCGGTGCGCCAAAGCTCATACCCATTCGTACCGTCGTCGGCGCCGAAGTAGAGATGGCCACCGAATACCGTGGGCTCGTACGGATAGCTGTTCCCAGGGCCGACGTTAATGTCGGTGACGCGCGTGGCTGAGGAGCCGCTTGCGCGCCAGAGCTCATGACCATTGATGCCGTCGTTGGCGGTGAAATAGAGGTCGTCGCCAAACGCTCGCAAATCGGCAATGTCACTGTCGGCACTGCCGCTCCGGATGTCGGCGACGCGCGTGGTGCCCGCCTCAGTGCCATCGGTGCGCCAGAGCTCGCGGCCAGTAGTGCCGTCGTCGGCAACAAAATAGAGATAGCCACCAAGCGCGAAGAGTTCTTGTGGGTAGCTGTGACTGCCCCCAGTGTTGATGTCGATGACAAGCGTCGTCGTGTCGCCGTTGGTTCGCCACAGCTCATTGCCGCTGATACCGTCGTCGGCCTGGAAGTACAGGTAATCACCGAGGACTACTGAATTGGATGTATCCATCGCGTACGAGGAGCCGTTCCCCGACCGAATGCTGTCGATAACAGTAAAGGTTGGTGGGGTGGTGGCACGCACCGGCACAGCCGCAGCCATGAGCAGTGCGAGCGCGAGCAGCGCGGAACGATGGGTCTTCTTGGCGGGCATCTGGACTCTCCTTACGACTGGGCGAGAGGCAGGGTGTCTCCGTCGGTAGATTCTGGCACAGGTCGACCTAAGCGAATTGAACCTTCGTCAGACTATTGGCGACGGATCACCAGGAGCGCGTGCTCAGGCGCTCGCGCAGCCCCACGCTGAGATCGGCGCCGAACTCCCGGGCGATCTCTTCGGGCGAGGTGGCTTGAACGATGCGGCCGCACATGCGGAAAGGATCGCGGGCGACGAGCACCCTTTGCGCGCTTCGTTACTCCTTTAGCAGCCTACGTAATTCGCGAATGCCTGATGGGCTGTCCGTTAACTTGATCGGCTGACCCTCAATCGAAGCTTCAATTACCTCCTGCAAACGAAGATCCTTTTCATCATCTCGTATTCTTAGATACGGATCCTCATAGGTGCCGCGGGCAAACAGCGTCAGGAAGATAGCGTCTCTCCTACTTGATTTTCGACGTAGCACTCTTCCAAGTCTCTGAATCAGCTGAACGCTTGATGAAGTTTTAGCTAAGACAATTCCGAGATCAGCTTCTGGCAGGTTTATACCTTCATCGAGAAGTTTTGGGCCAATCAATCCGGAAATTCTCGCTTCTCGAAACGCTTGTAGCAGTTCGTATCGCCTAGACTTTGAAAGCGACCCACTGAAAAGCTCAACAACAAAACTCGGCTCAACGGACAGTGCTTCGGCTACAGCTTGAGCTGCAACCTCTGTTTCCGTGAAAGACAATAATCGAACACCTGTGTTTTCAAGCTTGACTTTTTCTAAGGCTGCCAGTTTTGCGCGACTTTTTGAAACAAGATCGCGCCGTTTACCCCAAAAGTAAGTGTAGAGACCAGCAGCGCGTACGCCCTTCTTTCGTTGCTCTTGAGCAAACCTCATGAAGCTTAAATTCTTTGCTGGAGGACCGCATTCGCTGATGAGTTTTCCTGCCCATCGCTTAACCGATTCGTCTAGATCCGCGTATTCAGCCTGCTCGTGATCCTCCAGTTGCACTTCAAGCGTTACATAGTGGAACGGCGCAAGAACTTCGTCGCGAATCGCTTCTCGAATGGTGTATTGATACACGATCCCACCGATCGTTTTCTCAATGTTTGCAATAGCGCCATCACTTCTCTCAAGCGTTGCCGTTAGGCCGAGTAAGGCCTTCCATCGGTAAGAAAGGATGCGCTTTCCTTGCAGATCAGAACCGAGGTGGTGGGCCTCATCCGCTACTAGGAGTTGACGAGCTCGCTTTCCTGACCTGGCTGCTACGAGAAATCGCTCAGTACCGGCGCGCGCATAGGTTACGACTCCGATTCCTGGTTGTCCGCTTGCTAGGAGAGCCTCTGCATCTTCATCTCTGTGGACCCGGATCGCTGCATTCTCCGCTTCGACGACCCACTGTTGGATTAGGTCTCGAGTGGGCGTGACAATGATGGCACAGCCGCCATCGCGCATAAAATCACTTGCAATTCGGATCCCAACTCTAGTTTTTCCGCTGCCTGTCGCTGCTTCTACAACACCACGGCGATCATTATCATGCCACGCTCGAAGTGCTTTCCCTTGCCATCCGTAGTTGGATGGGGAGCGTTTCTCTTTGGATTTATTTGTAGATTTTTGTGATCTTGCTTTCGGTGCCTTTTGCGGGCGAATCGTTGGTTCGGTTATTGGCTCGTTTTCGAGCAGCAACTGTAAGAAATCGTCAAAATCAGTTGGTGGTTCTTGGGCGGCCGGGGTTGTCGTAAGAAATCGGATGATCTTAAACTCGCGTTGTCGCTCCGTGAGCGTGCCTATGCCAAACACTTCTTGGATTTGCTTATCCGTTGCGTCTTCAAGCGCTTGTAACCCGTAGACCACCCCTATCCGCAACAACTGAGCAAGGCGTCGCGGGTAACTCTGTTTGAAGATACTTGGCTTCAATCCAACTCGCTCGAGTAAGCGCCTGGCACCGGCTTCCACTACTTCAGGACGGTTTCGCAGGTGCTTCGCGGGCGGTGCGGAAATGAGAAGTAACTCGTCCGTAATTTGTTTCATTGTGAGCCGCCCTGGGCCGAGAATGCGCGAAAGCTCGCCATCTGGCTTCTTTGCCAGGCCAGAAAGTCCGAATTCGCCACCGTGTGCAATAAGGACTCCCAACTTCTTTGCATAACCCCTTGGTGTGCGCATGTCCACACCCGCCCGTTGGAGAATCTGCTCGGCCTGTACTCGCAGGGAGCTAGGCGGCATTGAAAACTAGGCCTTTGGCTTACGCCGTGGTGGCTTCGTGGCGCCGAGCTGCTCGTCGAGCTTTCCGACAATCTCAATGGCCTCGTCTCGTGACACCGTGGTGTCCCAGCCTCCTATTCGGAGGTCGTACTCGCGCCCGCCTGCATAATGGAGGCTCCCCTCTTCGGCGAGCCGGAACTGCCAGACGCCGTCATTCATGGTGCGAGCGTTAAACACACCGATATCGCAGAACCTCTTGAACTCCTCGAGGCTGATGCCTGTAACCCGAGAAAACAAGTCAGTCTCGAGCTGCATGATTACGTCTTTGAGCGATTCTTCGCGGTTCTCCGTGAGGTACATGAACACCGGAATGCGCGCGACCAGCCACATAAGGCGCTCTTTCACCTCTTTGCGGAATCCGCGGTTCTCTTTTTCTTCATCACTGACTTTCTTGGTGGGCTCTTTTCCTTCACGCTTCGCTTTTTTCAGTACTTCCGTTGTGTTGATTGATTGCGCTATTCCACGTTCGTATTCGAGGGAAGGAATCCGACGGAACTGCTCTATTCGCTTCAACGCTGCAATAAGCTCTGGATGGCCTTGGAGGTTCGTAAGCGTCGTAATGTTGACCGTAACCATTCGTGGGTCACGCCACTTCTTTGTGAGCATGGCCATCCCAAACCCAGATGACGCAATGTCGAGGACTTCGCCGGCATTGATCTCCCGCAGTTCGCCACCTTGGTACGAGAGCACTGGAAGGAAGTTAAGGAACTCCTGAACCCGCTCTTCGGGACGAGGGCTCCCGTTGATATTCAGTCTCTCGGCGTATTGGCTGACAAACTGCAAGGCGCGGGTTGGCGCGTAGTCGAAGATGTACCCAGTTCTCTTGCGAATAAATTTTGCATTAGGGTCTGTTGGGTCGTATTCTCGCAGCACCCAAGGGTTCTGTACGCGGAAAGCTGTCTGGAAATATGTTTCTGGGTTTGACGTATTTCGCAACATGAATACGCCTGACCATTGCGGGATGGTTACGCCCGTTGTCAGTTTGGCGAACGTCAAGGTTATTGATTTATTACGAAGCCCATTGCCAATCTCCTTCTGTACCTTTTTCACCGCAGCTAGGCCAATACCCGCCTTCGTTCCTGCGGCCACGATCACCTCATAGTCTTTGAAGAAGGTGTTCTGGGGCTTCTTTAGGAGGTCCGCCATCGCGTCGCATGCTTCGACGCTGGGAAGGAACCAGAGGGTATGCGTGAGATTTGAGAGGAGATCCGCATCCTCGAACGGACCTACCGGGATCGCAACGCCTTCGCGAGGTTCGTATTCATTCTTACGATATTGGCCAATCACACTATCTAGCCACATTTGTACTTCGTTTGGATGGGCAAATTTCACCTTGGATTTATTGTTTTTTTCGCGTTCAGCTCGGAAGAACTCGTTCAGATCAAATTCATTCATCTCGCCTTTGATCGCGATCTGGCGTGCTGCCTCGGGCATGTCATACACAAACATGACCATATTTGGTAAATCTTCATATGGATTCGGAACAACTTCTGGGTCCCACTCGCGCTTGGCCTTTTGTTCGTCTGAATAGGACCACGAGTAGATCTGGTCTTCTAGGAACTCACCGTTCATGAGCGCTCGGAATGGGGTACCTGTGAGGTACAGGTAATGGTTGGCCTTCAAAGCTAGCCGGTCTTCGATCTCTTCTGTATCGGCCGACTCGTCCTCTTCTAAAGGATCCTCGTACAGTTCTTTTGCGCGATCATTCCAGGCCCCGAAGTGATATTCATCTAGAACTACACAGTCCCACTCAATGCCATACAGAGATTGCAGGCGTTCTTTTGTTAGGCCAGCCTTGTTCTTTCCGCCAATGTCTTGAAAGGAGACGAACCACACCAGGGGGTCTTTTTCCCGGTACTTACCCAGTTCTTCACCGCCACCTCTAAACTGCCAGCCTTTGAAGTCAACGTGCTGTTCTAGCTGGTTCCGCCACTCCCCCTCTACCGCCGGCTTAAAGGTGAGCACCAGAATGCGCTTCCACTTCTGCTCCTTGGCGAGCTGGTACGTCGTGAATGTCTTGCCGAACCGCATTTTGGCGTTCCAAAGGAAGTGAGGAGACCGTTTAGAGGCGGCGCCTTTCTGCTCGCGAGCAACTTTTGCGAAGTACTCCGCTGTGACTCGTACAGCTTCTTCCTGTTCCGGTCGCATCTTGTAGTTGTTTGGCGGAGGCGGGGGCTGAGTGGGGTCCTTACGAACCGCTCGAATCGCCGCAAGGACCTCATCCTTGGTGCACTCAAACCATTCACCCTTGAGTCGCTGAACGCCCATCTTATTCTCAAGGTAATCATGGACCGCGTGATCATTAAAATACTGGCCATCATCACGTTGAGCCAACTCGTCCACGACGACGACCCATTTGTCGCCGTCTGGGCCCATCACGCCGTGCGCCGCCTTTACACGTATTGCAGCAACAACTTCGGTCGTGTATCCCACTTTGAGCCTGCCGCGGCCAGAAATGCGCTTGCCTGTCCAAGGCTGCGTAGATTCCGTTGGCTCTGTGAATGCATAGATTCGCGGTACGGGCGTCCGCTCAAGTAATTGCTTAGTTCTCATTCTTCCCACGGGCGCACGATTGAATCAATGAAATCCTGCTCAGCTTTGTTAATGCCGAACAGCTCATATAGCTTCTCATCTGTCCAAGGCTTGTCCATATTAAGTGCCGGGACAAAACTAAAGCGATCCGCAATTACATCCTGCGTATTCTTTCGGAGGGCCACTAAGAACCGCGCAAATTTCGTTGCGAGGTAAGACTTCAAGTTGCTTGCTTGCTCCTTAGAATCACAATAATCGACTACCAAAAATGTTTCAGTACATGCGCTGGGCGGACCGGCGATAACTGTCTGGCCAAGGATCCTGTGTGGATATTCATCATTACCTGGGCCGGCCTTTGCGGTAAGTACTTTCCATTTGTCTACAAGGCCAGGCTTTGAGACTACTAATGTTCGATCTATCCACTTAGGCCCGTCATTGGTAAACAATGGAATCGAATTGCTTCCTTTGTGATCTGTAAAGCCAGTAAAGTTTGTTGGCAATCCAAATGGTTTTCGTGAGCTAACAAACCGATCCAGATAGAGATCGGTTACATCTCGAACTTTTTTCAATATCGGTAGTGCTTCATTGAATCGGACAAAGATGTCTCCAAACTCCCCAAGATACCGGTGCGCTCGCTGACCTTCTATGCCCGATTGGATTGTCACCACTTCGCATGGGCCATCGTATGTGGAGTCCCAAAGGAAATAGCAAATTCCTCCTTTAATTTGCACTCCCGGGAATAGCTCTCCGGCATCTGGATAATCAACTAGGGCGCGGAAGGAGCGCGATTCAAGCATCGCGGCACGAAAGGCATCGAGACCTTTCCCTCCAGCAAACCATCGCGACGGGATAATCATGGCGGTGTATCTAGGCCTGAGACGGAACGCCTGATTCACAAAAAGTTGATAGATGGGCCTTGCACTTACCCCGAAACCACCATCCTCAATCTGATACGGAGGGTTGCCGACGATTACGTCAAATTTCATTGGGTTCTCCTTAATATTGTGGATGAAATCATATGCGTGTCGCTCACGATTCCCTGGTGCGCCGAACACTTGCTCGCTTGCGCCACAAATAGCACACTGCCCATCTCCATCATATTTGTGGTCTTGACTGCTGAAGTGAATGTTTCCTTCTTTGTTTTTGAATGGTACTACTGAGAGATCTTTTTTCGATGCATCCTTGTTGTAGTAGAGCGATCTGCGACTCATCTGGGCTGTCAGCTCTGTTAGCGCATAGCCATGCAGCATGTTGGTGAATATGTGCTTCCTGCGCTCCGTTTCATTTGGAATTGCATCCTTCAGGCCTTCCATGAGGCGTCGAGCCGCCTCACGGAGGAACACGCCTGTTTTGCAGGCCGGGTCTAGCCATCTGAGGTCTTTGTTGGACCACACCTCGACAGGTAGTAGATCGAGTACTTGATTGGCCACAGCTGGCGGGGTCGCCACCTCATCGCTACTGAGGCTCGCAATGCACTCCAAAATGTCGCGGCTGCGGCTGGCATTAATCAACATGAGCAGCTCCAAGCGCGTTGTACTCAGCTACTGGCAGCTCTTGAATGGCCTGTGGGATGTGCGGGAACATCACGTTGGCGTTGTCAAACACCTCTTCTTCTGGGTAAAGAAGATCGTCGTACCGGAAAACCCGTCGCTTGAAGCGCCTGGGCGATAACTCGGCGTACTCAACCAGTTTGATCTTTGCTTGGCCCTCAAGCATGTCGCCAAGCACAATGTTGTGATTAAGAATCCATACCGCACTTGCCTTGAACTCTGCCGTGGTTGGGTGGATTTTGTCCCAGCGACTCCTTGACTCAAAAAAGATCTCCGTCAGACGCTCACGAGCTTCACTTACATTTATCTCTTCGATATCAATGCCATAAACCGATGCTAGCGCTGAGATGGCTAGAAACTCCCACTCCGCAACGCTCTCTGAACCCGCTTGATGGCTAGGCTTCACGGCCTTATCGACGAGTTCAAGTTTTCGTGCGAGGATCTCAACTAAGAAGTTGCCATTTCCGCAGCCTGGCTCCAAGTATCGGCTGGCGTAGTTTTGGTCGGCAATCAAGTCAAGGATCGCGTTCACGTCGCGCGGCTGAGTAAAGACTTCGCCAAGGGACTGCGCTCGTTCTGCGCTACGCATCAAGTTCCCCGCTGAGCCTTTTGCCAAGCTCAAACACTTCTGCCCTCCCTACCTGGCGCCGCCGTTAGCGGTATGTGCGCCGTATCCCCGTAATGGTACGCGCTGAGGGTCCTTCAGAAGTGTGCCAGGCGTATGGCACGGCTACACCTGGGTGAGTCCCTCTACCCTCGGCCCGCAGCACGCCACGAGCGCCTCGATGATCTCCATCGACACCCCGCCACCATGGTTCTCGGCCAGGGCTGCCTGAAGGTCGTGTCGGGTGGTGAATGGCTCGTTGAAGAGGTGGCCCATGGAGCCGTTCTTGCCGTAGATCTCTTCGGGGGTGGTGTCGGCTGGGGCATGGGAGCGCCAGGTGTCGGTCGTGGCGAGCTGCTGCAGTGCGGCGGGGGTGATCTTCCACTCGCCGCGCCAGAGCATCTGATCGAGCGTCAGGCAGCTGATTCCGGCGGCCAGCGCCACCTGCTCTGCGCACTGCATCACCTCAAGGGCATCCTTCGGATCGCGAATGGTGGCGCCGTACTCCATAAGTAGGCGCGCCACCCACACGTCGGGCTTGATCGCATCGGCACCCGAGCGCATGCGCAGATACGCATAGAGGGCAATGCCGATTCCCTTCACCCCCACGTACGGATCAAGCTTCGGTGTGCGGCGCCACTCCTCGGCGTACTCCGCCCACGCCAGGCAGATCGCATCGTCGTCCGTGATGTTGCGCTCGCTGCCGAATGTTATGAGGCCCTGTGCCACTTCAATCATGGTGTTTGGTTCGTTCGCACGCAGGCCTAACGTTTTGAGTTGCGCTGGGTCGGCTGCTGCAAGCACTGCAAGGGTTAGCTTGTTGTGTGCGAGGCGCTCAAATCCCGGAACAATGGTTTGCTCAACCCGATCGTAGTTACGCGCTGCACTCGCCACCACGTCAACCACCATGGCGCCACGGCGATTGTTGTAGCGGCGGGCGTAGGTGGCGGCGAGCTTTTGGGCGAGGTCGAGTGGGACCGGCGCGCTCAGCAATAGACGCTCACTCATGCCGCTAACTTGGGCTGGCGAGTTCATTCTTGAAAAAATCTGTGGGCGGTCACCTTATGCGGAGATTAATGTTGAAGCTTGGCTGAAGTAGTAGGGTCATTAGAATCAAGAACAAGAGAAGGGCCACTACTGAACGGAAGTCTTTCTCTCTTCTTGTGATCCAGTCGAACGCGAACGATAACAACCAGCCAATCAACAATGTTGCAGCAAGACTCAAGACGAGCGCAACTGCATCTCGGAGTGAATAGCGGATGCCAAAAATGTCAACGCTTCGAACGCCTGGGCCGTTTGTTTGGATCAGCCATATCGGAATAAAGACTAATGGCACAAACGTTGTCAGTAAGGCCCATGCTGCTTTACTCATCGCTTCGCTTCTCCGCGCTTCATGGTGTCGCTGTTGCAGGAGTCTCCGCCTCTGGCACTGGTGTTAGGTCTGGTGTCGCCGTTGGTGTAGGTGTAGGTGTCGGTTCTGGAGTTGGCATAGGTGCTGGCGTCGCAAAGATCCCAAGGGGATCGAGGTCTTGCCGGTACATCTCGCAGTGTCCATTAGGGAAGCAGACCCACTCCCACTTGTCGGGCCAGCACTCATCAAGAATCCACGGCTCCTGCTGTGCTCGCTCTGCCGTGCAGTACCAGACACGTGCCTCTGCCCAGGTATATGTGCTGCCAAGGCAATCCCAGCAGGTGTTTGGTGGTTCAGTTGGTTCAGGGGTTGGGCTCGGCGGTTCGGTATACGGCTCGTACGAGGCTGCTTCTGGGTAGCTTGCCCTTAGGTATCCCGGGGTGTCGGCCGATGCTGAGACAGCAACGTAGCTAAACGAAAACAGGAGCCCGGCGAGAGTGACGAATACCGCTCTTTTCACTGCTGTCCTACTTCACGCTTCCTGGTTGGGTTGTGCTGCGTTCTCTTTAAGGTACGCCACAACCTCGGCCCACGAGTGGAACGGCTCATGCCCGAAGTGGATCCACTTCTGATCTGGCACCTTCCCAAAAGCTTCCGCGCCGTTGTTCGGCCGGTCATCGACGAGGTAGTGCCCAGCGTTGAGGTGCTTGTTGTGCGAGAGGATCAGCCGCTTGTGTGCGGGTGCGCCAAGGTGCCGCTTCACCCACTCCAGCTTGTCTGACCAGGCGCTCGGGTTCTCCCACGGCGCCGTTGAAAGGATGTACGTATCGAAGAGCTCACTCAGCTCGTGATAGGCCTCGATCGCACCCGGCATCGGCTGCATCAGCGCGAAGATTCCGGGGATCTCGTCGGGGCTCTCTTTGTGCTGTTCAAGTAGAACTGGGTCACAGGCGTCCATGCCCGACTTGAAGTCCACCAGCACGTTGTCCATGTCGATGTAGAGGGTCTTCTTCATTCGTGTACCTCTGCGCACTCCATGAGCGCCGCGAATGGGTTGAGCGCCTTGACGTGCTTCGGTCCGCTCGGGTTCTCGTCGAGGAGCTTTGGCGAAGCGACGACTACAGCGACCGCCTCTGCGCGCGAAACGGCGACGTTGAACCGATTCGCCGAGAGGATGAACTCTGCACCGTGTCGGGCACCTTGCACCGCCGAGCGCACCATGGAGTAGATCGCCACATGGGCCTCATCGCCCTGTGCCTTATCTACCGTGAGCACACGTGTGTATGGGCGAAGGTCGATGCCCGCAGGCTGGTCCGCCTGCTGCCCGAGCGCAAACTCAATCCGCTCTACCTGCGCGCCATACGGGGTAACGATCAGGATGTCGGGAATCGGTGCGGTTGTTGGGTCTGCGCCAGGCTCCATTGCCCCCGAGGCGAATGGGCGTCGTAGGCCACCTTTCATTACCACCTCGCCTTGGGAGACCAGCGTGAAGACGAACCGCGCAATGGCTTGCGCCTCTACAAGCGACCACGAGCCTTCGTCGCTGTGGTCAACGGGGATCAGGGTGAGTGGCGCAACCTGGCGGCTGGAACTACCAACGTTCAGTGTGACGCCCAGGTTCTCTTGGGCTGGATCGGCGATCTGCAGTCGCCCCTCATAGAAGGTATCCCCGATGAAGTCTGCAATCGAAGGGTGAAGCCGATAGGTGCGCTCTAGGAACACACCTGCACGCTGGTCTACTGTTTGGATGTCTCCGTCACCGATCCAGTGATTGATACTCGACAGCCCCGACGGCCCGTCTGGATGGTGCGCCTGGGTAACCATCGGCAGCTGCTGTGGGTCGCCGAGCAGGATGATCTTTTTCGCACAACGGCTAATCGCAATGAGGTCTGCCAGAGCGTATTGCCCGGCTTCATCAACGATGAGTACATCCAATTGATTCGCAATATCAGGGTGAGAGAAGGTGTAGTTGGTGCCGCCTGAAACACCTGCCGTTTGATCGTCGAGCCATCCTGCAAGCTTCGTCGCAGTCGCCTTCTTCCAAGCTAGATGCCTGTCATCAGCAATGCGCACCATGCTTGGCGGTAAGCCTGCTTTGCCAATTGGAATCTGATACGCCGCGTGTGACTGTGTTGTTACACCAACTAGCTCGCCGCGATTAACAAGTGCTTCAATGATGCGGCCGCCAAGGTGCGACTTGCCCGTGCCCGGAGGGCCCTGCACAACCAGCACTTCACCAGGTTGCAACCGCATGGCCGCCTTGAGTCCAATCTCTGAACCGAATTCACCGCTCGCATTGAGCTCTTCGAGCCACACTGGCGGCTTGCGCCATAACAACGAAACGACAGTCGGCGGTACACCTTCGGCACAGGGTCCGGCGAGTGCGCTCTCTGCAAAATCTGCCATCGCCTTTTCAGGGCCGCTGCCAAAAAATGCATCCGCCTCGAGAATCGTGGTTGGACTTTCGGTTGGTTCGTCACCCCCCCAATCCACCCACACACGCCGATTCGCCAAGTCCAGTGTGGAGATCTCTCCCTGGTAGATGCGTGCGCCGACCACAGATTCCACCTTGCTCTCTACGTGCAACGTAATCAGCTGATCAGGGAATGTGTAGCCACCCTCCCGGTGCGCTTCCACATTACCAATGGCTTTCGGTTCATCACGTAAAGAGTGGCCAGGTAGTGTGTAGATTCGTACTCGATTGTGGAACGCGCCAGTGCGTTCACGCATGTGGAATCCTGCAAGATCCGCACACCATCGATGCCAATCTGCAAGGTGAGGAACACCGGAAACCGCAGCAGCCTCTGAAAGTCTTCGATGTTCAGCCATCGCGCTTGTAAGGCGCTGTTGCAGTTTCTCCCAGTCATCTCTCATGATCAGGGACCTCTCTGAGGTTTTCTTCATGCGCTCTGGTCGCGGCAGGGGGCCCCACTCCTCGGCGGGGTACTCCTTCGTGTAGGCGGCACGAATGGATTCAAGCCAAGCGCGCAGATGGATTAGTGATCGGCAATCGTCTTCGTTGTAGCCAACCAAGAGCTGCTTATGTGTGTTTGCTTCCCTTTCGGTCTCTGCCATGAGGTACTTGTAATACTGAATCGCAGCGAGCTGAACCTCCTTTAGCGGCACCGTTCGTTCGTACTTTGTGATTCGCTCAAGTTCTTTCAAGCTGTACGTCTCTACGCCGATTATTGCAACGCGCACCGTGATGTCACGCAGGTCAACAAATTCGATCTGGTCAAGCAAGTCAGTGCCGATTCCATACTCCTCTGAAAGCCGCGCGAACGTAGACGGCTCAAATGCACTGAAGTGGAAGACAGGGGTACGCGTGTCGTCCTCACTACTTTGAATTGGTAGTTGTGCGGCAATAAGCGTGACGAGCTCTTCAAACATGGCGCGCTCGTTGTCAGGGGTTGGGGCAAACACGTGCTGATAGCTGGCGCTCGTCGCCTCAGCACTACCGGAATCGACCGCGAGTCCCGCCATGATGGCGCGTGACTCAATCCCACTGACCTCACGCTCATTGAAATCGTATCGTTCGAAGTCAAGATAAATGCCAGGCGTGCCGGCAGCGGGTAGCCGGGCAAACCCTCGTCGCACCTCTTCGCGTTCAAACACGCCGCGTGTTGGGGGGCGAAGCTCGTGCAGCGGTTCGGGCAGGTTCAAACTCTTCTCTTGAAGATCTGCCTGGCGGACAAGGTGACTGCGACGTTCGTGCATCGGGATAACCTCAGCAGCCACTGGTGGGTCGCCTGCTAGCTCCCCAACGGTGTCGACGCCCACGCGATTGAGCGCCCGGCGCTCATCTCGACGTAGCCCCGATACAAGCACGAGATCGCGCTTGTCGCGCCAAACCGCGTCGCAGTTGCGCTCCCAGGCACAGCGGCCGCAATAGTCAACTGGCTCTGGATCGGCTGGTAGCGATGCGCCGGTGTTGCCCCACGCAACCTCCACGTTGCTCATGTGTCGGCGAACATAGGCGCCAACGGCTGCGGTGGACCATGAGTGAAGACCTTGCAACTCATCCTTGTTTTGGTCATCATCCGCAGCGCCCAAGAAAAAGTGCATCTCATGTTGATGACGATCGGTCACTGGGATTCCCTGAATAAGATCAATAAGTTCGGCGTAGAGACCAACTTGCAGGAGTGCGGTCACCGCCAAGTCTCCGGAGAGCTTCATATCGCCTGCCTCATATCGTGTGGTCGTTGCAGACGCGCTGTTCAACGTTGCTGCACCACGAATGCGCCGAATAACATCTGAACGGATGAGGAGGTCTGGCTCGCCGTTCCATCGGCCGAACGCGATGCGACCGCCATGAATCGCCTCGGCACCCGCCTCGATGGCGGCAAGGGTGCGGGCTACGCGCTCGTCGTCGGCGCCCTCGGCCCCAACCTCGGTGATGTTCACGCCCATTGCAGCAAGGCGATCGAGCCACTTCTGCTCGTGGCTCACTCCGAGCTTGGATCGCAATTCGCGCAGCTCATCCTTAAAGACGACCGGGCCAGGGAGCTCCCCCGCCGCGTGCTGAATGTCGCGCCATAGAGAGTGCCCGCAAAGCGCCTCTGCAAGCAGATGGCGCTGATAAAACGTTTGTGCCCCGGTGAGATCTGCCTTCTCTTTCGTCACGCCGCGTCCTTCTCTACCTTCGCCACAGGTAGTACGATCGGCTCGGCCTTTGGGTCGCGGTAGAGTGTTCCGTCGGGCATCGTCGCGCCCGTGAAGTCAGCACCGTCGAGGATCGCATCTGTGAGGATCGCTCCTTCCAGATTCGCGGCGCAGAAGCGTGACTCACTCAGCACTGCACCTGAGAGATTGGCACCACGCAAGTCCGCACCGCGAAAGTCCGATGAAACGATTGATGCGTCAACGAAGCGTGCGTTGCGCAGGTTTGCTGCCATGAATTCACTCGCGGGACCGATCACCTTGGAAAAGTCAGCGCCCTCAGCGTTCGCACAGAGGAAGTTAGCGATGACGAAGCGTGAGCCAACGAAGCTGCAGTTACGAAGATCGCAGTGCGAAAAATCTGCCCCAGTCAGGGTGCAATCAAGAAACTTGATCCCCGATAGGTCGGTCCCAACGCGCCACTCCGTACCGATCATCACCTGGTCGCGAAAGGTCCCCCCTCCGAATGTCAGGAGCTGACGCTGCAGCAACTCCTCGCGTGAAAACCTAGGATCTTCGATGGAATCCTCGGAGCGACGCTGGCTCCAGTCCTGGGCGGTCGGTTGGCTGGGCATGGCACCTCCTCCACTACATCAAGGGGCGGGGATACTAGAACTCTCCTCACATCTTTGCAACTGGCGCACTTCATCGCCGCGCTTCCGATCTAGAGTTCGCCAAGAGGAGATCGCATACCTGTGCCACCTAGGTGGCACAACACATGGGGAGTGAGACATGGACTTCGTCAGCTCGGTAAAGCGCAACATGACCACAGCGGCATATGCCCAGTTCGAGGGGCGGGCCAGCCGGTCGGAGTACTGGTGGTTCTACCTCTTCACGGTGCTGGCGGGGGTTGCCGCAGACACGATCGGCGACACGGTGGGAAACATTGCATCGCTCGCTCTCTTCCTGCCGAGCTTGGCGCTCGCTGCGCGACGCCTGCACGACACGGGTCGGAGTGGCTGGTGGTTCCTGCTCATCTTTACCGTGATCGGCATCCCAGTGCTCCTCTACTGGCTGGTGAAGGCGTCTGATGCCGGTGCCAACAAGTACGGCGAGGGGCCGGCACGCACCTAGAGGCTCACCATCACGCATCGTGCGCGAACTCATCGGGGCGGTATGCTGAGCTCATGATGGATTGGACCTATCCAGAGACGAACGACGAGGCGGGCATCTTTGAGATCGGCCGCCGGCTCGCAATTGCGCTTGGTCGCGCGCCTGACGTCACGCGCTTTATCTACGACTCTCGTGACATGCTCCTCGCCACGCGCGAGATTGAGCGCGGCGCCAAGGGTGGCCGCCTGCTGACCGGATTCCAGACCGCCGCAAAGCTCGAGCATGAGATTGCCCGATACGAGGCGCTGATGGCTGCGGGGACGCGGGTCACCGTGCTCGCCACTGGCGCGAAGCCGAGCGATCCGCGCCTTGAGGCGCTTGATTACCGCGAGCTGCAGCACAGCACGCGCGAGCTCCCTAATCAGTGGGTGCTCGCCTCCGACGATCCCGACCAACTCGCATTCGTCAGTTACGAGATTGGCGATCCTTCGCTCTTTGGTGTGGGTGGTGCGGCGGCGGCGGGGAAACGCTTCGTTGGCTTTGTTAGTGACGACCCTGGCGTTGTTGCGCTGCTGATCACCGCCCTTGACGGCGTTCCTCGGCCAATACCGAAGGCGGCTCCCCCAGCACCGTCGCTAACCACCACATCGCTGATCGCCGACATCGACCAGTTCGTTGCTCCTGAGGTGCAGGCAGGGCCAGGCGCTGTGGTGATTGCCGTTGGTCGCAACGACGATCGCCGCGCGTTCCTTACCGGCGCAGCGATTGCCAAGCGCGATGGGCGATCGATCGTGCTCGTGGATCGCAGCTCAGAGGGGTTCACCGACCCATACATGGATCTCCGTGGCGATGACGTGAATCGCCCATCACCGAACCGACTCTTTAACGAAGACATCGCGCGCCGTGAAGGGCGCGGCCTGCTCGTGAACTTCCTCGAGGCCGCTCGGCTGCTTGGACTAGAGGCTGGCGGCTGGTTCCCCGTGAAGGCTGGCGCCGACGGCCTCGCCGAGGCTGCTCGCCGCTTTGACGGCAGCATCTTCGTCTTACCGCCTGAGGCGGCGAAGCCGGGGTTGGCAGAACGACTTCGCGGCATGGCGCTCGACAAGCTCGCCGCGCAACTTGGTGCGCCCGTACTCGTTGCCCAGTAGCCGGCGCGCCTAGCGTCGGCGTTCTCGCCAGCCTTTTGCTGGAGCGCTACCGCCCGAGAATGCGGTCGAGCAGGCCCTTCTGGTTCTGGGGGTCGTTCGGATCTGGTCGCGGGCAGGTGCAGCGCTCGTTCACGGGCACCCGCTTGAGGGCGTATTCGATGTGTTCGCCGCACCCCTCCCAGGTTGGCTTGCCGCAGCGGGCACAGGCGATCTCATGGCACATGGTGGTTACCTCCCTGCAGATGCCGCGGCGCGATGATCAAAGTTCGCCGCTGATTCAATCGTAGGGTAGCGCCAGATTCGGGCGAAGCTAAAGATCACCAGAGGAATCACCGTCTGCAGGACGGCACCCACGATGAGCGCGTTGGGCCGGCCGAAGGCGTTGCCGAGCACGCCACCGAGCAGGTAGCCGAAGGTGGCACCAAAGCCCCAGGTGAGCGTGCGGTTGATCGACATCACGCGCCCGAGCAGCCGATCGGGAACCGCCTGCTGCCGGAAGGTGGTGACGGGTACAACGTAGATGAGCAAGAAATATCCGCCGATGAAGAAGTTCGCGAGCACAAAGATCGGTGAGAGTTCGCGCGGCACAAAGGCCGCTGCGGGGAGCAAGAATTCGTTGATGCCGAAGAGCGCGGTGCCAACGATCATGAGTCGGCCAAAGCCCACACGCTTCACGAGATACGGTGCGGAGAGGCTGCCGAAGAGCCCGCCCAGAAATCCTGCTGAGGCAACGGCACCAATCAGCGCCGGCTCGAAACCAAGGTCGATGCGCTGAAAGATGATCGCCTGGCCGATCATCAGGCTAAAGGCAATGTTGCCGTTCACCGCCTCGAGGGTGATAAGTCGCAGGTTCGGTCGAATCCAAAGTTCGCGCAGGCCTTCCCTAAGGTCGTGCACCAGCGTGTTGCGCTTCTTGGGCGCTGGTGGCTCGGGAGTGCGAATTGCACGCAGCGTGACGTAGCTCACCGCGAAGGTGATCGCATCCACCACCAGCACGAATGGTGCGCTCAAGAGATTAATGAGTGCGCCTGCGAGGCCTGGGCCAACGAACCCAGCGCCCTCACCCATGATCGCCATCCGCGCGTTGAGCTTGAGTAGTGTGGGGCCGTTCGCAAGGCGCGGCAGATATGCCGGCCACGCCACGTTAAAGAAGACCGTTGCCGCACCGAGGCCAATCTGAATCGCAATGAGCAGCGGCAGCGTGAGTAGGTTCAGGAAGTAGGCAAGCGGGATTGCAAGAAGCAAGAGCACGCGCACTGCGTCGGCGGCGAGAAGAAACGCACGTCGCGACGAGCGATCAACCCAGACGCCGGCTTGCAGGCCAACAAAAAGATATGCGAGCGTTGACGCTGCGCCGAGTGCGCCAGTGCCGAACGAGTCGGCACCAAGAATATCAACGGCCATGATCGGCAGAGCAAGTTGGGTGATGGAGTCACCGATCAGCGAGACGCCTTGCCCAGCGGTGACGAGGCGCAGGTCGCGCGGATTGTTTTTGGTGATGGTGGTGCGATGAGTGGCCATCGCTGCAGTGTACTTCTACGGGATGTAGAGAGCGTTGCTCCAGGTTTCGACCTCGGTCCAGGCTTGATTCAAGTGCGTTGCGCGCACACGCAGCTTCACGTACCAGCCCTTCATCTCACTGGTCGCGGGCGTCGCCAGTGCATTCGCGCCAGTGATCTGCCGGCAGCCGCCAGAACCTTCTGCATCACTGCAACGCCACCAAGTGTAGGCAAGTGTGGCGCGTGGGGTGCCGAGTGACCACGTTCCCGCGGAGCCGTACAACAGGTTTCCAGCGCGACTGATGCGCGGTGCCTGGGTGACGCGCGCTCGCAAGAAAACGGTGCGGCTGATACTGGTCGTGATTGGCAAGTACGTCGTACTGCCCGCCTTGCTGCCAATCAACGTGCACGTACCCGCGCCAACGAAGCGCACGGTACCCCCCTGCATCTGGCAGACCTTTGGTGTTGCACTGCGCACGAAGAGTGGGCTAGTTGAGCTGCCCCCGCTCCATGTGACGGTTGCTTGCATGCCCACCTCATAGAGTCGATTCGGCACGGCGAGTCGGATCGGCGCTTGTGCGAGGCGCGAGATCGTCATGCTGCGCGTGAGGGTGACCGGCTCGAATTGTGCGTTGCCGCTCTGATTGCCGACCACTGTGCACGTTCCGCTCGCGATGGTGCGCAGCGCAACACCACCGCTTGTTGGCTCAATCACGCAGACCGCTGGGGTCTGACTGGTCCAGGCCACCGGGAGACCACGACTTGAGTTGGTATCGAGCCAAGAGGGGGCATCACCTACGGTCCGGTTATACAGACCATTCGTGCTGATGCTCTGCAGCCCGCGAATGATCGTGAAGGTGCGCTGCACGGACTCTGCCGCGCGGTACCGCGCGCTCCCCGACTGCGTCGCGATAATCGTGCAGCTGCCGGGCTCCATGTAGCCAAGGTGGGCAACCGGGAGGGGCCCGCTGAGGTCGTAATAGACCCCACACGAGGCGCCGGGCGTCTCCGTAAAACTCACCAAGAGACCCGACGTCGCCGTTGCCGTCAGCGCTGGGTTCTCGCCAAAACGAATGGGCGTAGCAGTTTGTGCCCCGTCAGCATCGAAACTAATGCTCTGCGCGATGCCGCGAACCGTAATGACCTTCTGAGCAAAGCCGGCCGCAACCGTATCCGTCGCAACCGAGGTTGCCGTCACTACGCAGCTGCCCACCTGGAGCGCAGTGATCGTTCTACCGCTCAGTGAGCAGATCGTTGCGGAGGTCGGATCAAGAACGAGGCTCACCTCACCGGGCGCATCGGTCGTGATGTCAATGGTCAGCGTGGCGTCAACCTCTACCTCTAGCGGGGATAAGAGTGAGATCACCGGCACCGTGAAGCCAAGTGCGAGTGCCGCATCAAGGAGCCCGACACCGCAGCGACGCTGCGCGCCCGTTGGCTCCACACTCGTCGCCACACAGGGGCGCACCGCATCGTCGGCAAATGGTCGCGCTGCTGCGAGGATCGCCGATTCAACCGTGGCCGGTGACGTGCCAGCGTTTATGCCAAAGAGCAGTGCGGCCACACCCGCAACATGCGGCGCCGCCATGCTCGTGCCTTGGTAGTTGGTGTAGCCGTAGCCGGTGAGCGTCGTTCGCCCAAGACCAATGGTGGAGAGCACGCCACTATCGCGCCACATGTCACCGCCTGGTGCGGCGATCTCCACCGTGCTTCCGAAGTTCGAGTAGTAGGCACGACCACCCACGCGACCGACTGACGCAACAGTGATCACATCCTCGCAGTTTGCGGGCGCGAACGAGGAGGCATCAAGATCGCTGTTCCCTGCCGCGGCAACGATCAACGTACCGGCCGCGCGCGCCTCGCTGATCGTTGTCTGCAACGTCGAAAAGCATGGCGCGCTACCTCCAAGGGAGAGGTTGATCACATCTGCAGGATGCGCGTTGCTTGGCAGACCTTGCGATGCCCACGTTGCTCCCCAATATGTTGTTGGAAGCCCCGCAGCCCAGCGAATGCCATCAATAACATCATCGAAGGATCCACCGCAACGGCCGAGCACGCGCACATGCATGATTGATGCATCTGGCGCAATTCCGGCAACGCCGATTTCATTGTGTTGCGCGGCAATCGTGCCTGCTACGTGCGTGCCGTGCCATGTTGATCCCCAGCCGCAGTCGTCGCCAGGGTCTGTGGGATCGGTGTCACGGCCATCACCATCCACAGCGGTCGTGGTGTTTGAGACCATGTCAATGCCCCAGCCCGACGGTTGCGCCGCGACAAGATCAGGGTGTGCGGTGCCGCCGGTATCAACAACGGCGACAACTGCGCCGCTCCCCGTTGCGCTTGCCCATACAGGAGCTACGTTGGCGGCTCCGCCGTTTTGATTAAGTGGAAACGGAGAGCCCATATCCCACTGCTGCGCGAACTGTGGATCACTTGGAAGCGTTGTGGTGGTGACCTCAACGTTCGGGATAACTGCAAGTACACCCGCAGCTTGCTCCCATGACGCGAGGGCCAATTCAGGCTGAACGTGCAATGGAATCTCAATTTCGCGCGTGCGACCATCGCTTGACAGCGCCTCGCCGACGCGCGTCGCATAGGCGAACGTCACGGTGAGTGAGTCAAACTCCTGGTCCGCTGCGGAGCTAGCGGCGGTCGATGTTCCTGCTGCCGCGCGCGTTGGTGCGGTTGGCGTGGCAAGCGAGATGAGTAGCAGTGCCGCGAGCGCGGCGGTCAGCTGGCGGCGGGCCATAACGAACTATTCGCCGATCGTCGCCCAGATAAAGCCCATCATCACGAAGAATCCCGAGAAGAGGGCGACGAGGCCGACCGCACCGTAGGGTGATTCGGCGGTCTTGTCGGTGAACGTGCTGAGCAGCAGGCCGAAGCCGACCGCCCATACCAACCAGGCGACTCCCCACAGCACCTTGCTGTTGGGTCCGGTCACGAAGCGGCGAACCCAGGCTGTCTCGCGCTGCTCAGAGCTCATTGCCGCCTTCTGGAAGATGTAAACAAAGCCGCCACCGATCGCCAGCGAGATAAAGAACTCAGCTGGGTGAAGGAACGGGAGCGTGAACATATCCATCGCGCAATCATAGCGGGCGGAACTCTGGCACGATCAGGGCATGTTGAGTTGGCTGGATGAGGTCCTGATCCCCCTGATCACGAGCATGTATGAGGCGGTCGGCTACCTCGGTGTAGCGATCGCCATGGCCGTGGATGCCTCGAGCTTCCCCGTGCCGAGCGAGTTCATCCTCCCCTTCGCCGGCTTCCTGGTGGCCGACCCCACGGCGGTCGAGCCGCTTACCGGGGGGCGCTGGCTCCTCATCCCGACCATTGCCGCCGCCACCCTGGGCGGCCTGGTCGGCACCTGGGGCGCCTACGCGATTGGCGCCTATGGCGGCCGCCCCCTACTGAACCGCTTCGGCCGCATTGTGCGCATCGACCCCGCCGATCTCGACCGCGCCGACGCCTTCTTCGCGCGGCACGGCGGCAAGATCGTCTTCTGGAGCCGCTTCATTCCCCTGCTGCGCACCGCCATCTCGTTCCCCGCTGGCATCGCCCGCATGCCGCTCGGTCGCTTCCTTCTCTAGAGCGCTGCCGGGTCGCTGCTTTGGAACAGCGCACTCATCGGCGGCGGTGCGGCGCTCGGCGAGAACTGGGAGCAAGTGAAGGAGTGGCTGAAGCCGCTCGACACGCTGCTGCTAATCGTTGGCGTTCCAGCGCTGCTGCTGCTTGCTGCGTGGCGACTCGGGCTTCTCGCTCGGCTCCGCCGCGATCGTCGCGGGTAGGCTGCTATGAAGATCGCGATCGTTAGTGACATTCACGCCAACCTTGCTGCGTTACAAGCGGTGCTTGCCGACATCGATGCCGTCGCCCCTGGTGCGGCGATCTGGCACACCGGTGACATCGTTGGCTACAACGCTGAGCCGAATGAGGTC
>SXGQ01644805.1_pt1 | contig 24666 bp, 36 predicted proteins | sample 3178371 | NCBI WGS metagenome assembly SXGQ01 (sample SAMN11356859, study PRJNA531348) | freshwater metagenome | isolation source: freshwater sample F1-20 | place: China: Fuxian Lake, Yuxi | collected 2017-12-25 | reverse complement strand
GTGTGCATCTGGGTTTCAAGCCAACCAAACGTTTGACTATGGTCTCTACATAGACGGAACATCTATCACATACGGCGACGCAAATACATGCCGCTACACCCAGACTGGCGTATCGACATATGCGGTTAGTTCAAATGGATATGTCATGGGAACTGGCGGAATGACGCCATTCTCTCCTCTCAGTATCCCATTGTACATCTCGCCTACTGCGAGTCAACTTCAAATTGGAATTGCAAATTCAAGCTTTCTGTTGAGTCCAGTGTCGTCTATTTCACTTGGGTACACATCCAACATCTTGACGTCGTCAGGTACATCAAACACGGCCAATTTCGTACCACAAAACACATTTACCACGACGGGAGCCACCACGTATACCGTTCCATCCACAGTTTCAACGGGTAGTGTATCAGGGGTCTATATTTATTGCTGGGGGGCGGGCGGAGGAACGAACGCGACGAACGCAGGCGGTGGCGGTGGATTTGTGTCGGGCTTTTATTCATGTGTTGGAGGCACTGTATTGAATTTGGTCGTTGGTTCAATTGCCACTGGCACTGGCGGTAATATCAACAGTCCATCGTTCGGTGGCGGAAGTGCTGGACAGCTAGGCGGTGGTGGAGGGGGGTTTTCAGGAGTCTTCTTGACATCGGCAAGTCCTGTACAATCAAACGCAATCGCTATAGGCGGTGGTGGTGCTGGTGGTGGATATCAGGGCTTCAACAACGGAGGAGCAGGTGGATATCCGACCGGTTCGGGCCCTTTCACTGTAGGGGCGGCTACTGCGGGGCTCATAACGGGAGGTACACAGACCGCAGGAGGAAGAAACTCTGGTGCCGCGTCGACATCCCCGGGAACCGCACTCCAAGGCGGTGCATCAACAAACGGTGGTGGCGGTCCAGGTGGTGGATGGTATGGAGGAGGCGGTGCTGGAAACGGAATCTCCCCATCACCGCCATACGAAGGTGCTGGCGGTGGATCTAGTTATGTGGGGAATACCCTGGGTGGAAATCCAAGCCCATCTGGTATAGGGCTAACATCAGGTGCCGCCACATCTAACGGAGTCACTGTGACGACATCGAATACATCCGGATCCAACGCATTTCCCGGCGGCCGCCTCAACCAGTTCTACACACAGGGAAAAGGAGTTGGCTCCGGGCAGACCGGGTTGGTTGTGATTGTCCCCGCAGTTGGTGTCTCTGCCACGAGTATAGGAGTGACTGCGAAAATGCTCGCTACGTAAACTCCGCTTCCTTTCGCCACATAGCACAATGGAGATCCTCGTGTCTGGAAGTATCGCTCTCGACGGCACCACTCGCTGCCAGGTGTCTGTTCCGACCATCACGCCGGAACACAAGGTGTTTCTAAAGATGGTGTCTTCGGCAATGAAGGGAGTCGTGGTTGTCTCCGAGATTACACCAGGCGAAGGCTTCGGATTGTCGTCGACCTCGTCGGATGATGTTGGAATGCTTGTGTACTTTGACGTTTACTCTGCTCCGCCAAACTTCTTGTAATAGTCCGCATAGGACATGCTGGGTGCAGCGGCATTCGAATTCACGGTGGCCGGAGCAAACTTCTGAAACAGACGCTGACCCATGACAACCGACGCCTGCTCGTCGGTGATCTCGCCCTTCTCGCTCTTTCGCGTCAGAGACAACATCTGATATAAGGTGGCATCCAGGCGATCCTCGGCGTGCATCTGCCACAGCGACGGAAAATTGAAGTACAGCTTGTCATTCTCGTTCTTGAGCTTCTCCATGAACTCCTCACGACGAAGGTGCCTCCACTTCTTCTTCGAGTGGTCCATATTGCGAACAAGAGCCTGAATCTCCGTCGCTGTCAGCTCCTCTGCGATGATATGCCTCTCTCCGTCTGCAACTTCCTGGGGTGTCAGCTCACGTGCGGCCATTGTTCACATTCTGCACAGAATGTATAAGTGGGTGTAACGCAGCAACTAGCCGAGAACATTCCTCCGAAGTCGTCATGCCTGTCAGAATGATATTTCCCGTGCGAAACACCTTGGCGATCCACTTGACGTCGGGGAAGTAAATCTTGACAGCCGGATAGACTGCGGGCTCATACTCGGTGCGGACACCACTTCGCCGGAGATTCGCATACAGCGTCTCACGCGATAGACTGGTGGCAGCGGTGAGTCGCGTCTTGTAGTTCATCAAGACCACACGCCGAACCTCCGACGTCCACATCTTGTCGGGAGCAACATCATCGGGAACCGAGACGGCCTGCGGACAGGTGGCAAGGATATGGCTTCGCAACCTCGCCATGACCGAACGGTCATACCGCTCGTCGAGCACGCCCGTGATATGAAACACACCGTTCTGAAAGATCTTGACCGTAATCTCCTTCTTCTTTAAAGTCCCATCACCGTCGTCCAGACTGACGAGTGTGATGGAATTATGTCCAAATCCGGTGGTTCGCTTCGATGGAACCTTCTTTGCTCGTCGTTTGATCAGGTCTCGCTTTGAAGATCCGCGTGCAGGAGTCCCTTGCTTCTCAACCTTAATGATGGACTCCGTCAATGGGAGGGACTCCAGAAGGAGGTTCGTGTTGAGGCGGACGTTCACTGTGTACAACACCACCATCGTCGTGAGCATTGGTGGATCCATTGACATCCTTAAAATGGACGACACTGATTTCGTTTTTCCATGCCTGTGAAAAGGACATGGGTTCACGTGTGATAACATGACACTCGAATGCCCGAATCACTGCCCGGAGCAGCGTCTCTTCTTCGGGTGACAACATCCACCCTTCAAGATAGCCAAACCAGAGCGTGGCTGTCTTGTGGTGGGCCAAAATGCCGAGTGCTGTGTCCGTAAACGTGGTCAGCAGCTCATACGACAAATCAAAACAATTCGCGGGTTTGGGTGCGGTATACAAGTAGACAACCAACATTATGTTACTGTACGAGGATAGATGTAAGTGTTCTTCCACCGAGGAGCACCCGTGGTTGTGTTCACCAATCCGGGGCTGAGACCAGCACACGAGCACGCCGACGCAAAATTGACCTTGCCGCACGCGTTGCAGCAATTGTTGATTGACTGCCGAGCCTTGGCAATCGTCGCCTCCCGGTAATAGGCGGGGTCGCCAGGCGACAGCAGCGTGGATGCGAGAATCGTGTCATTGACCTCGCGGAACAGGTTCACGCCAGTCGCGGGATCAACACCGTAGCAAAGGTCTCGGATCTGGGGCGGCTTGACGTTCGCAGGTTTGAGAGCCTGTGACGTCGCACCTGCCGACGCATAGGACACATACGCCGACGCATCCTTGACCTGGTGACCACGAGCGATGGTCCGAGACGACTCTCCGCGGGTGCCGGGGGCATTGAGGCTGGTCACGCATGCAGTCGCAGGCAAAAACTGTTCGTAGACCGCCGAACCCGCCTGTTGGCGGACAATCTCCGTGGCCTGCCCGCACGTCATGTGGGGACGAGTGTCAATGTACTTCTGGGTTCGCAGCTGTTGCCGGACAAGATACTCGCTGCACGAGGACATACTTGTTGTTAACAAAGAATGGAATTCAAACCCCGGGATGTGTCAGCAAATGACGACGGCAGCACTCTCGCGTCAACCCAAGGTCGTTGAGTGCTCGACCCTCCGCAGTGACCTTGGTCTCCGTGGTGAGATACATCAGCTCGGAGTCGGGAGCACGGCCTTCCTCGCGGCGATACTCCTTGATGAGACGGAGAAACTCCTTCCATTTGCCGGCGAGAGGGAGGTTGCACGTATAGCACTTGATTGGAAGTGGAAAGTCCATTTGCCCTCTTCTTGTTTGAGTGAGACAGTTCGTTTTTCGCAGACTAGAACAATGAAGGTCAAGGTGAAGACAGTTTACGTTATCGCCGCCGTCGCGGTGGTTCTGGCATTATACCTCCTACTGAACCCTCCTGCCGCCGAGTTCACGGCGACGTACTCGAAGGACGTGAGCCGCTTCGGTCCCGACTCGGTGGACGTCCAGATGGCAATGGGCACTCTCCACTCTGACCCGCCTCACACCATGGTTCCGGCTCCGAGCTTGAAGCCGACCCTGCTGTTTCCGCCCTCGGAGGCAGACCTTGCGAAACTTTCAGGCCCGCCGCTGAGTGAATGATAATGCCGGACTGGACGCTGGTGGCGTCTAGCCACTTCTTTCTGATTCCATCTCTCTCTGCCATCGCGGTCCGTGGATACATACCCGGAGGGCTTGTGTTTGGAACCTATGTCGTCTCGTCGATCTACCATGCGACAAAACCGCGGTTCTCGTGGATCTTGCCCGTTGACATTGCGTTCGCTCACATTGCCCATCTTGTGATGGTGTGGACGACCGCACAGTGGATGCCATATTCGCTACCTGTCTACGCCGCATTTATGACCTGTGCGACGACCATCTACTATTACGGACACCGATACACATGTCTCGCATGGGATCCCGACCCAGTGGTCTCGACACGGTGGCACGCCTTTATGCACGCCTTCCTTGGGTTGAGTTCGGCCTTTTCAGTGCTGATGGCTGCGAAGTCGGGGCGGAATGTTCTGCGGTTCTTTAACAAATGAGTGCATTCAAAAAGTGGCTGCTCATATTCATCGTTACCCTCGCGATGCTCCACATGGGCTTCGGCAGCATATCTGACATCATGCGGACAGGTCAGCTCACATCGCAGCACGGGTGGACGGAAGCCCTGATTCTCATGCTGTTAGCAATTGTGGTAGCGATTGCCGTGAAGTAGCTCACCACGCAAGTTCCAGCTCCTGAGCAGACCAGAACTCCGAGGTGCCATTGGGCATCAGACGCTGAAACACGAAGGGCAACATACGCTGCTCGATCTCACGCCTCACAACATGGTCGATAAACTGAGGGTCGCTTGTGCGAAGTCCATCTAGACTTACCAGCGGTTTTGCACCCTCGGCCAATTGCTGCTGACGGGATGCCATCAAGACAACATACTCGTAGCGAGTGAAATAGGGCCGGGTGATGCGAGGTGTCTCCATTGCCTTGGTCACCTGGGAACGGAAGACGGGCTTTGCTTCGGGGTGGTCGTTCGCCATTATGCTCTCTCTTGTCTAGGAACATACTCTTTCGTTTTCAATAAATGCCGATCATTCGCGGTGCTGCATCAGAGGTTACGACTCTGACAAAAGCGAATGCAACACAAACAGCGGACCCCGCCAAGAAGTCCCGCACCTTTGTGGCTCCGAACAAGGCGGTTATCGCACCTATTGTGCTGTTGTCTTCCGTGAACTCGGTGCCTCTGTCCCAGACGCTGACATTCGCGTTCACCGGCGGTTCTCAGCGGTTCACAGTCCCTTCGCAGGTCACGTCCGTCCTGATTACGCTCTTAGGTGCAGGTGGAGCGTCCCACGGCGGTGCCAGCTACGTGAATGGCGGAGCGGGTGGCTACGTCTCCGGTCGTCTCGGAGTATCTCCCGGCGAAGCACTTGACATTATCGTTGGCGGTGGTGGTGTCGGGATTGTCGGTGGATTTGGCGGCGGTGGCACTGGAAACGAGGAGACTGGAGGAAACACGCCGGGCGGTGGCGGTGGTCGCACGGCCGTCCGGAGGGGAGGAGAGGACATTGTCACAGCGGGTGGCGGTGGTGGAGCGGGCCGCGGCGTGTCTGGACGGTCTGGAATCGGTGGTGCGGGCGGTGGTCCGGTCGGCCAAGATAGTCAGGTGGCACCGGCGTTCCCTGCCGATTCAACTGCTTCGCTTGGAAAGGGTGGAACACAGTCCGCAGGCGGTGCAGGCGGTGCAGTGGGCGGTGGTGCAGGATCGAAGTACACGGGTGGTAACGGTGCAACAGGAGAGGACACGGGCGGTGGCGGTGGTGGTTGGTATGGCGGCGGCGGCGGTGGTGACACAGCAGGACAAACATGGGGTGGCGGTGGTGGCGGTGGTTCGTCGTATGTGGCCCTGCTTGACCAGACGTATCCTGTCGTGAACACGCAGGGCGGAGGTGCTGCAGGCGGCACGGGAGTGAACAATGACCCCCAGCGGTCGGGTGGCAACGGAACGTGCGTAATTCAGTTCACGGTCATTCCCGGCTACCACGATTGGAAGAGCCTGCCGTTCAACGGTCGCATCTACATCACGTGAAAAAATGCTAGCACTAGACAATGCCTACTCGCTCTGCGTCTGAGTACACTAACTTTGTGAAGCTCCAAGCTCAGGCCCAGCTGAAGCCGACTCTGACTCGCACGACTCCATACAACCAGGGTGGAGAGGTTGCGAACAATGCTCTTCTTCAGACGTCGGACATGGCGTATCTGACACGAGGACAGGCGGCCCCGGCTCGCAGTATGCCCACTCCGTTTGTCATGAACCGCTCGAACCCCAAGGCTCTTTCGCAGGTTGCGACGCTGAGTGGGGGCGGTGTGTTGGGTGGCGTGGTGAGCCGTCCCCAGGCCCGCACAGGCACAACCGCACTGATTGTTCCGCAGACCAACCTGATCCAGTTCCCTGGGTCGGCACGGTAACTTTTTGTTCTCTAAATAAAAATGGCACTGTCTGAAGGTCTCAAATTCAAGTACTCGCTGTACACGACGATGCTGTTCTTTGTGTTGGCAAGCCCAACCGCCTTTGTCATCGGCAATCGGCTGTTTGGGTCGTCTGTCTCGTCGCCGAGCGGATGCCCGACCGCGGTGGGATTTGCACTCCACACGTTTGTGTTTCTGGTCGCCGTGTATGGCCTGATGTCTCTTCCCCAGGATGAGAAGAGGGACTAGCTACGCTCGTGCGTTCTGCTTCCACATTGCATCGCACACCGCACACTGATACATCCAAACCACGTTGACCGGATCCAGCTTGACACCTACAATGTCTGACTCCTGACCTCGCGTCGTGCAGGTGGGATTGAGACAAGTCATATTCTTGAAACGAGGAAGCGTTGGATCGTGCTTCAGATAAGGATTAATCGAATACTGAACCGATGTATCCTGCTGAAGGTCGTGCTCATACACGATGGATCCCGCCTCCTCCTCATACGGACAGGCCCGGCACTTTCGATACGCCTTACCGTCATGCTCGACAATGTCGCACAGGAAATTCGAACACTTGGCACAGAACTTCATTTTGCTTACCTCTTGGTCACGAAATCTTGTTTCGTTTTGAACGTCGGAATCCATTTCCCTGCGTTCAAAAGGAATTAGCCCGCCAGAATTCGTCGGGAGAGTAATCAACGATGCAGCCTGGACACCTTCAGAAGTTTCTGGACGCTCACCGTGCGGAGACCAAGAGTGGTCTCGAGACTCACCAGCTCTTCGGCCATGGCATTCTGTATACCATTCCCGACGAAAAGATGGACGAGTTCTATCGTCTCTACTGCAACCACGTCAACAACAATGGTCCACTGACCATCACGGAGAAGATGACTCGTATTGGTCCTCTCCGTGTGGATCTCGACTTCCTGTATGATGGACAGGTCGAGGACCACAAGCATACGCAGGCCATGACGATCTCGTTCGTCAAGGCGTATATGGCCGAGGCTGCTCGGTATATCGACATCAAGGACGTGACGGACGTCTATGTGATGGAGAAGCCGGAGCCGACCTTCTACCCGGGCAAGAAGGAGTCCAAGTCCGGCATTCACTTGGTGGTGCCGGATGTGCGTTCAAACAAGAACGTCGAGCTGGCGATTCGCAATGCGTTGATGCCCAAGATGGACGAGTTCTTCCCGGGCTTGGAGATGAAGAAGGATTGGCGTGAGACGTATGACAAGTCTCCGCTCAACCACACGAGTTGGTGGGCATTGTTGGGTTCGAAGAAGCCGGCGGGTGAGGGTGCGACGCCCCAGCCGTACCAGCTCAAGTACTCGATTGAGTGGGACCCGAACGATACGGCGGTTGCCATTGACGAGGAGGTGAACCGCGAAATCAAGCCGGACAATGTGCGTAAGTTCTCGATTCGGTCTCCGCCTACGTCCGAGTCTCCGGTCACGGAGCTGGGAAAGGCGTATGCCCTGCGAGAGGACGAGGTTCGCATCTCGGGTGGGGCGGCGGTTGTGCCCCAGCGAGGGCGGCCTTCTCAGCGTGCAGGTGACCCGGGTTCTCGTGGCTCCTCTCCGACTCGCGTGATCTACCTTCAGCCGCTGTCCAAGGAGATGCGGGACTACTACAGTGGACACGTGTTGAACCTGAGTGCTGCTCGATACAATAGCCATGACGAGCGGACGAATGTGGGTCACTGCTTGAAGAACATTCACCCTGACCTCGAAGACACGTGGTATGAGTTCTGTGCTCAGCGAACGGATGGCAAGTATGACCCGCGTGAGGTGACGGGCAAGTGGATGGGGTTCAACTTCCGCAACGACGGAGCGAAGTTGGGGGTTGGCAGTCTTCGGCACTGGTCTCGCACGGACAATCCTGATGGCTATCTGAAGATCGAGAAGTTGAACATTGAGAGTCTGCTTGAGGCGGCCACGGATACGCAGACGGAGCACGATATGGCTCAGGTGGTCCATGCGAAGTTCCGCGATGAGTTCAAGTGTGCTCGGTTCAGTGCGTCGGCCTGGTATTGGTTCGCTGGTCACACCTGGCGTGAGACGGACAAGGGTGTTTCGCTGCAGTGCCGCTTGTCGTCTGACGTCTTCCGCGACTTCTTCCGCAAGGAGTCGGAGATGACCACCCAGATGCAGGCCATCAACCCGTGTCCGGATGGGAAGCACGACCCGAGCGGATGTGACTGGTGCAAGATGGACAAGAAGCGTCAGGCCTACGCTCACATGCGAAAGCAGCTGCGTATGACCCGCTTCAAGGAGAACGTCATGAAGGAGTGCCGCGAGCTGTTTCTGGACGAGGAGTTTGCCAACAAGGTGGACGAGAACAAGAATCTGATTGCCTTCAGCAACGGCGTCTTTGATACGTTGACCTTCGAGTTCCGCGATGGCAAGCCGGAGGATTACATCTCCTTCTGCACGAACCTCGAGTTTCACCCCGACCGTCCGCACGAGTCGTATCCGTGCTGGCAGGAGCTGAACAAGTTTATTCAGGACGTGCTGCCTGACCCGGATGTCCGCGAGTACTTCCTCGCCTATCTGGCCACCTCTCTGTCCGGGTGCAACGAGGCACAGAAGTTCCACATTCTGACCGGAACGGGTTCGAACGGCAAGTCGATGCTTATGAATCTGATGTCCACTGCGATGGGAGACTACGCGTGTAAGGCACCGATTTCTCTGCTGACCCAGGCCCGTAACAAGTCTGCGGCAGCCGCACCCGAGTTGGTGCGTATGAAGGGTCGCCGGTTCGTGACGATGCAGGAGCCCGACGAGCAGGTTCCCCTGAACACGGGTCTGATGAAGGAGCTGGCCTCGTCCGAGAAGATCACGGCCCGCGACCTGTATGCCGGCTCCAAGCAGATGCTGGACTTTGACCTGCAGGCTCGCTTCAACCTGGCCTGTAACGAGAAGCCGAAGATCAATACGCAGGACGGAGGCACGTGGCGTAGGTTGGTGGTTGTGAACTTCGTCAGCAAGTTCGTGGCCGACCCTCGTCTGCCGCACGAGAAGCCGATTGATGAGTCGTTCGTCCAGAAGTCGCAGAGCAAGGAGTGGGCAGAGGCGTTCCTGAGCTACCTGGTTCACCTGTACATCAAGGGCAAGGGATATCGCAAGCTGGTTCCGCCGGAGAAGGTGATGGAGTACACCAGCGAGTACAAGGAGGACAGTGACGTGATCGCCAAGTTCATCCGTGAGAAGATCCATCCGCAGCTGCCGCCGATGGAGGACGAGCCGTCCCCTGCACCGACAAAGTGGGGTGAGATTTCAGCTGAGTTTGTGAATTGGAAGCGGACCAACGAGCCGACCAGCAAGGCGGTCACGGCCGACTTGAAGAAGCAGATCGAGGCTACATACGGAAAAGCCGTGGGAAACCGGTGGACATCCTTCCGGTGCGGCGACGCTTAGACTTCTTGGCCTTCTTGCGGTATGTCTTGCGGCGACGAGCTCCGACAGCCGGCGTAGACGACGTGTTCGCGGGTGCGGGCTCGGACGCAAGTGTCGGACCGCCTAACCACGGCGGACGCTTCGACCAATAATCAGCCGCGGTTCCTGTCGCCGTTGTCCACGCGTCTCTTACGGTTTGGGGCAGGAAGGACATTATTAATAGCTTAGTTTTTTACTGCTCGCTGCCACCACGCCTCGCACCGATGCGAGTCAGCACATACGAGCGGAGCAGGCCGATGGTGAAGACGACAAGTGCGAACGACACGATGAGGTTCACCAGCTCGGCGATGACCTGGCCGACCTTGAGGTCCGCCGAGCCGACCTTGATGGAGAAGGCCGACACACCCTTGCCCGCCGCGGCGGCCGGGGCGAGCAGCGGCACAAGAATGCCGTCATTCAGGGACTTGAAGAAGGCGGCCACCACACTTCCGAGGTAAAACGACGCTGTCAGAATGATGATGTCCTTCGTGTCGAGCATTTATTGAGTTGTCCAGAATGTTTTTCAGACGACGACATAATGAGGATACGCAATCCTGGTTTGGACAAACTCGCCGGAAAGGCAACGTCCATTCTTGCGTTCGATTGCGAGTTCTGGCACCTCGGCGAGCAGTTTTTGCCTCGTGAGATTGGTGGATACCACTTGAAGAAGATAGGTGACGCATGGACTCGTTCCGCCCCCTTTTTCGCGGTCCTTCCGCCGCCGCCGGGTCAATTGAACCGAGTGTCGTCCAAGTTCTCGACCGTGACGCCTCCGACGTCCGTGGTGCTAGACATTCTTGAAGAGACTGAGCGGACAGCACCCGAGTTTCTAGGTCAGAGCGACAGTGTAACCGCATACTTTGCCGACAGGTTGGTGAAGCCGCACTTGAAGCCGTCGTCGTGGTTGACTGGGTTCATGAAGACAGTGTCGGAATCCGTGGTGGTTGTGAAGGGGGACATGGACTTGAAGGCATTGAAGACCGCGTGTGCTCGGCACAAGATCACCTACCATGCACCTCTTCGCGTGGTTGACATTGCGACGCACAACCCCGAGTTCACCAAGCGGTGCAAGACCGCAAAGCTGGAGGGGACCTACGCATGCATTGCCAAGGAACTGGATTCGGGACTGAAAGCTGCGTTTCCGGTTGGAAAGGCTCACAACCCCGTGTCGGATGCGGCAATGACTCTGCAGATTGCCGTGTGGCTGACCGAGAAAGATGTGCGTTGAATACAATATGGACACTCGCTTCTGGGGGCCGAGTGGGTGGCAGCTCTTTCATCTAATCGCCGAAGGATCGCCCACTCCTGGACCAACACTCGCATTCATGAGTCGCGTGCTGCCTTGTAAGTTTTGCCGTGAAAGCACCACGAAGTTTGTTTCGGAACACCCACTCACCGGCGACGCAGGTCGGTGGCTGTATGAAATTCACAAGAAGGTGAACCACAAGTTGACCGTCCAGGCCAAGACGGACTCGTCAGTGATTCTGCCTGACCCAGATCCGACCTACGAAGAGGTTCACAAGAAGTATGCGGACCTTCTGAAAAAGAAGCCACATGCAGTTCCGGGCCGCGACTTTCTCTTTTCGATCGCATACAATTACCCCGACAAGCCTGACTATGACAATGTCAATACTCAACAGGGATTTCTCCGGTCCCTGCGAAAGACATATCCGTTCCCTGAGCTTCGGAAGGTCTATGTGAAGTACATGGATTCGCATCCATTGACGCTTGAGTCCAGGGCCGACTACATGCGATGGATCTATGGGTTACTTCGCCGCCTCGCGGTGAAAACGAACTCAAGCATTCGCACATTCAAAGGATACGCACATCATGTCGCATACTACAAGAGCGGATGCACTAAACCAACCTACCATGGAAAGACGTGCCGCAGACTGGATGGCGGGGGCTTCACGAAATCCCGCGATCATCGACGAACTCGACGGATCGCTGTTGGAGGTCTACTTACGTAAACAGACAGCCGAAGAGGCTACACTGTGTATGCGAGTGTACTTGGTGTGTGTTTCAGTGCTTACTGTGTTGGTCATGTGGTCAATGCTTGCTTAAAAAATGGACATGCGGCTCTTGCGGTGGCGGCGAGTGCGGTGCTTCTTGCCCACCGAGCCGTGGCTCTTGTACGTCTTCTTCGCGGCCAGGATCACCTTCTTCAGGCCGTCTCCCTTCTTGTACGTGCCGCGGTGCTTCATCTCCGACATTGTCTTCTTCACGTGAGTGAGCCAAGGGTTCGCCATTTTTGTTTAACCGCGAGGAATAAAACCCACACCACCCCCAGGACATAAATTCCACTGACAACCGTATGCGTGAACGTCGTCCATGACCTTGAACTTGGAAAAGGCCTGGTCAGGTGCGACAAGAACAATGTTCGACTTTGTGAAGGACTGCAGCTCCTCTGGCTCGCGAGGATATGCGGCTTGCTGGTAGGTCAGCCGACGCAGGTGGCTCTCGTTCCAGGAGAGGTTGATAAGAGGCTCGAGGTCTGTGCCACGCACCTCATTGCCCGAGACGAGAATGATCTTGTTCGCAAGCGAATCCAACTGCATCTCCTGCACGTTGCCAGTGACATAGTGCTTCCGCACAGTTGTGTTGAGGTGATACGCAACGCGATTCAGCGTAAAACTCTTATCTGTGTGGGCCACGATACTCAGAATCAGCGGGTCGTCGGAAGGGAACGCCTCGTTCACGAGAACTTCGCAGCACGAATCGAAAGAACGATGGGCAACCTGATCATAATTGGGCTGAAGAGCGACCACCGGCTCGTCCTGGGCGTCGGAGTACACGTGAAGCTCGATCAGACGGTATCCTTTGGCAAGTGCACCCGAGAGGTCCTCGTATGTGCTGCCCGGGACTAGATACTCTGCTAACTTGCGATCGCGATGCTCACGGGGTTCCGTGTCTGCACCGGCCATGACATACCCCGCGGCAACGAGGGCACCAACCGCAAGGAGTGTTTCCATTGATCTAGTCTTCTTTTTTTTTGGGCTTGAATAGCGGTCCGAACCTCTCTGCATTCACCTTCTCGTCCGAGATACGCGTCTTCATTGGCAGACCCATCAAACACGCATAATGAAAGTGAAGGCAGTACATGCCGCATTCGGATTCCTTGAACTGATGCCGCGTCGTATTGTAGGTAAGCCGCATCGCAGGCCCGCCTCGTGCATCCCACTGGTCTTTCCAGCGAAACATCAGTCGCTGAATCTCCTTCTCGGGCTTGTGTGCGTATGAATCAAAGTAGGTCATGCGAGGATACGTCAGCTCTGGCCGAATGTCCAGGAATGTAGCAATCCAATGCTGGCCCGGTCCGTCGTGGACATCGGTGTTGAAGACAATGCCCACTCGGCGGCACCCCTTCGCATACAGCGTGCCTAACTTCATGGAGCAAAGCGTCGATACGATGCACCTCGACGTCTCCGATTTCAAATCAAAGTCAATCGGCACACAGCCCACAAAATGATAGTCTTCGAACACCTTCTCGTATTCGTGTTCAAGCTTATCAATGTCATCGGACGACAGCCATTCTGACTGGTTCTCTGCCCACGAACTAGGTGCACGGGGACGCTTCATCATGGACGACACAATGCAGACAGGGTCGCCCGTGTTGCACTTTGCGTGAAGACGCTGCTTCAACTGATCCCATACTGCGGTTGCGGGCCCCTTCTGGATCTCTCGCTCCTTCGGGTGTTCTTTGTTATATACAGTCCTCAGCCGTTCGATCTCCTTCTCATCGAAAAGGAACATGGACTCGCTTGCTTAAAACGGATACTTTCCTTGTTGACAGTTCTGTAAAGCAAAATGGATACACTCAAGGCAATTCTGTCAAAGTACATCCGCGTGAACAGGGATATCTCCCAGCTGAACTCGCAGGTCTCTGAGCTTCGCGACAATCGCCGCACGGTCGAGCTGGATCTGGCGGCGTTGTATGCTCACACAGAGCTTCCTGACCAGATTCTTCTGCGGGAGTCGGAGATGACGTTCAATGTCAAGCGTCCGAACAAGTGGAAGAAGGGGTGGAGTCTGTCCAAGAAGGACCTGGAGTTGTATCTCAAGGACATTCTGGGCGAGCGGGGTGGTGATGTGATGCGTGAGATTGTGCGTCGTCACGAGCCCAAGCTGGTGGCCGACGACTTTGGCTTTGAGTTGAAGTCCACTGGGTCTTCGGGCTCATCCGATCCCGCCGAGTGAACGACTATGCGTGGAGCCGGATTCTGGATGTAGATAACTTCAACCGTGCCGCTATAAGTGACCGCTGCTGCGAAACATACACAGCAGCACGCACACGTCAGAACGCTAACGGCGACCAAAGCACCGACGAATGCGTCCCCCATTATGCTTTTTGTTTTGCTTGGTCGAAAGCGGGTTCTAGTGATGCTTCGATCTCACGCAGCATGGCGTTGATCTCACGTAGGTGTTTGGACGCTTCAAGGGTATTTTCGCGGGGCATGAATCCATATTGGATTCGAGTCACCGCAACGGATAACTGCCTTTGTCGCTCAACCACTTGAAGTGCCAGTGCGGATAACTGTTTTCGCATCAATCGATATGTGTTGGACGGAGAAAATCTTTAAACCCTACGGGTGCGGTGACGACGGTGGCGACCACCCTTCTTCGCCTTGCTGGTCTGGTGCTTGCGGACGGCACGCTGGATCACCGTCGCAGCCTCGTTCTTCGCCGCCTTCACCGCCTTAGCAATCGCCTTCCTCCGTTCCGTGAGAGACATGTGAGAGTACTGCATTTAATCCTTCTCAAGAAATTCCGTCATCCTCCCGTGAAGCGAAGTATTCACGCATCTTTCTGTCGACGTCACGGTCGGTTAATTCAAGCACTCCATCCTTGTTGGTTTCCATAATCGAACGCACGTCGCGGACGCCATCGAGAATCCGATGCCGGTCCACATACTTGCGGTTCTTGGCCGACCCGTGCCACAGGTGATAGATTGTTCCCGTCGAACACGCAAGGTTGGGGTGTGCCATCCGCGAATACTCTTCGTAGGAGGGGACCAGTGATTGGTGAACGTATCCACGCGGAAACTTGATGTTCATCCACGCAGCCGTCGACATGGTGTCGCCGCTTCCCGTGATGCCCTCCTTGTAGAAGCCGATGTCCCTGAACCACTTTCGCTGGAACGCCCACGCGAATCCCGGATGGTAGTTGTGATTGTATGGGTTGGTGCGGTTCATATAGGCAACCGACAGCCGCGTCTGGACCAGCTTTGCATAGGTGCTGTCGAGCCAGACACATGACGAAAAGGGCTGCACCACTTCATACGTCGTCAACAACCGCGAAACTTCGGTATACCATCCAGGGTGGCCGAAGATGACGTCGGCGTCGAGGAACAGCAATTTGGTGAACGAACGCGGAACACGCTTTTCAAGGAGCGAGCACAGTGTCTCCTTGTGGAACAGCACACTCTTGCTTCGCACGTGGAAGGCGTCCTTGATCTCATGTTCATGGTCGTCAAAGACCAGCTCCATCGTATAATACGGAATGTCAGCCAACTTCAACTTTTCGATGGTGTAAAAATAGTTCATCAGCATCTTCTTTGACCGTGCGGGATTGAAGAAGACAAAGCAAACCGCCATATCCTTGTGCTTCGGGATCTCGTAGCGACAGGCTGCGACATCAACGATGCAGGTTTCGAGGGGTGGTGCGGTCTCGGGGGAACGCACAACGTTATAGGCGAAGGATGATTGACAGTGGCCCATTATTAGTAGGCAGCGTTTTCGATATTGGCTCGCTGCTCAGCAATCCGCTGAAGGTGCTTCTGGCGACTCTGCTCTGCCGCCTGCTTCGTTCGCTTCAGCTTACGCAGCCGGGACAACTTGTACATCCGCTTGTTCTGCTTCTTGGTTTGGACGAGGGACTTGAGACTCTTCTTGATGCCGAGGAATCCCCCGCGACGAGTGGTAGCCATTGTATTCAGCTGACAAAAACGAATTTACCGCGAAGGAGGCGAAGGAAGCATATGTACTCTCCCTACAATGCCTCCAATCGACCCTTTACTGAGGATGACATTCACCGCATTCTCCGTCGCCATGGACTCCCTCACTACCGCGTTGGAAATCGCAAGGTCTTTCAGACGGCCATGGTCCATACAACCTATGTTCGACGCACAGACTACACTACGCCTGATGGAGAGCCGGCCGTTCTCGCTCCCTGTCCCTCCGGCGTTATGCCCCTCCAAGATGAGAGCTACGAATGCCTTGAGTTTGAAGGTGATGCAGTCCTCGGTGCCTGCATCGCGACGTATCTACGCAAGAAGTTCCCCGAGAAGAAGCAGGGATTCTTGACGGATGCCCGTAAGGAGCTCGTCAACAATGACCGAATCGGCGGACTGTCGAAGGAGTTGGGGTTGAACAAGTTCTACGTGATTTCGCGTCATAACGAGGACTCGGTGGCCATTGCTGGACGGTCAAACACCAAGAAGCTGGGCGACATCTTTGAGGCGTTTCTGGGAGCTCTGTGGACGGACTGCGGGAATCGCTTCAATGTAGTGTATCCCTTTGTGGTCACTGTCATGGAGACGTACCTTGACATTGATGAGATTGTCTCGGCAACCACCAACTTCAAGGACATCTTTCAGAAGCACTGTCAGCGAGAGTTCAAGTGCACGCCAGAGTATGAGATGCGATCGAACGACCCGAAGAAGAATGAGATTGTGGTGGCGGTGATGGTCGCTGGAAAGGTCTATGGACTCGGCGTCGGGTCAACGCGAAAGAAGGCGGAACAGGTGGCGTGCAAGGAGGCACTCACAAAAGTCGGGGCAGCCGTTTCCGCCTGATTGTGTGCCGAACACCACGACGCCGCCTGGTTCCTCCTCCGGGGGCAAGAAGCTTCCGACACGCATCCTTCATGTCTTCGAGCTTCTTCTTGTCTGGGTCGGCTGCCGGATCCGGAGCCGCCTTGACCTCGACAACCGATGATTCCGGATTATTGACTGCCGGGATGATGCGGCTCACCGCCTTTGCCTCTGCGGGAGGCATAGGCTTTTCAGCTACGATGGGGTGAATGGCCGGCGGGTCTCCGAACAGGGTCGGAATCATGACCTTAAGCTTCTCGGTCAGACTCTGATTCGGTTTCTCCTTGATTGACTTGAATATATCATCCGCGAACGCCTTGGCCTTTTCTTCGGATACAACACCCGCCGCACGTGCTGGTCCCAGCAATCCGAGCGTATCCCACACGGACAATATCGTTCCAAAGAGTCCCTTGCTCGACATCTGCGTCAGCTGCACAGGATATAAATCAAGAAGTGCGAACTGTAACGTGTGCTGACTGAGATCCTTCCACTCGTCCTGCCTTGCCTTGTCCCACGAGAGATAGCGCCTCACCCATGCCTTGAATGGCTCTAGGCCCACGGTTCCGCGACCCCAGTCAAAAATGACAAGCTGGTCGCCAATCCATCCAAGATTGTTGAAGTGTGAATCGCTGTGGGTTACTTTCTCGGCGTTCAGCTGCACCATGGCAAGCATCAGTCCCTTCAAGGATGACTTGATCAGTGCATCCGGTTTGGACTTGACCAGTATGCTGCTACGGAGCGTGTAGCCCTGCTTGGGAGTGACCAAGTTGATTAATCCCTGGTTGTCTTGGAGTTCAGGAACGGTACATCCGTCCTTTCTGTCTTCCGGCTTGAACTTGGGAGTACACGCATTGTCAGCCAGGTTAAAGAACTGGGAAATACCACTACCCTTTACCGCGATGGCGTCCAGTGCCTTCACTACGGCCTTCTGGACCTTCACTTCGTATTCATCGCGAATGATGCGAGACACGAATTCCGTTCCAGGGTTCGACTGCCGTATCGTTTTGCCTTTCCTGGCACAGGCCACGTGAGGGATGTAGACGCAGGTGTCTGCTCCCTGTGTTCGGTATTCGCCACCCTCCATTGTTCAGAAGCGACAAGAATATATCCTCGCAAAAGATAAACACAATGGGCGGTGGTCTTCTCCAGCTCGTCGCATATGGTGCTCAGGATGCCTACATCACCGGAAATCCCCACATCACCTTCTGGAAGGTGCTCTACAAGCGTCATACCAATTTCGCCATGGAGGCCATGCGTGTCAACTTCACGGGTTCGCCGGCGTATGGACAGCGTTCGGTTGTCGTCATCAACCGCAATGCTGACCTGATGTTCCGCACGTATCTCGAGGTGACGCTTCCCGATACGCGTGCGGCTGCCACGGGTGCTGCACAGGACGTGCTTTGGACGGCCGGTGGTCGTCGCCGTCTGGGTTACCTGTTGATCCAGCAGGTGGAGATTGAGATCGGTGGTCAGATCATGGACCGTCACTATGGTGAGTGGATGTACCTGTGGGAGTCGCTGACCTCGCAGTATGACCAGTCGGTTCGCCTCGACCAGATGCTGGGTGCCGGGGTTGAGAGCACGTTCTCGACGCCCGCTGGCTGCAACGGCCGCCCGACGGTTCTGTACATCCCGCTCTCCTTCTGGTTCTGCCGCAACCCGGGTCTGGCCCTGCCGCTCATCGCCCTCCAGTACCACGAGGTTCGCCTGAACTTCATCTTCCGCCAGGCGACGGACCTGGTCCAGAACATCACGACGGGTGGCGGTGCCTTCACGGGTGGCATCACCGGAGCGGCTGCGGCCCTGCCTCGCTTCAAGGATGCGGCGGTCTACGTGGACTACATCTACCTCGACACGGATGAGCGTCGCCGCTTCGCTCAGCAGTCGCACGAGTACCTCATCGACCAGCTTCAGTATGGTCTTCAGCAGTCGGTGACCTCGCAGACGGTTCGCCTCGACCTGACGCTGAACCACCCGGTCAAGGAGCTGGTGTGGGTCTACCAGGATGCCCGCAAGCTCGACTGCTCGCAGCTGTCAGCCCTGGGAACCAGCAACACCCAGCCGTTTGCGTATGACGACATTGCCAACCGCTGCCGCCTTCAGCTCAACGGCCAGGACCGCTTCGATGAGCGGTATGGCGACTACTTCTGGAAGGTCCAGCCCTACCAGCACCACTCTGGTGGTGCCTTCGAGCCGCACGCGTTCACCCAGCCGGTGGGCCAGACGTCTACGGGGTCTACGTTCATGACATTCACGGCGACCACTGCTGGCACTACAGCACTTACCGTGTTTACACGGACTGGAGGAGCCGATCAGGCTAGCGTGGCTGGGTTGGTCTTTACCATCGTCAATGCCACAGTTACGGCTAGCGGTGCCGTTTCGGCGATCCCGGGAACTACATTCACCATGCCTGCAGTTGGAACCGCCACGGCCACGCTCAGTGCAGCCGCCACTTCGTCTGCGGCGTCTACGTTCTACGCGGTCTATGACCCGAACGTTGCCCTGACCGACCCTGTCACGGGTGGTTCCCTGGGCTTCCAGCAGACGAACCCGGAGGCGATCCCGATCTCGGGCACGACAACTGGATACACGCAGTCGGTGAACCCGATCAACGTGTACTCGTTCGCACTGGCCCCCGAGGAGCACCAGCCGTCTGGCAGCTGTAACTTCTCGCGTATCGACACCACGACCCTGGTCTTTGACTCGATTGTCGGTATGGATGGCCGGTCCCTGGCGGCCGGCTCGTTCCCGTCCAAGAACTACCCCTACCTGTTCCGCATGTATGCCGTGAACTACAACATCTTCCGCGTCATGAGTGGCATGGGTGGCCTGGCGTACAGCAACTAGTGTCGCTTCCTTTCATCAATTATAAATAATGCTTCACGTGTTTATCTCTGGACCGATTCGACCTTCATTGAGTGAAGTCTTGTTGTGTGTTCGGACACTCAAAGCACAGCTTCCACCTTGCAAAATTTGGTTCAGCACGTGGGAGACTGGTGAGTCACTTGACACTCTCCGTGCTGAAGTCGATGTATTGATTGTAAACCCAGAGCCAATCTTTATGTCAAAGGCAAAAACATGGGAAGCCCGTGCGTTCCCGAACACAACAGATGGTAATACCGCTAGGACCTTTAAGATGTTCGTCGGAGTAGAGAACATCTTTAAGGTTGCCCAGTGTGCACCGGATGATATTGTTATACGATTTCGGTCTGATCTGTTGGCAAGCTTTGCACCCGGATATCTCCAGCGGTTGATTCATATTGGCAGATATGGATATGTCACGCGAAAGAGACAAACATCTGTTGTTGGCTTCGACGATTGGTTTGGTATTGCCACGTATACCAATATGAGGAACGTATGGTGTCATCATGGCGGACTTCCCGAGTTTGAAGAGACCATGAACGCATCCCATAATGCAGAAGACATGGTTAAACGTAGAGCTCATAAACATGGGTTGCGTATTTTTCAGATAGACGAAAAACACATTGACTTCGCGTTGTGTCGAGCAAATGAAGGCAGATTTAGGCTTAATTAAACCCGTCGCATGTAAGGAATCACCAGCAGAGCGAGAAGCACAACCAGCACCACAGCGTCGAACACGCCAACGATCTTCTTGTACTTGATGGGCAGTTCCTCCGTCCCCGGCGGCACACCGCCATACGGCTTGGCCCACCCAATTAGGCCGCCCAGTAACGTAGGACCAAGCTTGTCATTGCAGTCATAGATGTAGTCATACCACGCCATCAACACATAGGCTGTCATTGCGAGAACAAACGCTAAGACTGCCTCATGTTCCCACGCCTTCGGGTGCGGCATCCAGAAGACGAAAAGCACGAATGCTGCGAACACGATGCATTTCTCGTTCAAGTACAGGGGTGTTCCGAAGAGTCCGCCGCTCATTTTGCCTTTAGGTCAATTTTTGTTATCTTGGTGTTCGGTGTGCACTGCCCGATGCCCAGCGTCTGTTGAAGCATAATGGGTGCAGGCCCGCCGCTTGGACACTTGACGTGTTCATACCCCAGGATGTGACCCATTTCATGTGAAACGACATACTGACGATACCCTTCCAACGACTGCCCGCTTTTGGCAGACCCGTGAAGCCACCGATTCTCATTCAGATACAGGTGCTTTCCACCCAGTTCGGCACACGACAGGTTGTTCGGTAGCCCGCAGAGCTTGACGATATTCGCAGCCGAGACAAGTCGAATCTCGACATCCGGGTTGGCGGACACGAGTTCAAACCGATATCCATGTGCCTCCCATCCATCCGGGTCGGCCAAGTAAATCTGAATCAGCTTCGCGAACTCCGCTTGTGGAAACCGGACACCCGGATCCACACGAGCGACGTAGCGTATGGTCTTTCCCATTGCTTCTAGGAAACGAAAAGTATAGCACTACGAATAGACCGGTCTCAAATGCCGAAGTGTGACCACTGCAAGAAACGCACGCACCTTGTCTTCACCTGCCAGTGTCCCGGCGAATTCTGCGTCAAGTGCCGAACCCCTGAAATCCACGAATGCAAGGACTATGTAGTTGAAAAAGTTGTGTTGGTCAAGGTTGTCGCAGAGAAGGTTACACCAGTGTGAGGTAGCTGGTGAAGGTATTCGTGATGTTCCTCGCCTCTGTCTTGGTCATGTGCTTCCAATCCAGGATGGAGATGACGATACCGCCGTCACGCAGAATCACTTCGAGTAGCATCTCCTTTCCGTTGACGCTCCTCTCCTCGAAGGTCACGAGCCACCGCTCCTCGTTCTCGGGCGTGTTCTCACCCTTGCGGCAGGTTCCCACATAGTCGGAGTGGGCATACATGGTGTCGGCGATGGCGTTGTCGAAGTTCATTTTGGATGCTGACCGTTAGGGCTAACGGATCCGCATCCGTTTTCTGCGGCCGACGTAAAACGGATTCGGGTGGATCCGGAGAACAAACAGCAAAATGGACTCTCTCATCTCTGTCTTCGAGGTCAACCACGTCTTGAACAGCATCATGCCCTACGACATGGTTCCGTATGCACTCTCGGACTTCTACGAATCCTACCGCGAACTCCCGGACGTATGGAACACCACGCACATTACGTTGCGTCATCTATTCCACATACTTGAGATCTTCACCCGCACGACCGACCAGCGAGAAGCCATCTTTGACCGACTCGCAGGGTGTCTTGCCGGAATGAGGGTCGCGGACTTTGAGGTCCTCCACGCCCACGCACAGGTTGTCCTTGGCCGAGTGTAGGTCAGCGGATAAATTATGACCGAAAACGAATTTTTTAGGTCCACCTCCAGACCCAGAGTGGGGCCCCGACACTTCTCTCTTCGCATCTCAACAATGGCTGGACACAACTGCGGCTTCATCAAGGCTTCCGACCACCGCCCCTGCGAAGCCTTCGTCGGACCATTTGGTCCCGGCGGAGAGCATGCCCTCTGCGGAATTCATACACCCATCAAGGCCCGGCTCCCTCCCCTTATTGTGGGGGGGTGCGAACATGTGATTGGGAATCACTGGTGCACGAGGCAGGCAGCAGCCGGCGAGCGGCTTTGCCCCTCACACGTGCTTGTGCGGCAGCGGCAGGCGGTAGACCGCGTAGCCGCCATGGAACGCCAGAACCGGGACCGCGAGGCCGCCCGTGCCGCCGCAATTGCGGCCGACGCTGCCCAGCGGGAAATCTGGCGGCAGGAAGGGGAGCGTGTCCGCTTACGTGCCATCGAGGCAATGAATCGGCTGGATCCGATTGCGAACCCACCCGCCGCACGCAGGTGGGTGGATGTGAACGGCGTAGGAGTGGAGGTTGATGCCGCACTTCCGCCCCCGCCGGCACCCCAGCGGCCGGTGGGACTAGAGCGGATCGCCCGCGACCCGCAGAACGTGCACACCACGGCGGTGGTTAGGCACACCAATGCGGGCGAGGAGAAGCTGCTGGCCGTCCGGACAGACGGGCGGTCTGTGGGCCTGCGGGTTCTTCGCTCCTTCGCCGCACGCGGGGGGACTTTGGGTGGCGTGCTCAGGGTAGCGAACGACGTGGAGCAGTGGTACAACCGGGGCACATGCCGCACGGCAGGCGACCGCCTGTATGCCCGCTGCCTAGAGGGACTGTGGACTCTGATTGAGCAGCAGCCAGACAAGGTGCGTGCAGAACTCAAGGCACGGCTCTGGGAGGAGGCAAGCGAGTCAGTTGGGATGTGCTGCGAAGGACACATCGCCCGCCTGGTCAATGTGATGGCCGGGTTCGACGAGAGCTTCCGTCCCCGCGTGTCCGTCGGGGAGGCAATTCAGACCAAGATCGCAGAGATTGCGAAGATGGGGGTTCCCACGGAGGACAAGGTAGCACTGGCACGTGCCTACCTAACGGAGCTGGCTATCTCGGCGGAGGAGCAGGCCCCGTGGTTGGAGGCTCTGGAGTAGAGTTCACAACCAAAACAAAAAACTTTTTACACGTCGCTACGCTCCTCCGCCGCCGCAAAACGGATTCAATACTCCAACCGAACAGACATACCATCGAACAAGATGGCACTCTCTAACTCTGACCTCGACGAGCTCTACACGGCCTACACTACGGACAACTTCAAGCGTTTCGAGAACGCCTGCGTAAAGATGTTCGTGGACTACTGGGTTTCCCAGATTCCGAATGACATCAAGGACCAGCTTCTCGAGGCGATTCGCAACTCAAGAACTCGCAAGGACATGTGGGTCCGGTTCCGCCCCGTCATTCGGCCAGACCACGAGATTGAGATCGACGGTCGCCGCATGTCTTCGCTTCACATCATCCACAAGACCGACGCACTCGTCCAGATTGCGGCGGCGATTGGTGCACATATTCAGGTGCGTGCCGTTCCGTCTGCCGTCCACGTGGGGTCACTTGTCCTTCGCATTGAGTACTGGCCACCCCCCGCACATCGGGTGGCACCCCCGCCCGTGCCTAACCCGGAGGACGAGTATGACGATCTGCCCCCGCTGGAAGGGTACGATTTCTGAAAACGAATTGTTTGCCACGACGGATAACCGGTGAGTGGGGGCTGGTGCCTTACCCCGCTTGTCTGATCAACAGCGAAGGCACCCAAAAAGGGAGAGTCGCTCTCTTCCTTTTTGTCTTGGGTGTCTGAATCCACTTTTCTGAAAACGAATTGTCCGCCATCACGAATAGTCCAATAGCCGGCCAGAATACACATACTTCTGACTCTCACGCACCTACCAAGCCAAGATGCTCTCCTTCGTCCCGCACTCCGTCATGCGTCACCGCGCCGGATTCGTCCGCAACCCCGCCGCCGGCTGGTCCATCCACGTGCCGCAGTGGATCCCCGCCCCCAAGAAGAAGCCCACCGTTGACATGGTGGCCGTTGACCGCGTGGTCGACGTCCTCACCCGCTTCGTTGCGGCGTGGGTTGTCCAGAGCCGCACGGCTCGCAGCGTCGCCCGCGTCCGCGAGGCCGGCGAGGCATGGACCCGCTGGGCTATGTCGCCTAACTGGGCGAACATGGCGGAACGCGAGGATCGCCACCGGGCCATTGCCGCCCGCCGCGAGTTCGCCCGGTGCGTCAACATGCCCGAGGCACAGTGGAAGGCGGAATGCCGTGCCGCCATTGCCGCTGCCCGCGATGTGGGTCCGCTGATGGCCGCGTGGGTGCCCATCTGGGCCGCCCGCGACGCCAATGTCGCCCGCAACCTCGTTGAGCACACGCAGGTGTGGAACGAGGTGGCCTTGCACAACCGCCAGCTTCCGGCCCAGCGCCGCGTGGCCCGCGTTGTCCGCAACCGCTTCGCCATCGACTCGGACTCCGAGTAAAACCAAAACCCCACAAAAAGTTCAACAAACCACAACAACAAATGAGGCGGAGGACAATTCGAAGGGCAACGATGGCGAGTAAGGCTAATCTCCCCCCTAGAACCCCGAGCTGTTGCACCCGCCCCGCCCGCCACGCCACGCACTAACCCATCCCTTTTTCCCTTGCGGACCTTGCCAC
>SXGQ01660524.1_pt1 | contig 24668 bp, 17 predicted proteins | sample 3178371 | NCBI WGS metagenome assembly SXGQ01 (sample SAMN11356859, study PRJNA531348) | freshwater metagenome | isolation source: freshwater sample F1-20 | place: China: Fuxian Lake, Yuxi | collected 2017-12-25 | reverse complement strand
GTCCCCTACCGTTGCCGAGACCTCGCTGACCGCGGTCAGGCCGCCGAACCGGATCGTAACCCGGTCGAGTTCCAGTAGGGTGCTCTGGGAGACGGTTGTGGGCATTCGGTGGACGGGCCTCAGGTTTCCGGAGCGGTGCGCCGCCGCAGCGGCCAGGTGAAGAGCCCCTGGGGTCGGGTCAGCATCAGGCCGATCAGGAGCAGGGCATAGAGGATCATGCGCCAGTCCCCAAGCTTCCGGAGGGGTTCCTGTACGACCGTGAGCAGGATTGCCGCGGCGATGACGCCGACATGACGCCCCATCCCGCCGAGGATCACCATCACCACGATCTCGATGCTGCGGTTGAAGTCGAATCCGGTGGGACTCAGGGAACCCTTGAGGTGCGCGTACAACCCACCTGCAACCCCGGCGAAGAAGGAACCCACCACGAACGCCTGGATCTTGTACCGCGTGGTGTTGATGCCCATGGCCTCGGTTGCGACCTCGTCGTCTGCGACGGCAAGGAAGCCTCGTCCGAAGGTTGAATTTACGAGGGCCCAGACGACGTAGACCGTGATGCAGGCAGTGGCGAGGTTGAAGAACAGCACAGGCTCCGCCCAGCCGCGGTTGATGGGAGTGGGGATGCCGTTGAGCCCGAGGGCTCCTCCGAGGATCGGCACGTTCTGCAGGATCACCTTGATGATCTCGCCAAAGCCGAGGGTGACAATCGCAAGGTAATCTCCCCGCAGTCGGAGCGACGGCGCACCGACCAGGAGGCCTGCGACGGCTGCCGCCAGTCCACCCGCGAGGAGCGCCGCTGGCAGCATGAGAAAGGGCTGGTTGCCGAGCAGGTTTCCGAAGGGTTTTCCGTAGACCACTGTCAGCAGGGCAGAGGCGTAGGCGCCGACCGCCATGAAGCCGGCGTGGCCCAGCGAGAACTGTCCGGTGAAGCCATTGATGAGGTTGAGACTGACAGCGAGGGTGATGTTGAGGGTGGCTCCAAGGAGGACGTCGAGGACGTAGGAGTCGATGCGACCGGCCGTGGGGGCCAGCGCGGCCGCGACGAGGAGCGAGCCGAGGAGCCAGCGTTGGGAAACCGGGGGCATGAGATCGAGTCGCGGGCCCTACAGAGTGGAGCGTCCCCGCTCCGTTCCGTCTGTCCGCCGACAGGCGTCAGGTTAGGGGGACATCGCGCGTCGTGGCAACGATCCAAGGCTCTCTGCCCTCGGCTACGTGCAGATCCCCCATCGCGGGCAGGATGCCCGTCGGGCGGTGGGTGATGCAGTGCCCTGCATCACTGGGCGCGAGAGCGCCCACCCTGCGAGGCGGTGTCGAACTGTGGGGACAGTGGGTAGGTGTGGTGTGGTGGACTGGAGGCCTGGACGAGGTCGGGCCTGGGGTGGGTGGGTGCCTAGGAGGCACCCAGTGGCCCAGAGTACGGGTCCGCCGACCCTCGCAGTTGAATCCAGGTGCGACGGATTGAGATGGGGTCGCCCGAGGCCGCCGTCCTACCACGCCAATGGGACGAATGCGGTCCGTCGGAACTGGCGATGCCACTGGAGGTCCCAGACCGCGTTGAGCTTCACGGCCCGAGCGGAGCCGTCGACGAAGGCCGCATTGATGTTGCGGTTGTGCCGGTCCATGACGAATCGCGCCATATCCCAGTCCCACTGCTTGGCCTGGGTTTTGTTCCAGTCCCGCGTCCTCGGCGGCTTGCCTCCGTTGCCGGGATACTGGAGGTCGAACGGATTGCCTCCGTACCAGGCGCAGTCGGCGAAGACCGGCACGATCGACGGCTCGGTGACTCCGCTGATGGTGGACCAGTGCCACGAGGGCTGACCTCGCCAGCCGTCCTTGAAGCTCGGAGGGAGCGAGTTGATCCAGTGGTTGATCCCGTAGCTGCCATGGTCGCCTTTCCGGAAGTAGCCCTCCGCCTTGTTGTCCTGGCTCCAACCCCAGTACTCACGCGTGTTCCCGTAGCCGTCCTTCGACGGCAGCTTTGCGGTCGGACACAGCCGGAATTGGCCGATGTTGCCGTAGAGGTTGCTGAGCGAGGCCATCCATGTCCCGTCGATGCTCGGGCCGTAGTCGGCCATGAAACGGTCGCCGTTGTCGGTCGTGTAGAGGGTGCTGATCAGCGACCACTGTCGGAGGTTGGACACGCATTGGACCGCCTGGGCCTTTGCCTTCGATTTGGCGAGTGCGGGCAGGAGCATGCCGGCGAGGATCGCGATGATGGCGATCACGACGAGCAGCTCGATCAGTGTGAACCCCGGATGGGAGTGTGGCTTGGGGCGCGCGGTGTGCATGGAACCGGAGGGGGGAACTGACTTCACTGAGGTCTGGGAACCCCCTCTCCTGTCAAGGCTGGGATCTGGGGTGCCGGGCTGCCGGGAGGTAGCCAGGTCCGGCAGATCGCCATTCCTGGTCCGGAGGAGACGATTCCCTTCGCCGGCCGGATCCGTGCCGGCCATGAGCCTGTCACCGTACCGCGTCGAACTGATCTTCGATCGCGGCCTTGACGCCTCCGTCGTTGCCGGCGTGCAATCAACGGCATGTCCTCGTCACTGCCCCGCAGGGAATTCCTCGTCTCCACCGTTCTCGGCTCCGCCGCCGTCCTGTCCGGATGCGCCACCTCGGGTGCGTCCTCCAAGGGCGTCGCCGCCGGCTGCTATGAGATGCGGATCTACCACATCGCCCCCGGCAAGCAGGAGGCGCTGCTCAACCGGTTCCGCAACCACACCCTGAAGCTCTTCGCCCGTCACGGCATCACGAGTGTCGGCTACTGGATGCCGATCGATCCCGCCGACCAGCGGCTCCACTTCCTGCTCTCCTACCCGAGCCGCGAGGCGCGCGAGGCCTCCTGGAAGGCGTTTGTCGCCGATCCCGACTGGCAGGCCGCCTACAAGGCTTCCGAGGCCAACGGTCCCCTCGTCAGCAAGGCCGAGAATCCTTTCTACGTGCTGACCGACTACTCCCCGAAGCCGCGCACCGGCAATGTCTCCAAGGGCGGGGTCTGGGAATGGCGCACCTACACCGCGGCGCCCGGACGGCTTGGGGCCCTCGATGCCCGGTTCCGCGACCACACCCAGGCCCTGTTCGCCCAGCATGGGATCAACAACTACGCCTACTGGCACAAGATGGCCGATCAGCCGGGTGCGGACGTCACGCTCGACTACTTCGTCACCCACGCCTCTGTGGACGCCTCCAAGAAGTCGTTCGCCGCCTTCGGACAGGACCCCGCTTGGAAGGCGGCTCGCGAGGCCAGCGAGAAGGCGGCCGGCGGTTCCCTCACCGCCCCGGGTGGCGTGAAGTCGCTCTTCCTCAAGGCGACTGACTTCTCCCCGGTCCAGTGATCCTGGAATCCGGGCGATTCGACATTCCATGTTGCTCATCCCGGTACGGGTCGGCCCCAGCTCCATCCATGGACTGGGGCTTTTCCCTGTCGCGCCGCTGCGGGCGGGTGCCCCGATCTGGCGGTTTGAGTCCGGCTTCGACCAGCGGTTCTCCGATGCCGAGTCATCGCATTGGCCGGCTCCCGCCCAGGCGCACCTGCGCTGGTTTGCGTGGCGGGAGCGGGATTCGGGACTCTGGGTCCTGAGCGGCGACCACGCCTGTTTCATGAACCACGCTGCGACCCCCAACACCGGCATGGCCTCCGGGGCGGCTGAAGGGGTGACCTGTGCCCTCTGGGACATCGCGGAGGGCGAGGAACTCACCTGCGACTACCGCGCCTTCGACGCCGAGGCGGAGGCGAAACTGCGCTTCTGAAGCCGGGCTGGCCTCGGATGGAGAACACGCCGGAACACCCGCTCAAGGTCCTGTTCATCTGCAGTCGGAACCGGCTCCGGAGCCTCACTGCCGAGGAGATCTTCAGCGGCATCCCAGGAGTGCAGGTCCGTTCCGCGGGCACGCAGCCCGAGGCCCGCGTCGTCGTCACCGAAGGCCACATTGGCTGGGCCGACGTCATCCTGGTGATGGAGACGTCCCACCTGAACCGGCTCCGGCTCCGGTTCCCGGAAGCCCTGGAGGACAAACAGACCGCCGTCCTGAGGATTCCCGACGACTACGGCTTCATGGACCCGGATCTTATCGACGAACTGAAGGCGAAGGTCCCACCACTCCTGGGTCTGCCGGACCTCTGAGCCGATCGGGTGCGCAGGGACTCAGGCGATCGCTTCGGTGATCAGTTCCCCGTGGACGTCGGTGAGCCGATGGTCCCGGCCGCCCGAGCGGAAGGTGAGTCTACGGTGATCCACCCCCAGCTGGTTCAGCATCGTCGCATGGAGGTCGTGGATCTGGCATTTCCGGTCGACTGCCCGGTATCCGAAGTCGTCGGTCGCTCCGATGATCGTGCCCCCTCGGATCCCACCGCCCGCCATCCAGACCGAAAACGCGAATGGGTTGTGGTCGCGGCCATTGGAGCCCTGGGCGAAGGGGGTCCGTCCAAACTCGCCTGCCCAGACGATCAGGGTCGACTCCAGCAGTCCCCGGCGCTTGAGATCGAGGATGAGGGCCGCGATCGGCTGGTCGACCGCACGCGCGTTGGCCTCGTGCCCAGCCTTCAGGTCGCTGTGCTGATCCCACCGGTCGCCAATGGTCCGGGGGCAGGTGACCTCTATGAACCGGACGCCACGCTCGACCAAACGCCGGGCCAGGCAGCATTCCCGGGCGTAGATCCGGGTGGGTTCGAAGGGGCTATCGAACCCATACAACGCCTTCGTCTCGGCGCTCTCCCCGTCGAGGGCCGAAAGTTCCGGGACGGCCGACTGCATCCGGTAGGCCAGCTCGTGGTTGGCGATGGCGCTCTCGATGGCTTCTGCGCCGGTCTCATGCGCGAAGGCCGAGTCGAGGCGGGCGATCAACTGGCGCTTTCGCGACTGGACCGAGTCCGGGTCGCGCGGCGTGGCATCCGCGATCGCCTCGCCGCGGGGACGCAGGATGGAGCCCTGGTGACGCGCCGGCAGAAATCCCGCCGAGAAGCAGTCGAGTCCACCTGGCGGGATCAATCCGCCCTCGACGACCACGAACCCGGGCAGGTTGTCGTTCTCGCTGCCGAGACCGTAGGACATCCAGGCGCCCATCGAGGGACGTCCCGGGATCCCGAGGCCGGTGTGGAGGAAGTAGTTCGCGTTGGTGTGCTCGCTGAACTCGCTGGTCATCGAGCGGATCACACACAGCTCGTCGGCCACCTGCCGGAGGTTGGGGAACAGCTCGGAGATCGGGATGCCGGACTGGCCGCACTCCTTGAACGCCCACGGGGAGGCGAGCGTGTTGCCGTTGTTGTTGAACTGGGTCGGCGCCATCGGCAGCGGGAATGGCTTGCCGTTGTAGTCGGCCAGCCGCGGCTTCGGATCGAAGGTGTCCATCTGCGCCGGACCGCCATCCTGGTAGAGGAAGATGACGCTGCGGGCCTTGGCGCGGGCATGGGTGGAGAGCAGCGCTCGGTCGTCCCGGGTCGATCCCACCGCGGCCGCAAGCTGTGTGGTGGTGGACCCGAACAGGCCCGCGAGGGCCCAGAGGCCGAATCCGCTGCCCGACGCGGCCAGCATCTCACGACGATTCAACGGGGCAGGGCGGATCCGTCCGCAGGGTGGCATGTGGGGCGTGTTCATCGGAGGAAGACGAATTCCTTGGAGGCGAAGAGCGAGTGGGTGAGGGCCGCATAGGCGGCACGCTCCCGGGCGAGTGGCGTCTCGGCGTGGGTCGAGACGCGTTCGGCGTCGAGGAAGTCGAGCGCCACCCCGATCTCCTCGTGACGCGGCCACCGGGCGAACGCCGAGAGCCAGAGCTGCTCGATCCGTTCCCGATCCCGCGCCGGCGAGGGCGTCGACGCACCCGCCTCCGGGACGAGCGATTCCGCCCAGCGCTGGGTGATCAGATGGACGAGCTCGCCGTTCATGAGGGCGAGGGACTGGGCCGGGACGTTCGAGGCATGGCGTCGACCACAGGCCGTCGCCGGAGCGGGTTGGTCGAAGGCCTGGAGGAAGGGGTCGAGGAAGTTGCGTCGCGTCTCGAGATACACGCTGCGCCGGAGGTCGCCATCCACCGGACCGGAGCTGCCGGGACGACCCCGCCCCTGCATGTGCTCGGTCAGGCGGGCGCGGACGCTGGTGCCGCCGATCCGGCGGTCGAGGTGGCCCGAGGCCGACAGCAGGGCATCCCGGATCTCCTCGGCATCGAGGCGTCGCACCGCCAACGGGGCCCAGACATCACCCGGAGCCTCGCCGGAATCGGCCGCCGCCCGGTAGGCGTGGGAGAGGGTGATGTCGCGGATCACCTGCTTGATCGTCTGTCCCTGGGCGAGCCGGGAGGCGAGGTGGTCCAGCAGCTCTGGACTCCAGGGCGTTCCGCCGAGCTGACCAAAGTCGTCGGGGGTCTCGACGATTCCGCGACCGAAGAGCTTGAGCCAGATACGATTGGCGGTGGTGCGCCAGAAGAAGGGACGACCCGGGTCGGTCAGGGCGGCGAGCAGGGCCCGTCGACCGCTACCCTCGACCGGTGCGGGCTGGGTTTGGCCCAGCACGGAGAGCCGGGCCAGCGGTGCGGGTTCCCCGTAGCGATGGGCGGCGCCGCGGACGTGGATCCGCTCGTCAAGAGGACCTCCCTCATCCGCAATCAGCGCCCGGATCGGCGGCGTGCAGGCCAGCAGGGCGTCGCGGCTCTCGACCGCCTTCCGGCGTGCCTCTGCCAGCCCGGCGGCCGATGGATTCATTCCGGTGGCGGGTCCATCGACGTCCCACCGTTCAACCGGGGGCGGGGTGGGATCATCGGTGGCGAGGATCGTGTCGATCTCGATCCAGCCGGGTCCGTCATCCTCGATCTCGAAGTGGACCCGTTCACCCTGGTAGCGGGCGAAGTCGAAGGTCTCGACGCGCCACGCGAGGTCACGGGGATCCTTGGTGGCCTCGGCCCCCTCGGCCTTGGGGAGACGCCGACGGAACCCCTCGAAAAGCAGGCCGACATGCTTGTCGAGCCAGTAGTTGTCGATCACCGCCCGGAACGGCGCATCACTGCCACGGATCCGGAAGTGGAAGTACCGGCGGTTGATCGGGTGGTCTCCCGAGCGGGCACTGCCGGTGAGGGCCGGGGCGAGCCGGGCGCTGTCGAGGGTGCCCGTCTCCGCCGCGCGGAGTTCCCCTGCGGCATCGAGGGCCACCAGAGCCCAGGAGGCATCGAAGGCACGTCCCGAGCGGGACCATCCGGCGCCTCCCCGCGCCACGTCGTCGAGCACGGTGACGGCGGGAGACGCGGTCGTGGGACGCGTCGTGGCGACCGCCCCGGAAATCCGGCCTGCGGTCTCAAGCGCCTCCCGGGCGGCCTGGGACCGTTCCGCCATGCGGGGATCGGCGTCGACGAATCCCTCGATCCGACGGGTGTTCCGGGCGACGCCGAACAGCGCATAGAAATCGCGGGTCGGAATCGGGTCGAACTTGTGGTCGTGGCATCGCGCACACGCGATGGAGAGACCGAAGAGGCTCCGGCCGGCGACATCGACCGCTCCGGCGAGACGATCGGCCTCGTCCTGGCGGACATCCACCGGCGCATGGGTGGACGGACCGAGGAACCACCAGGCCGTACCGATCGGGGCGGCGTTCGGGAGGCCGAGACCGGGTCGGGGTGGCATCAGGTCGCCGGCGATCTGCTCCGACACGAAGCGGGCCGGCGGCAGGTCGGTGTTGAAGGCCTCGACCACGTAGTCGCGATAGCGCCAGGCGTAGGGGATCTCGAAGTCGAACTCATGGGCCATGGTCTCGGCGAACCGGGCGAGGTCTAGCCAGTGGCGTCCCCACCGTTCACCGAACGCCGGATCCGCCAGGAAGCGATCCACCCAACGGGCGTCCCGTCCGGGGGACGGGTCGGAGACGAACGCCCGGATCTCTTCGGGGCTTGGGGGCAGTCCGTGGAGGTCGAAGGAAAGCCGGCGCAGCCAGGCAACGGGATCGACATCGCGTTTCGGCGCCCCGCGTCGGGCGGACTCGCGCTGGGCCAGGACGAAGGCATCCACCTCTCCCCGACACCATCCGGCATCCTGCACCGCGGGCACCGGAGGATCCTGGAGGGGACGGAACGCCCAGGGCTCCGCGTACGGCGCGCCGGCGGCGATCCATTGCTCCAAGGTCCGAACCTCCTCGGTCGTCAACGGCTCTCCCTGGGGCGGCATGCGCTCATCGGGGTCCGCGTGCACGACCCGCGAGAGGAGGGCGCTGTCGGAGGGTTTGCCGGGGACGATGGCGGCGACGTCCGATTTCAGCCGGGCGGTGGCGCCTTCGAAGGTGTCGAGACGCAGGCCGGCCTTGCGCGATTCGGCATCGGGTCCGTGGCAGGCGTAGCATTTCGCGGCGAGGACCGGGCGGACGGATCGGCTGAAGTCGGGGCCCGCCGCCGCGAGGCTTCCGGCGCCGGTCAGCAGCGCGGTCATCAGGGCCACGGAGCGGAGCAGTCGTCGTGGGAAGGGAGTCTCGCAGGGCACGTCCAAACCTTTCCCCAAAGGAAGGGCTTCGCCAAGTGCGGGACGGGTCGATGTGCCCGGATGGGATGCTATTGGGACAGGATCCGGATCGCCTGCAGCTCGCGGGGATCCCGGACGTACACGACGCCGTCGGAGTAGGCCGGGTGGACGTAGGTTTTCCCGGTGACCTGGACCCGACCGAGTTCCTCGTAGCGCGAGGGAGACGCCGCGAGGAGCAGCAGCTCCCCGAGGTCGGTCAGCACGAGGAGGCGCGAACCGGACACGAGAGTCGCGGCGACGTCCCCGAAGCCGGCCTGGCTCCAGGCGACGGAGCCGTCCCGGGTGTCGACGCAGACGAAGTCCTTCGAGGCCCCGAGTCCGTAGAGATGCCCATCCAGGGCGACCGGAGTGGAGAGGTTCAGTCGCAGCTTCGGATTGAGCCACGTCTCCTCGGCCTGGAATCCGGCGCCGTCACGTCGGATCCGGACCGCGCGGAATCCGGTGGAGTGGTTAGCGAAATAGATCGTGTCCCCGAGGACGATGGGGGTGAGGACGTTGCGGTTGGCCAGCGTGCGGAAGGGAACCCGCCACAGGACTTGTCCGTCCTCCGGGGCGAGGGCGACGAGTCCATTGCAGGTGGCGGTGATGAACTGGGTGCGTCCGGCGACCTCGGCCAGCACCGGCGAGGTGTAGGCGGTCAGGTCGTCCTGGGATTTCCAGAGGACGTGTCCGGTGCGGGGTTCGAAGGCGACGATGCTGGCGCCATTGGTGCTGCCGACCTGCACCAGGACGCGGTCCCGGGTGACGAGTGGGGAACCGGTGTTGCCCCGGCGGTTGGCGGCACCGATGCCGGTGTTGCGCTCGGGATTCCAGACCATCCCGAGGTCCTTGAAGTTCGTCCGCCAGAGCGTCTGCCCATCGGCGAGCCTCAGGCATCGGAACTCACCCCGTGCGGTCTGGGCGTAGAGGCGATCCTCGAAGAGGACCGGGGTGCACCGTGGACCGGGTTCGAACTCGTCGACATAGTTCTCACCCAACACGGTCGACCAGCGTCGGACCCCGGTCTTGGGGTCCAGCCCATGGGCGGTCTCCTGGCCACCGGCGTCGTCGAGAACCACGAGCGTCCCGGATCCGAGGACGGGTGCGGCATAGCCGTGTCCCAACGGGATGCGCCACAGGGGGGTGACGCTGGCAGGGAGCGAGCTGGGCAGGGGATCGGGGGTGTGACCGGTCCGATCGGGTCCGCGCCACTGGGGCCAGTCGGCCCCCAGGAGAGGGGCGAGGTCCTGGAGGAGGAATCCCAGGGCGAGGGCGAGCAGGACCTGGGGGCGCGGGTTCACCAGCTTCCGTTGGCGATCGCGCTGATCAGGTTTCGCGCGAGGTTTTCGGCCGCCACGGGGTTGTTCTCGCGCTCGGCATTGTTGAGGTCGGATCTGAAGACGACCTGGGCCGTGCCGGAGATGTCCCCCTCGTAGACGGTCTGTCCACCCTGGGTCGCCTTGACGTGTGCGGTGATCTTCACGTCGTAGTCGGTCGGGGTCAGGACATCATCCCGCTTCGACCCCAGGGGAAGGCGTCCGTAGCTGATGATGGTGCCGGTGACGAGGATGTCGGCGCTGCCGCGGGTGCCGAGGTGGAAGGTGCCATCGCGCTGGACCTCACGCCGCAGGGCGGTGACGACGAGGTCGGTCAGCTGCGGTTCGGTGGTCTGGTTGGGGAAGGGGTCGATGGCGATCGACTGGGCGCCGGCAACGCGGGCATTGGTGGGGCCGAGGCTGTAGGCGCAGCCGGCGACGAGCGGGGCGGCCAGCAGGAGGGCGAGGAGGGCGAGGCGCGACCGGGACATCATGGGGATCCGTTGCCCGGGGGTGTGCTGCCCTGCGGTGCCTTGGTGGATTGCGGGGCCGGGGGAGGCGGCAGCTTGGGCGACATCGGCGGCGCGTTGGTGGCGCGGGTCCGGGAGCGCGCGCGGATCCGCTCCTCGTACTCGGTGATCCGCTTGGCCTGGGCGTCGGCGAGGGGTTTCAGGACCTCGATCCGCTGGCGGCACTGCTCGGCGTAGGGCGAGTTGGCATCCCGCTGGAGCGATTCATTGTAGTAGACCACCGCACCCAGCCAGCGCTTGTTGCGCTCGTAGAACCGTCCGGTCTCGTAGGCGCCCCGGGCCTGTTCCACACGCATGATGCTGATGGCCGAGTTGGCGTCCGACACCCGCTTGTCGTCGGGGTACAGCTCGATGAAGTCCTTGAAGAGGTCGATCGCCGCCCCGGCCTTCGACTGGTCATATTCGGCGCGGAGGGCCTGCTTCTCCCAGGCCTTGCCGGCCTTGTAGGTGGCGTCGGCGGCCACGAGGGGCTGGTCGAAGTACTGGTCGGCCGCCTTCTCGTACGCCTTCACCGCCTCGGGGTAGTGCTTGAGCTTCTCCTGGGCCGTGCCGATGTCCATCTGGGCCCTGGGGCCCGTCTCGTTGAAGGGACCGTTGCCCACGACCTTCCCGAGCATCGTGGCGGTCTTCTCCATGTTGCGGAACAGCGGGATCATCCCGAAGACCTTGAAGCGCTGTCCGGCGAGGAACCGTTGGGCGATCGCGTATTGGCGGCTCAGGATCTCGTCGTAGTTGTCGAGCTTCGGGTACTTCGTGAGGGCGGTCTGGTAGGCCTTGAACGCCCGCTCATCCATCTTGCGTTCCTCGTAGCAGCGTCCGATGAGGTACTGGGCCTGCCCGGCGTAGTCGGACAACGGCCAGACCTTGGTGACCCGATTGGCGGCCTTTGTGGCAATCCGGTAGCTGCCGCGGTCGAAGGCCTGCTGGGCGACCTGGAGCTGGTCCTTGGCGCGCTTGCGCTGCCATCCAGCCCCACCGCCGCCGACGGGCTCATAGGTCCATCCTTCGCCGGGCCGATAGATGATCGGAGCCGGGCAGGTGAACGGCATCGACAGCAGGCAGGCGATCAGGATGGCCCTCACAGGGGACCGGCGTTGCATGGCCGCCGAGCCTATGGAGGGAGGGTTCCAAGTCAAGGTACGCGCTCGATCGGGAATGCCCGCAGTCTCCGCATGGGTTCTTCGACCTTCGCCCCTATTCCGTGCGGATGACGCGCTGGATCCGGACCGGAGGCGTCAGGGTCTGCCCATCCGCCGGGGATGCGTGGATCTTCCGGACCACTTCCATGCCCTTCACGACCCGGCCAAATGCCGCGAATCCCTGACCGTCTGGATTCCGCCGCCCACCGAAATCCAGTTCTGGCTGGTCGCCGACACAGATGAAGAAGTGGTCCTGCGCCGAGTCGGGCTTGTCCCGCGCCATCGACAGTGTGCCGTCCAGGTGCCTGAGCCCGGTCTCCCGGGTCCGCTCCAGCGGGATGGCTGGCAGCAATTCGGTGGACCGCGACGGGTTCGCCTTGGCCTGGACCACCGAGATCTTCACATCGTTCGTGGGCTGGTTGCCGGGTGTGACCGTCCGGAAGAAGAGGCCGTCGGCATAGAATCCCTGGTGGGCGTGGTGCAGGAAGTTGGTGACCGTCCGAGGCGCAGCCCGGGTGTCCAGTTCCAGCTCGATGTCGCCCAGGGCGGTCTGCATCAGAAGCCGGGGCTTCGCCGTCACGAGCTCGTCCCGCCATCGGAAGCGCGGGGCCTTTGCGGCATCGAATCCCCCCAGATGCCTCCGGTTCGCCGCCTCGCGGAGCGCCGGCTTGCGATAGCGCCACGGGCGATCGCCGAAGACCTCCTCGCAGAGACGAGCGACGGCTGGGTCGTGGGCGCGCAGTTCCGCACGGGTGTTGACGTGGTTGTGGAGGGCGTCGTTCTCCCGGTTGTCGTCGAACCACGACTGCACCGCCTCGGCCCAGTATTCTTCGCGGTTGGATCCGGCATAGGTCCCCTTCCAGAGACCGCGTCGGGTCGCGTCCTCGAAGGCCGCCGCGAGCCGGGTGTCGAACGTCGGATCGACCATGCTGAGTCCCATGCTGTGGATGGCATGGGCGAATTCGTGGACGGCGATGTTCTCGGTGCCGTAGGGGTCGCCTGGATAGCCGAGCAGGTTCTCCTCGGCACAGCTCACCGCCGGGGCCTCGGGCGTGGCGCCCAGTCCGCGGGCCCGCCGATCCCAGAAGATCCTCGGACGCAGCCCGGCATGTTCCGGGACGTCGGTCGTATATTCATCGAAGGCCATCACCGCCAGGCGGGTGCGGTTCGTCGCCATCGCCCGCAGCAGATCGTCCCGTCCCTCCAGCATCTGGCGCACAATCCACGCCGCCTCGAGCAGCGCCGGATCGGAGACCCTCGAGGAACCCACGATCGGCAGCGGTCCCACGGCGGTATGCTTCCGGTAGAAGGGGGCAAGCTGGAACCGTTCCCGGACCGCCGGTGGCACGGGGGTCACGCCCGATGCCGGTGACGGTGCGCCATCCTCGGTGCGGCCGGTCAGACTCAGCAGGACGAGGCCGAGGTGGAGCAGCAGGAGTCGTATCATGGAATCAGGCGGACGGTGGCCCGGAGGGGGCGCCCTCTCCGAGAAATCGCCGATGCAGCGGCCGGGCCAGCACCCAGAGCAGCAGTCCGGCGGCGCCGGTGACCAGGAACACCTTCAGGAACTGCGAGGGCATGTCATTGGCGCGGGCACCAGTCACCTGGCCCGCAAGCAGTCCGGCCAGGAGATTGCCCAACGATGCCGCGAGGAACCAGAGACCCATCATCTGGCCGACGAACCGGGATGGCGCCAGCTGCGTGACGGCGGAGAGACCGACAGGACTCAGCAGCAGCTCCCCCAGCACCTGCAGCAGGTAGGTGGACAGGAGCCAGGTGGGCCAGACCGTCCCTTGGTCGAGGGCCCTGCTTGAACCGATATGGAGCACCAGGAAACTGGCGGCCAGCAGGATCAGGCCCCAGGCGAGCTTCGCGATCAGCAGCGGCTGATGCCCCCGTCGGGCCCGATGCATCCACCAGGCGGCCACGACCGGGGCGAAGACCACGACGAACACCGCGGGGACGGATTGGAACCAACCGGCTGGGATCTCAAAGGATCCGAGGCGGCGCTCCGTGAACCGGTTGGCGAACAGGTTCAGGGAGGACCCTGCCTGCTCATACCCGCTCCAGAAGAGGGCGGCGGCGAGGAACAGGATCAGGATCACGCCCACCCGACCCCGTTCACCGGGACCGAGTCGGCCCGCCAACAGCATCCATCCAAACGCCCCCACCGCGACCGCGGCGATGGCGCCTGCCGCGTTGCGGGCCAGAGCGACCGGGTCGGGGCGCCACCAGCCCAGCAGTCCGATCAGGAACAGGGCTGCCAGGGCTGCGGCCGCGCCGGCGACGATTCCCCAGGCCAGTCCTGGACTCGGATGCGGATGGGTGGGTTGGGTTCCGAGGGTCCCGAGGTGCCGGGACTGCAGTCGGTATTGGATCAATCCCAGGATCATGCCGACCCCGGCTGCTCCGAAGCCGTAGTGCCACGCGATCTTCTCGCCGAGGGCGCTGCAGAGCAGGGGGCCGATCGCGGCGCCGAGGTTGATGCCGAGGTAGAACAGCGTGAACCCGGAGTCCCGTCGGGCGCCACCGTGCGGATAGAGCAGCCCGACGAGCGTGCTGATGCTGGGCTTTAGGAGCCCCGTGCCGAGGATGATCAGGAGCAGTCCCGTCAGGAGGAACGGGAGGTGGTGCCCGAGCAGGGTGAAGTGTCCCGCTGCGATCAGGCACCCTCCGTAGGCAACGGCCCGTCGATGACCGAGAAGGCGGTCGGCAATCCAGCCTCCGGGCAGGGCGGCGAGGTAGACGCCCGAGGTGTAGAGTCCATAGAGCGCCGTCGCCACGTCCTCCGTGAGGCCCAGTCCACCGTGGTCGACCGAGTCGACCAGGAAGAGCACCAGGAGAGCCCGCATCCCGTAGTAGCTCATCCGCTCCCACATCTCGGTGAAGAACAGCACCGGAAGCCCTTTCGGGTGGGAGTCGGATGAGGCCGCCATGGTCGGGTTGGGTGTGGGCCGTGTGGCGCGTTCTTCCGAGGGGGGCGGGTTCAGTCCGGTGGGTTCAATTGGGCCCCGATACGCGCCGCCTCGGTTTCCGCCTCCGCCAGCGGCTTGCCGGCGCCCATTCCCGGACGTTTGTGTCCGATGGCGGTCAACAGCGGGTCTTTCAGCAGCGCCTGTCGGCGCGTGACCTGATCGAGAACGGTCTTGCCCCGGGGTGACGACGCAATCAGCCGCTCAGGGGTGTCGGAGTCCAGCAGTGCCGGGTCCGCACCCAGTTGGCGCAGCACCTCCCGGGCGATGATCCAATGGCCTTGGTCGTTGGCGTGCACGCCGTCCCCCGCCAGCAGGAACTTCGAATCCGTCTTCCGCTTTTCCGCGAGGAAGCGGTTCATGGGTCCATGGATATCGATCACCTCCCAACCCTGGCCCCGCTGGGCCACCAGCCAGTCGGCATAGCGATCGAGAACCGTGTTGTAGCCCTCGAAGGGAGACCGGTACTCGTCCTTCCCGGCAGGCAGGGTTTGACCGGCGAGGGGAAGCGGATCGAATACGGGTGGGGTAAGATGGATCACCCGGACGCCCGCCTTCCCGGCTTTTTCGCGGAGCTCGCGGATGCCGTTCTGGAACTTCTGGAACCGCTCATCGCTGAAGGGATGGTAGATGCCGTCGTTCATCCCGTAGCAGGCCACGATCAGGTCGGGCTTCGCCTGCTGGAGCACACGGTCGAGCCGCTCCAGCAACGTGGGCCTCGGGAATGAGCCACCCGCATGGCCGGGCTCGGAAAGGCCCGAGACCGTCTCGGAAGGGAGGCCCAGGTTGAGGAACTGGACCCTCGACTCAGGGAACTGGAGGTGAAGCCAGGTCTCCACGAGGGGTAGCCATCCGCCCGAGTAGGTGATGCTGTCGCCCAGCACGACGACCCGCTTGGCCGGGACGAAATCCCGCGCTCCAGATGTGGGAGCCACCGGTGTCGGCACGGGGGTCAACACGATCCGCTGGATGTCCATGATGGCTCCGGCCTTCCTGGTGCGCGGCTTGATGGCAAGGGTGTACGGGCCGGGCTTGTCCAGCGTGACCCGTCCGATCTGACGCGGGACGAAGAATTGGAAGTGGCCGGTCTCCTCCACGATGAAGGGGAGTTGTTGCCGGCCGACCTCGACGAGCACCTCACTGCCTCCCTGGGTGCGTCCGCAACCCTGCCACACCTGCACGTCGAACGTCCCGGGTTGTTCGACCTCGAAGCTCCAGTCGGCCCAATCCGAGGGGTTCACCCAGTAGCCGAGGCAGTTTTTTTGGGGCGCCGGCTCGTAGCGCATCATCACGCTGTGGGTCGTGGCCGAGTGGGCGGGCAATTCGATGCTTCCGGTTCCGGCCTGGGCCTCAGGATGCCCCTCCGGCGCCGGGCGAAGGACCAGCTTGGCCACCCGGATTGGGATCCCTGCGGTTCCCTCCGAGCAGGAGAGCCGGACGGAGAAGGGGTCGGATGTCGGCAGGTAGAGGCGTCCCATCGTCACGCTGCTGTACCGGTCCAGACCTCCAGTACCGGCGGGTTTCTGGGTGTAGTCCGTGTCGAGGATCCGGATCCGGATCTCGGGCTGCTGCTGGGACACGGCATAGGTCATCACAAGATCATACCGACCCCAGCGTGTGGGCTTGTAGTTCCACTCCAGCGAGCCACCCGTGTTGAGTTCGACCGCCTGTTCGCCGGTCTTCGGGATGGGAATGAGCTTCCCGGTGCCCGTGATCTGGGCGGCGTCCACCGGGAACTGGATCTCTCCCTCGGAGGTCTGGAGCGGTGCCGCGGCGCGGAGAGCGGACGCGACCGCGACCAGTGCGAGCACGAGAGCGAGGAGAGGGGATCGGATAGGGATCATGGGGCGAGTGTGGCGATGCTCGGCGGGGTGGAAAAGCTCATCGTTGGGTCCGAACGGCACCCGTCACGAGGTCCTCCATCGGAGAGATGCGACCCGGAGTGCGACCCGGAGTTGCACTGGCCCGTCGGGTCGGGTTTCTTTGCGGCCCCGCTTGTGAACAAGTCTGCCGTCGTCCGCAAAATCGTTACCACGCTTCAACGCGAGCTCGCGACCTACATCCGTGCCGCCCGTGCGGCGCACGACGAGGCCACGCACGAACAGAACAAGCCCGAGAACAAGTACGACACCCGGGGACTCGAGGCGTCGTACCTGGCCCGAGGACAATCCCGTCAGGTGGCCGAACTCGAGCTCGCCATCACCCAGATCGAGGCCCTGTCGACCGCCCCCTGGCCGGCGGGCACGGCCATCGGACCCGGGGCGCTGGTGGAGGTCGTCGAGGGGAAGGAGCACTCCTGGCACTACGTCGCGCCCCGGGCGGGCGGCACCGAGGTCACCCACCAGCAGCACGAGATCCTGGTGCTCACCCCGCAATCCCCGCTGGGCCAGCAGTTGGTGGGACGTCGGCAGGGCGACGAGATCGTGCTCGATCTGGGACGCGCGGCGAGCCGTCGCCTCCGCGTGGTGAGTGTCGGTTGATCCCCGGGTTCCGGATGGGGGCTGCCTTCCTGGGGAGTTTCCGTCTGCGGCATTGCATCGGCGCGGGTGAATGGATTTTCTACGCGTACGTATGAACTCCCCGGGATCGCAGGCGACGAAGCTGGGCAGGACCGAATGGCTGATCTGCACGATCGCCGCCATTGGTTTTGCCTTCGACATCTACGAGCTGCTGATGCTCCCGCTGATTGTGAAGCCGGCCATCGCCGCGCTGAGTGCCCCGATGGTGGAGGCCCTCGTGCAGGGTGGCATGGCCAAGGCGGATGCGGCCCAGCTGTGGGCGCCCGGCGGGGACCAGTACGTCCGCTGGGCACGGACCCTGTTCTTCGTCCCGGCCATCGCAGGGGGTGTGTTCGGTCTGCTGGGGGGGTATTTGACCGATCTTCTCGGGCGCCGCCGGGTGCTGACCTTCAGCATCCTGCTCTATGCCTTCTCGGCGTGTGCGGCGGGGTTTGCGACGTCGCTGCCCCAGCTCCTCCTGCTCCGGTGCGGGGTGTTCATCGGCGTCTGCGTGGAATTCGTGGCAGCCGTCGCATGGCTGGCGGAACTGTTCGTCAACCCAGCCCAGCGGGAGCGTGTGCTGGGGTATACCCAGGCGTTCTCGTCGATAGGTGGACTCCTGGTCGGCGGGGCAAACGTGTTGGCCGCCCGGTTCGCCCTCGACCTGCCTGCCATCCACGGGAACCACGAGGCCTGGCGCTACACGCTGATCTCCGGGGTCATCCCAGCACTGCCGCTGATCCTGATCCGTCCGTTCCTCCCCGAATCCCCGGTCTGGGCCCGCAAGAAGGCGTCGGGTGAGCTCCGACGACCCAGTCTGGCTGAACTGTTCAGTCCGGCCCTGATCCGGACCACGGTCCTGACCACCCTCGTCTTCGCCGCCAGCTATGGCATCGCATTCGGTGCCATCCAGCAGCTCCCCCAGATCCTGGGCGGACCCCAGGGGCATGCCGCGATCCGCGCGAAGGCCAAGGCGGTCCAGGATGCCGCCGTGGCCGAGGCCCAGGCGGCCGGCAAACCGGCGCCGGACGCCCGTCGACTGCGTCAGATCAGCGGCAATGCGACCGACGAGGCCGTGGCGAAGGTGACCCTCTGGCAGGAGATCGGCGGGTTGTTCGGACGCATGGTCCTGGCCGTGCTGGCGGTTCGGATCATCAGCCGACGAGCGCTGCTGCGGATCTTCCAGATCCCGGCACTGCTCTATGTCCCGCTGCTGTTCTGGTGGATCTCTGGTTCGCTGTCCCAGGCCGACACCCTCCAGATGATCCAGGTCGGGATCTTCATCGCGGGATTCCTGACGGTCGCGCAGTTCAGCTTCTGGGGGAACTACATCCCCTTGGTGTTCCCGGTGCATCTCCGCGGCACGGGCGAGAGCTTCGCCGCCAACATCGGGGGACGTGTCCTCGGTACCGCAGCTGCGTGGCTGACCATCACCCTGTCGGCGTCCCGTCCTCCCGACCCGGTGAAGATCGCTGTGGTCGGTGCCGGTGTGGCGGCGCTGTACGCGCTGATCGGAGTCGTCCTGACCCAGTGGTTGCCGGAGCCCAAAGAGGTCGAGGACTGAATAGGCGAAGAGCGAAGGGAAAAGGGCAAGGGGATAGAGCAAAGGGCGACCTGCCGGCTGCGGGTTTGCCTCTTGCACGGGCCAGACCCACTGTGGATTCCTAATGAATCGTCGTTGGGACACGGAATCGCTCCCGGAGTTGCTGGAACACATCTGGTTGGAATTGGCCCGGGTCGATCACGATCGTGACCATCCGTGGCGATGGCCGGTGCTGGCCACCTCCGGAGCCCGCGGAGCCAACGCCCGGGTCGTTGTCCTGCGGGGCGTCACCCGGCCCGGCTACGAGTTGCTCGCATTCTCGGATCGCCGCGCGTCCAAGGTGTCGGAACTGACCCACCATCGGCAGGCCGTCTGGGTGTTCTATGATCCACGCGACCGGGTCCAGCTCCGGGTCTCCACGGACGTCCGTGTCCACGTCGACGACACGGTGGTCGATACCTATTGGCATCGGTTGCCGGAGGCGAATCGCGCGAACTATCTGTCGGAGAAGGCACCCGGGGATGGATTGGAGGTCCCGGGACCCGGTCGTGTCCTGGCACCAGGCAGCGCGCATCAATTCGCGGTCCTGATTGGACGCATGGAGCGTTTGGATTGGCTGTGGCTTCGGGAGGGCGGGCATCGCCGCGCGGGATTCCGTCGCGAGGGTTCGGGATGGACGGGATCCTGGCTCGAACCGTAGGAGCGTAGACAACAGGGAAAGGTGGCATGGAGGGTCGATGCTGGGCGCTGAGGTGCGCTCCGGCGCCGGCCGCAGAAGCCTCCACCCTGGCTGCACGTTCCGCTGTGTCCCCAAGTTTCCTGAGAACGCTAGAGCCTGAAGGGCCTGGCGGGTTGACCGCTCCGGCGTCCAGACCTACCTCGACCAAGTCCGGGTCCCGACCCGGCATATGTAACCCGGCCGTCCAACCCGCAATCTGAACCCCTCCCATATCCATCCGCGGGATTCGGTACATCCTGCCTCTTCTGTCCCCATGAATTCCTCGTCCTGTTTCCTCTGGGTTGCCCTTGTCCTGATGGCCTTGGCCCCGGGTCGTGCTTTGGCGCAGGTGTCGACCAACCCGTTGCCCGGAAGGATGTTGGTCAAGCTGCTGGCGGATCCCGCAAGCCCCCTCGTGTATGCGCTCAACGCCGGGGATGGAAACACAGCCGGCAGCCTCCTTGCGCTGGATGCCTCGACCGGCGTCGTGGTTGGTGAGGTGGCCACCGGACGGTATCCGACCGACATGACCTTGGGCGGATTCGGTTCGGTGCTCTACGTGATCAACACGGGGAGTCGCACGATCGCGCGGTACGAACCCCGGACCTTGGCGTTGGTGAACCAGAAGGCGATCAGCACTCCGGGCACCTACGACCCCGCCAACCCCCTCCATCTGGCCGCAGGTCGTGACGAGTTGCTGTACTTCACCGATGGGGCCTGGGCGCCGATGGTGACCGTATTCGACTTTGCCCAAGATAAGGTCGTCGGCAGCCACAACGACGGCGAAGGAGTTGGGGGACTGGCCATTCGTCGGGAAGGCAATGATCTCTATGTCTGGCGTCAGTACGGATGGGGCGCGGGCAGTGTGAACTCCTACGTCACACATCTCGACATCCGTGGAACCACCCCGGTGGTGCGGGAGTCCTCGTTCGCATCGTGGCGACGGGATCCGTTCGACACTCCCATCCTGTTCGATGCGGCCGAACGCTGGGTTTTCAACAAGCAGCAGATGTTCGACGCCCGGGACCTCTCTGTGGTGGTGAACCAGTTCCGGGAGAACCTCTATGCGGTGTCGCTCGATGGTTCCGTCGCCTTTGGCAGCACCCGGGTCTTCAACACCCAGAACACCCGGGAAATCACCAACCTTGTCGTGGAAAGCTCGGTCCAGGTGCTGTCGGCCGACCAGAAGCGCCTGTTCCGCTGGGCCCCGGGTTCCGGGCTGGTGATCCACGACATGGCGGCGATTGCGTCCGTGGCAGGACCCGACCCCGTGCCAGTGCCGGCCGATGGAGCCGTGTTGGGGGAGATTCCCCTGCAGCTGTCGTGGTCGGCCTCTCCGACGGCGCTTGCCTACGATGTCTACTATGCCGACACCGCGGCCGCCGTGGCAGCTGCGGGGACCAATTCACCCCTTCACCTCGTCAGGACCAACGGATGGACCCTCGATCTTCCGACCGCGCCACTCACGGGGCAGGTGAGGTATTGGCGGGTCGATCGGGTGGGTTTTGGAGGCCAGATCCGTCAGGGACCTGTCTGGTCGTTCACGGTATCTCCATTGCAGGTCAATCCCAGCCGGGTCGATCTCCTGGGAATCCAGGGGCATTCCCCCAAGAATCGGACCGTCCGGATCGTGACCCCCGGAATTCCCTGGACCGCTCGGGTCACCGGGGAGGATTGGCTTCGTGTCAGCCCCGGCTCCGGGAGTTCCTCGGGGGACCTGACCCTCGAATTCAACACGACGAACCTCCCGGTCGGCTCAGTCACCAACGCCATCGAGGTGGCATTCCAAGGCCAAAAGCTGGTGATCCCCGTCGAACTGGCGGTGAAGGCCCTCGCGATCAACCGCATGACGGCCGATCCCGGAGCGCCGTGGATCTATGCGACCCAGCCGGGTGCCCAGCCAGGGCAGACCGGATATCTCCTCCGGATCCATGCCGAGACCGGTGCGATCGACGACCTGCTGCCGATCGGGGGCAACCCGACCGACCTCGCCGTCCATCCTCGGGAACGCCGTCTCTACGTCGCCAATTGGGGCAATGCGTCATCCGAAGTTGTCGACCTCGAGACGTTCCGCCTCCTGCCGCCGCTGCAGATGGGCACCGACGTCTATCGGATCAATCCGGGTCCCAAGGGGCGCGTGATCATCGAGGGATATGACCAATGGATCGGGGTGTCGCTCCGGGACAGCGCCACTGGGACGGGTGTCGGGAACTTCCCATTCCCGCAGCGGGAAGGGGATGGGGAAACAAATCCGGACGGAACGTTCTACTACCACGCCGACAACAACATCTCGAACGCCTCCATCCACAAGTACTCCATCGGAAGCCTGACTGCGGTGGCCCACAGTCCGGAGCATCCCTACGGATCAAGGAACCTCGTCCTGTCCGGGGATGGGACGCGTGTGTTCTGGCAGGGATCGGTCTTCAATGCCGACCTGATCGAGCTGGGGTCGTTGGGGGCTCAGATCCTGGCGGCATCCCGGGATGGGTCGCTGGCGATCTCGGCGGACCGGGCCTTTGATGTCGCGGACCGGCTCGAAATGGCGTCGTTGCCGTCGACCGCCTCGGTGGGCGTGGTGGACTCGTCCGACCTGCGGTTCTGGTACTTCGATGGCGCTGCTGCGGCGTTGCGGTCGGTGTCCCTCGACACATTGCGGGCGCCGTCCATCACCGCGCAGCCCCTGTCCCAGACGGTCCAGGAGGGGGAGCCCGTCTACCTGAAGGTCACCGCCCGGGGGCTCGGACCGCTCAGCTACCAGTGGACCCATGCGGGGACCAACCTCATTGGTGCCACGAATCAGTTCCTGAGCATCAGCCGGCTCGATTCCTCGAATTCCGGGACCTACCGGGTGACCGTCGCGAACGGCTATGGCGAGGCGGTCAGTGATCCGGCGGAGGTGATTGCCTTGAACCCGCCCCGGTGGATGCTGTCACCAGCCGATACCAACGTCCTCGCCGGTGGAACCCTGGTGCTGACGGCGGAGGCGGTTGGGACCCCCATCATCCGCTTCGCCTGGCTCCGTGATGGCCTGTTGATTCCCGGGGCGACCACGGCCTCACTGATCGTGTCGAACGTCCAGGCGTCCCACGAGGGGCTCTACCAGATCCGGGCCTCCAATGCAGTTGGGGTGGCCATCAGCCCGTTCGCCCGGGTGCGAGTCCTGCCAAGCGCACCGCGCATCGTAGGGCAACCGGTGCCTCAGACGGTCCGGGCGGGTTCGTCGGCCCGATTCGAAGCCCTCGTCGAGGGGTCGATGACACTCTCGTTCCAGTGGTTGTCCAACGGGGTTCCGATCCTCGGTGCCACCGAGCGGATCCTGCAGATTCCCGAGGTGCAGGCGGACCATGGCGCAATCTACCGGCTGACCGCCTCGAACGCCTTGGGAGTCGCCTCCAGTCAACCCGCCACGCTGCAGGTGCTCGAGTCCTCGCCGGTGATCGTCGAACAGCCAGTCGACCAGACGGTTGCCGCGGGAAGCCGTGCGGGAGTGGCGGCACGGGTCGAGGGCTCGGCACCGCTGACCTTCCAGTGGTACCGGGATGGTGCCGTCGTCCCGGGCGGCACGGGTGCCGCCCTGGTGTTCACGAATGTCACGGGGTCCGTGGCGGGGCTCTACCGACTCGAGGTCTCCAACACCCTGGGCCGGGCCACGAGCACCGAGGCGCGTCTGGTGGTCCATGAAGCCCCTGTTGTTGTGAAGGGGCTTGCGCCCACTCTGGCGAGTCGGGGTGCATCCGTGGGACTCGCCGTGGAGGTCCGCGCCGTCCCGCCTCCGGTTTTCAGTTGGAGCCGGAATGGCGTACCGATCCCTGGAGCCCAAACCACCCTGACGCTTCCCTCCGTCGGGCCGGCCGACTCGGGACTCTACAGCGTGATCGTCACGAATGGTCTGGGTGCGGTCACGAACAGCGCCCTGCTGGTCGTCCAGGCACCGGCCTCGGGTGTTGGGACGTGGGGCGACACGAGCGGTTGGCCCTCGACTCCACCGGAGGGGCTTGTGGACGCCCTTGCGGTCGTCGGGGGGGACTACCATTCGGTCGCGTTGCGGTCGGATGGCTCCCTGTCGGCCTGGGGTGTTGCGATGGATGGACGGACCCGTCCTCCGGAGGTGGGGCGCCGTTGGTTTGCCATTGCTGCGGGTGAGGCCCACACCGTCGGGGTGTTGGAGGACGGGACTCTTGCGGGTTTTGGGCGCAACGAGGCGCATCAATTGGATTTCCCGCCGGTGCCGGAGCCGGTGGTCGCGGTCGCGGCGGGGGATGCGCATTCGCTTGCGCTGACCTCGCGCGGGCGGGTGCTGGTCTGGGGCGAAAACGCCCTCGGCCAACTCGAGGCACCACCGGTCCTCCGTCAGCTCCTGCCCCGTTCGGATTCGCCGATGGCGGTCGCCCGGATTGCAGCGGGACGCCACCACAGCCTCGCGCTGTTGAACAACGGAAGTGTCGTGGCCTGGGGTGGCAACCTTGCCGGGGAATCCACCGTGCCGCCGGGCTTGTCGGACGTCATCGACATCGCTGCCGGCCGCCTTCACTCAGTGGCCCTGACCCGTGGTGGGACGGTGGTGGTCTGGGGTGACAACACCTACCAGCAGACCCAGATGCCAGTGGCGGTCCGGGATGTGGTGGAGATCGCGGCGGGCGATTTCCATACGGTGGCCCTGAGGCGGGATGGTTCGGTCGTGGCCTGGGGTGATGATTCGCTGGGCCAGTGCACGCTGCCATCGGGCCTGCAGGGCGTGGTCGGAATCGGGGCCGGTTACTACCACGGCCTGGCCTTGGTGCCGTCGGGTCCGAGGCTGCGTTGGGAGCGGGTGGCGGGTGGGCTGCGGTTCTTCTGGGCAGGCGGGGCCATCCTGCAATCGGCAACCGCGCCTGCGGGCCCCTACTCGGACCTGAGCCACGGGGAACAGGAATGGGGTCCAGTGCCAGTGGATGCCATGCCGACGCGCTTCTTCCGTCTCCGTGATTGAATCTGGGAAGTGGGTCCGTTGGAGACGGAAGACGCGAGGCATCTGGGTGGGTGATGCAGTGCCCTGCATCACTGGGTGCGGGAGCAGCCAAAAGGGGGCAACGCCAACGGCGTTGTGGCCTTGAGTCCAGGGTCGGCACGAGGGACGAGGACCTACCCTGGGAGACCGAATCGGGATGGGGGGACCCGCAACGCGGTTGCGCCCGGTCGAGGTGTCGTTGCGAGGAACGCGACGATCAAAACGACGCCGAGGGGCGGGTCGCAACCGCGTTGCGGTTGGAGTGAAACTCGGGGCGTGTACCCAGGGAGCCCAGCACCGTCATGGGTCGTCTCACCCTCCTCCCAAATTCTGATGAATCCACCCTGCAAAGAGTCCCCGATCATTACGATCATGGGTAAATGGTGCATGGGCCGGTGAATTTCCGGGGTGTAGCAGCGTCGGCATTTCATGCCAGCGATTACTAAGAAGGACTCCCGCCTGCGGATCGAGTTTGCTGAAAACAAGGAACACTCG
>SXGQ01407394.1_pt1 | contig 24684 bp, 28 predicted proteins | sample 3178371 | NCBI WGS metagenome assembly SXGQ01 (sample SAMN11356859, study PRJNA531348) | freshwater metagenome | isolation source: freshwater sample F1-20 | place: China: Fuxian Lake, Yuxi | collected 2017-12-25 | reverse complement strand
CGCCGCACCCCCTGCGCGAGGTGGCCGACGGCGGCCAGTGGGCGCTCGCCCACCCCGACGCCGGCAAGGCCGAGCTGCTCGAGGCGCTCATCGAGCGGGTCAAGGGCCCCGACTTCCCGACGCACGGCCTCATCGTGGGCACGCGCGGCATCGAGGACATGTACCGCACCGGCCGCGGCTCGGTGCAGATGCGTGCCGTGGTCAACATCGAGGAGGACACGAAGGGTCGCATCCAGCTCGTCGTCACCGAGCTGCCCTACCAGGTCAACCCCGACGCGCTCATGCGCAAGATCGCCGACCTGGTCAACGCCGGCCGTGTCCAGGGCATCTCCGACCTGCGCAACGAGTCGTCCGACCGTGCCGGCATGCGCATCGTCATCGAGCTGCGCCGCGACGCCGTGGCTCGCGTCGTGCTCAACAACCTCTACAAGCACACCGACCTGCAGTCGAACTTCAGCGCCAACATGCTGGCGCTCGTCGACGACGTCCCGCGCACGCTCACCCTCGACGGGTTCGTGACGCACTGGATCGCCCACCAGATCGAGGTCATCCAGCGGCGCACCGCCTACCGCCTCAAGAAGGCCGAGGCCGAGGCCCACATCCTGCGTGGTCTCGTGAAGGCGCTCGACGCGCTCGACGAGGTCATCGCGCTCATCCGCCGTAGCCCCACCGTCGAGGAGGCGCGCGACGGCCTGATCGCGCTGCTCGAGATCGACGAGCTGCAGGCGCGCGCGATCCTCGACATGCAGCTGCGTCGCCTCTCGGCCCACGAGCGGCAGAAGATCATCGACAACCTCGCCGACCTCGAGGCCAAGATCGCCGACTTCAAGGCCATCCTCGCCAGCGAGGAGCGTCAGCGCGCCATTGTCAGCGAGGAGCTGGCGGAGATCGTCGACAAGTACGGCGACGACCGCCGCACGCCGATCGTCCCGGGTGACGGCGACCTGTCGATGGAGGACCTCATCCCCGACGAGGACGTCGTGGTCACCCTCCCCCGCGGCGGCTCCGCCAAGCGCCCCCGCACCGCCCAGTACCGGGTGCAGGGTCGCGGCGGGATGGGCGTGCGCGGCGCGCAGCTGCGCGACGTCGACTTCGTCGAGCACCTGTTCCCCACCACGGCCCACCACGGGATCCTGTTCTTCACGACGGCCGGCCGCGTGTACCGCACGAAGGCCTACCAGCTGCCCGAGGCCGGCCGCGACGCCCAGGGCGGACACGTCGCCGGGCTGCTGAGCTTCCAGCCCGACGAGGAGATCGCGCAGGTCCTCGCCATCCGCGACTACGACCAGGCGCCCTACCTGGTGCTCGCCACCCGCAAGGGCCTGGTCAAGAAGACCCGGCTGGCCGACTACAACAGCCCGCGCCAGGCCGGCGTCATCGCGATCAACTTCCGCGACGAGGACGACGCCCTCATCGGCGCCGACATCGCCGGACCCGACGACGACCTGCTGCTCATCAGCAAGAAGGCGCAGGCCATCCGGTTCCGTGCCGACGACGACCAGCTGCGGCCCATGGGTCGCGCGACGTCCGGCGTCACGGGCATGAAGTTCCGGGAGGACGACGCGCTCCTCTCCATGACGGTCATCCGGCACGAGCACGCCGACGTCGCCGTCGAGGACGTGCCCGAGGAGGACCGGCTCTACGTCTTCACCGTCACCGACGGCGGCTACGCCAAGAAGACCTCGATCGACGAGTACCGCCTGCAGGGCCGCGGCGGCCTGGGCATCAAGGCCATGCAGATCACCGAGGCCCGCGGCGAGCTGGTCGGCGGACTGGTGCTGAAGGACTCCGACGACGTCATCTCCGTCACCGCCGGGGGCCAGGTCACGCGCAGCCAGGTGGCGGGCGTGCCGGCCAAGGGTCGCGGCACGATGGGCGTCACCTTCGTGAAGTTCAAGGGCGACGACCGGGTGGTGACCATCGCACGGAACACCGACCTGAGCGGCGCGGCGGAGCCGGACAGCGAGGCCGACGACGCCCCGGCCGGTACGGTGGACCCGGTGACGCCCGACGAGACGGGCACCGAGGTCACTGACACGACTGACGAGGGGCACGACGAGTGAGCGACCAGCAGAAGCCTCAGGACCGGGCACCCAGCTCGGGCGCCGGTGACGCCGCGCGGACGCAGCAGATCCCGCGCCTCGACCGTGACGGCAAGCCCGTCGGTGGCAGCAAGGACGCGACGCAGGGCGGCGCGAACCGCCGTCCCGCCGGTCCCGCCCGCCCGGCCTCCGGCCGTGGTCGCCCGAGCGGCTCGACGTCGGGGAGCGCCTCGCCCGCGAAGCCTGCGGCGTCCAAGCCGTCCACCGACGGTCCCAGCACGGCGAAGAAGGCGACGCCGAGCCCGGTCGGCCGGCCCGACCCTGCCAAGAAGTCGGCCCCCGCCAAGAAGGGTGCGGCGGCCCGGGAGAAGACCCCCACCGCTGCCGACTACGCCGGCACCACGTCGCAGTCGCCCGACAGCACGGCGGTCATCCCTGCCGTCAAGGACGAGCCGAAGGCCTCCGCCTCGCCGGCAGCGGCGTCGGGTCGTCAGGCCCGGCTGCGGCTGACGCACGTCGAGCCGTGGTCGGTCACCCGTCTGGCGTTCGTCGTCTCGGTCGCCCTCATGATCGTCTCGGTCGTCGCGGTCACCATCTTCTGGGTGGTCCTCGACCTCACCGGCATCTGGGACCAGCTGAACGGCACGGTCTCCAACGTGCTGTCCGACAGCGCCGGCAGCTTCGACCTCACCGACTACCTCGGCCTGGGTCGCCTCGTCGGCCTCACGCTGATCTTCAGCGCGGTCAACGTCGTGCTGATGACGGCGATCGCCACGATCGCCGCCCACCTGTACAACCTCGCCGCCCAGCTGCTGGGCGGCATCGAGGTGACGTTCACGGATCACTGATCCGCGAACTCCGGCGGTGCTGCCCCCGGTTCGCCCGGTCGCCCGGGCGTGGGGTAGAGTTCATCGCTGTTGCGGGCCTATAGCTCAGCTCGGTTCGAGCGCTGCCCTGATCAGGAAGAGGTCGCTGGGTCAAGTCCAGCTAGGCCCACCACCGGACGCCCGAGGAGGACGGCGATGAAGAAGCTTCTCGCGGTCGTCCTCGCCGCGCTCGGGGTGCTGTGGGCCGTGGCTCGTCGCGACGACGGGACCGCCGCCACCCGCACCACCTGGGAGCAGGCCACCGACTCGGTCTGATCCCGCGAGGGGCTGTGGCGCAATTGGTAGCGCACCTGCTTTGCACGCAGGGGGTTAGGGGTTCGAGTCCCCTCAGCTCCACCGAAGGCTCACGTGTCGTCGGCGGGCCCTACTGCTCGCCCAGCACGCGCACCGTCCGCCAGAACGCCGCACGCTCGGCCTCGCCCACGCGCTCCAGCAGCGCAGCCCGCACGGCCTCGGCATGCGCGCTCCGGGCCACCGCGACCCGTCGTCGCCCTTCGGCCGTCGCCTCGACGACGGTGCTCGACGGGGAGGCCGTCCGACGGACCAGGCCGCGCTCCTCCATGCGGGCCACCTGGCGCGACAACCGGCTGCGCGACCACCCGAGGTCGTCCACGAGGTCCTGCTGACGCAGCGGTCGCGTGCCCTCCACGGCGCGGGTGAGCACGGAGAAGTCCGGCGCAGACAGTCCGGAGGCAGCGGTGATCGCCGCGACGACCTGGTTCCAGACGGCGTCGGACGCCCGCTTCCAGGCCACCCACCCGGCCAGCTCGTCGGCGTCCAGTCGTTTGTCCACCGTCCGATCATAGGTGAGGTGTTGACGTGTCAACATCAGAGGCGCAGGATGTTGTCATGGAAACAACTCGCCAGGTCCCAGCGCGGAACGTCCTCGTCACCGGCGGCAGCCAGGGCATCGGGCTCGAGCTGGCGCGGCGGTACCTGCGCGACGGCGCGCGCGTGCTGGTGACCGGGCGCTCGCCCGCGCGGCTCGCCGTCGCGGCCCGTGAGCTCCCCGGGCTCGAGACCGTCGTCAGCGATGCGGGCCGTGCGGCGGACCGCGAGCGTCTGGCCGACCACGTGCTCGACGTCCTGCCCGACGTCGACGTCGTGGTGAACAACGCCGGGATCCAGCGCCGGGTCGCCCTGGCCGACGACCACGACCCGTGGTCGGTGCGGGAGGAGGAGCTGCACGTGCTGCTCAGCGGCCCCGTCCACCTCAACCACCTGCTGGTCCCGCACCTGGTGCGTCGCGGCACACCCGCACAGGTCGTCAACGTCACCTCCGGAGGCGCCTTCGTCCCCCAGCCCTTCGCGCCGCTCTACTCCGCGCTGAAGGCAGCCCTGCACAGCTACACGCTCACCCTGCGCCACGCGCTCGCCGGGACCGCCGTCCGGGTCACCGGGCTCGCTCCGCCCGCGGTGGCCACGGGCCTGTCCGGCCTCGACGCCCCGCACGGCGCGCCCGTCGACGTCTTCGCCGACGCGGCGTACGCCGGCGTCACGGCGGGGCACGAGTTCGTCGGTCACGGCGCCACTGCCGCGCCGGAGGTCCTGGCGCGGGTGCGTGCCGAGCAGGAGATGTTCGACGCCCTCGCGCCGAGGTTCGCCGTCAGCACGTACGCAGACACCTCGGGCCCGAACCGCGGATGAACGGCCCGCGGACGAGCGGATCGCCCGCACCGCGCAGGCGGTACGGGCGATCCCCTCAGCCGTCCCGCTACATCCGCGTAGCGGTCACGACCTTGCCGACCTGCTGGCAGTCGCTCGACGTGAACCCGGCGGTCCCGCTCGAGGCGAGGGCCGAGCACGAGGAGCTCAGCGTCTGGCCCAGCTGGGCGTAGTTGGCCGAGCTCGTCAGGGCGTTGAGCGTCCGCCAGTACAGCTGCTCGGCCTTGGCCTGTCCGAGACCCGTGATGGTCTGGCCGTTGAACGTCCCGCCGTCGGTGATCAGGAACGCCGCCTTGTTGCCGACGCCCGAGTTGGTGTGGACACCGCCGTTGTCGCTCGAGCCGCTCTGCCAGTACTGGCCGCGGTAGGACGAGGGCTGGTTCCCGCGCTCGGGCGTGCGCATGTCGCGGATCGCGCCGATGGGCAGGTCCTCACCGAGCAGCCACCGGACGGACGACGTGTCGGTGCCGGTGCCGTTGTCGAGGTCCTCGAACTCGCCGAACACGTCGGCCATCGACTCGTTGATGGCGCCGGGCTCGTAGGAGTACACCAGGTCCGCGGTGTTCTGGATGACACCGTGCGTCAGCTCGTGGGAGACGACGTCGTCGGCGGAGGCGAAGCCCTGGCCGAAGACCATGCTGCGACCCGTCCAGAACGCGTTCTCCATCGGGCAGCCGTAGTCGCCACCGGAGTCGCGGTAGCAGGCGCGCACCGTCGCCCGCAGTGCTCCGCCGCCGATCTGCGTCGTCAGGTCGTACCCGAACCGGCTGCTGTAGAACGACGACGTCGCACCGAGCTGGTCGTAGGCCACGTTGACCTCCGAGACGCTGCTGGCCGCGGACCCCTCGGTCCGCACCGGGCTCGGGCAGTCGAGGTTGGTGACGTACTGGTTGCGGGCGTCGCACACCCGACGGTTGGTCGCCTCACGCTGCGTGGTCTCGGTGTAGACCGGCGTGCCGTCGTTCGCGTCGACGAGCACCCGACCGCCGACGGCGTCGACCGCAGTCGGCGTCACCTCGACGTCGTGCACGAGCGTCACGGCCCCGCTCGACGGCGCCCCCTGGAACAGGCCCGCGTCGTACCAGGCGAGGTCGGTCGCGGCGGCTGCGGTCGCGTCGACCTCCGCCGCTCCGGCCTTGCGCAGCGACGCCTTGGCCGTCCGCTCGGCGCTCGCCTCCGTCCGTGCGGGTGCCGCCGTGACGCTGCGCGGCGCCGACGTGACGGCGCCGGTGGTGCCGTGGATCTTCCCGCGGGCGTCGAGCTGGACGACGACCTCGGCACCGATCACCGGTTTGCCGGCGAGGTACTGCTGGAAGTGCGCGACGCTGCCGCCCGGCACCTGGACGGTGCGGTCGAGCCGCAGGTCCGCGCGCGGTGCGCCGTGGTGCCGTGCGTAGGAGTCGGCGGCGGCGACCGTCGGTGCCCCGTCGCGTGCCGACGCGCTCGTGGTGCCGAGCCCGACGATGCCGGCGGCTGTCGTCGCGGTCACGATGGCCGCGACGCAGCCCATCATCTTTCGTGTCATGAGTTCCCCCGAACTGTGGGTGCCGAGCTCGTCCCGGCACCGCTGGCGACACTCTAGGACTCCGGCGTCCTGGAGGTCGACGTCCTCGACCTGTGCCGGCAGACACGTCTCCGGCGTTCCCTGGCGTCGGCGGCTCTCGAGGCCTCAGCACGTCGCCGTGGTCGCCGGCGCAGGACCAGTAGCGCGGCCAGGGCGCCTCCGTAGCAGGCGGCCTTCCGGGTGGGGCGCGGCCGACCGGCTCAGAGGCGCTTGCGCATCTGGAGGATGGTGACCTCGAACCCCATCTGCTCGTACAACGCCCTGGCGCCGGAGTTGAAGCCGAACACCGACAGCCCGACCTCGACCACCCCGCGGTCGCGACACACCTGCTCGGCCGCCTCCATGATCGCCCGGCCGTAGCCCCGACGGCGCTGCTCCGCGGTGACCATGAAGTCGTACCCGAAGGCGACCAGCCCGTCGGACCGCTCGGTGAACCCGAGCCACAGCATGCCGACCTCGTGGTCGTCGTCCCACGCGGTCCAGAGCTCGTGGCCCGCGGTGTCGACCCCGTCGGGCAGGGAGCTCGCGAAGTCGTCGGCGGCCTTCCGGCGGGCCTCCTCCTCGGGCATCATCCCCGCCGCCTCGATGTTCTCCGCGTACTCCCGCTCGGCCAGCTCGCGATAGGCGAGGAACTGCTCGGCGGTCATCGGGACCAGGCGCACGGAGGGGGACACACCGCGATGCTACGAGCAGTGCGTGGTCCTGAAGGTCACCGCTGCGGGACGGCGTCGCGCGGGGTGTCGTCGACGGGGGTACCGCCCGCGCCGGCATCGCCCGTCTCCCGGTCGACGGCCCTGTCGACGGCGCTGTCGACGTCGCGGTGGGTGAGGGCCAGGTAGGTGACGAGCCCGGCGAACAGCGCGAGACCGGCGAGCGTCACGGGCCCGGTGCCCCAGCCGACCCCGCCGTCCCTCGTCCCCTTGCCGAGCCAGTCGGCCACCGACGCACCGAGCGGGCGGGTCATCACGTACGCCGACCAGAAGGCGACGGTCGGGTTCAGGCCCGCGCGCCACAGACCCCACGGCACGAGGATGGCGACGCCGAAGAGGAGGATCGACCAGACGAAGCCGAGGCCGGCGTCGACCGCGGCTGCGTCGCCGAGCGCGGTGCCGAGCCCGAACGTCAGCAGCACGACGCCCCAGTAGAAGCGCTCGCGCCGTGCGGTCGTGATCGAGTGCACCGAGATCGTGCCCTCGCTGCGCCGCCACCACGCGAGCACCGCGCCGAGCAGCACCAGGTAGACCAGCGAGTCGACCCAGTAGGGCGTGCCGAGGACGACGTGCGGACCGTCGGCGATCATCGTGCCGAACACCGCGACCGCGAGCACCGTGGTCCAGTAGCGGACCGGGTGGTAGCGGTCGGCCCGCAGCTGCGTCCACAGCGCCACGGCGAAGCCGCCGACGCCGATGGCTGCGGCGAGCGCGATGCTCACCGTGCCGAGGTAGTCCGACCCGGTCTCGCCGATGCCGGTGGTGAGCAGCTTCATCACCCAGAACGTCGCCAGGACGGAGGGGACCTTGGTGGCGGCGAAGGTGCGCGTCGTCATGGGTCGGACCGTAGGGACGCGAGCCTGCGGACAACCTGAACAGGGCCCAGTGCAGCCTGCCGCGCGTCGTCCTCGACCCTGCTGGTCCAGGCTGGTCTACTGCCGTCATGCGTCAGCGTCGTCCAGCCCGTCTCCGCATCGTCGCCGCGACCGCCGGCCCGCTGGTGGCTGCCGGGGTCCTGGTCGGGTGCAGCCTGGGCGGGCCCGACCCCGAGGATCCGGCCCGGGCGCTCGCCGAGGGGCTGTCGAAGGGTGACGTCACGTCGGTGCCGACCACGGGAGACGGCGCGCGCCACCAGGCCGACCTCGAACGGGTCGTCGCCGACGTCGGCGGGAGGCGGCAGGTCGAGGTGACCTCCGTCGAGGAGGACGACGGTTCTGCCACGGCCGAGCTCCAGCACCGGTGGACGATCGGCGGGTCCACCTGGTCGTACGAGACCACCGCGACCCTCGTGCAGCAGGACGGCACCTGGCGCGTGCGGTGAGAGCCGTCCGTCGTCGCACCGGTCAGGGAGGGCGAGACGCTCGCCGTGCGGACGACGCCGGCCGAGCGGGGCGACGTGCTCGGCGTCGACGACGCGCCTCTCGTGACGGCTCGACCGGTCGTGCGGGTCGGGATCGACAAGACGGCCGTCGGGTCCGACGCGGCCGGGACGTCGGCGCAGCGCCTGGCGCAGCTGCTCGACATCGACCCCGGCGCCTACCGTGCGCGCGTCGAGGCGGCCGGCGACCGGGCGTTCGTCGAGGGGCTCGTCCTGCGCGCCGACGGCGACGTGCCGACCCGGCAGGAGCTCGCCGCGATCCCCGGGTCGCTGGCCGTCGAGGGCACCCTGCCGTTGGCCCCGACGCGTGCGTTCGGGCAGCCGTTGCTCGGCACCGTCGGCGAGGCCACCGCGGAGGTCGTCGAGAAGTCCGACGGTGCGGTCCGGTCCGGCGACCAGGTGGGACTGTCCGGGCTGCAGGCGCGCTACGACGAGCAGCTGCGCGGCACCCCGGGCCTCGAGGTCCTCGCCGTCGACGACGACCCGAGCACCGAGTCGCGGCGACTCTTCTCCAGCGCCCCGAAGGCCGGTGAGCCGTTGCGCACCACCCTCGACCCCGCCGTGCAGGGTGCGGCCGACCGGATCCTCGCCGACGTCGGTCCGGCCAGCGCGATCGTCGCGATCCGACCGTCGACGGGTGCGCTGCTGGCCGTCTCCAGCGGACCCGGGGGCAGCGGCGCCGACACGGCCCTGACGGGTCGCTACGCCCCCGGATCGACCTTCAAGGTCGCGACGGCCCTCGCCCTCCTACGCTCGGGACTCACCGTCGACGACCGGGTGCCGTGCACGCCGACCGTCACGGTCGACGGACGACGGTTCGAGAACTACTCCGACTACCCCGCGTCGGCGCTCGGCGACGTCCCACTGCGCACCGCCTTCGCCCAGTCCTGCAACACCGCCATGATCGCCGAGCGGGAGCGAGCACCGCAGGACGAGCTCGCGGCCGCGGCGGCCGGGCTCGGACTCGGCCGGGACGTCGACCTCGGGATCCCTGCGTTCCTCGGGCAGGTCCCGACGCGGGCCGACGGGACCGAGCGCGCGGCGTCGGTCATCGGCCAAGGTCGGGTCGAGGCGTCGCCGTTGGCGATGGCGGTCGTGGCCGCCTCGGTCGCGCACGGCAGCACGGTGACGCCGGTGCTCCTCCCGGACCGGCGGCTGAAGCAGGCGCCGGGACCCGACGAGCCCGTGACCCGCGCGCAGGCCAGGAGCCTCGCCGGACTGATGCGCGCCGTCGTCACGGACGGCAGCGGAGCGTTCCTGCGCGACCTTCCGGGCGGCCCGGTCCGGGCGAAGACCGGCACCGCCGAGTACGGCGACGACCAGCCACCACGCACGCACGCCTGGATGATCGCGACGCAGGGCGACCTCGCCGTCGCCGTGTTCGTCGCGGACGGCGACTCCGGCTCGGCCACCGCCGGCCCGCTGCTCGAGCGGTTCCTGCGCCGCTGACCCGGCGGGGAGGACCCCTGACATCCGTCACGGTGAGGTCGTGACGGGCGATCCGGGACCGGACCCGCCGCGCGGACCATGCTCGAGGCATGAACCAGACCAGCACCCTGTCGCCGCGGTCCGCGACGACCCGACCTGACGCGGTGCGCCTGCAGCAGGTGCGTCGCTCCTTCGGCGACGTCGAGGCCGTGCGCGGCATCGCCCTCGTCGTCCGCCCCGGCGAGGTGGTGGCCTTCCTCGGCCCCACCGGCGCCGGGAAGACCACGACCCTCGACATGGTCCTCGGCCTCGCTCGACCCACCTCCGGCACGGTCCACGTGCTCGGCCTCGACCCGCGCGAGGCCGTCGGCCAGGGCCGGGTCGCCGCGGTCATGCAGAGCGGCGGGCTGCTGAAGGACCTCACGGTCGCCGAGACGGTCCGTTACGTGCGCAGCCTCTTCACCCACGTGCGCGACGTCGACGACGTGCTCGAGCGCGCCGGGCTGACGGCGCTCGCGGACCGCCGGGTCGGGCTGTGCTCCGGTGGTGAGCAGCAGCGCCTGCGGTTCGCGCTCGCCCTGCTCAGCGACCCCGACCTGCTGCTGCTCGACGAGCCCACGACCGGCATGGACGTCGAGGGACGCCGCACGTTCTGGAGCGCCATCCGCGACGACGCGCGGCACGGCCGCACCGTCATGTTCGCGACCCACTACCTCGAGGAGGCCGACGCCTACGCCGACCGGATCGTGCTCGTCAGCGGCGGTCGCATCGTCGCCGACGGGACGGCGGCCGAGATCAAGGCCCGTGCCGTCGGCCGCACCGTGCGGGCGACCTGCCCCGACGTCGACGACGCGACGGTCGCCGAGATCGCCGCCCTGCCCGGCGTGGAGGGCGTCGACGTGCGGGGCAGCAGCGTCGTCGTGCACGGCACCGACTCCGACGCCGTGGCCCGCCACCTGCTCACCCGCACCACCGCACGCGACCTGGAGATCGTCGGGCGGGGCCTCGAGGACGCGTTCCTCAGCCTCACCGGCGCCGACGAGAGGACCCCCGCATGAGCACCGCCACCGCCGCCACCCGCCCGGCTCCTCGACTCGGGGGCTTCAACCGGGTCCTGTTGACGCTCGAGCTGCGGCGGATGCTGCGCAACCGGCGCACCGTCTTCTTCTCGCTCCTGGTCCCCGCAGCTCTCTTCTTCGCCTTCGCGGGCAGCAGCGGAGGCGACGAGCGCGTCGGGCACGGCAACGTGTCGGCCTACGTGATGGTCTCGATGGCGCTCTACGGCGCCGCGCTGACCACCGCGTCGGCGGGCTCGTCGGTCGCGCTCGAGCGGTCGGTCGGCTGGTCGCGGCAGCTGCGCCTGACACCGCTGCACCCGCTCGCGTACATCGCCACGAAGGCTGCCTGCGCCCTGGTGCTCGGCGCGCTCGCGGTCGGCGTCGTCAACGTCGCCGCAGTGGCGCAGGGTCGGGCGGAGATGCCGACCGGGCGGTGGCTGGCGTGTGCGCTGCTGGCCCTGCTCTGCTCCTTCGTGTTCGCCGCCCTCGGCCTGTTCGTCGGCTACGTCGTGCCCGGCGAGAACGCCATGCAGCTGCTCGGGCCGGGGCTCGCGCTGTTCGCCTTCCTCGGCAACCTGTTCATCCCCATCACCGAGGGCAGCGCGCTGTGGCACGTCGCGTCGCTCACCCCGATGTTCGGCGTGGCGGAGATCAGCCGCGCACCGCTCACGGGCGAGCTGCCCTGGTACGCGGTCGTCAACGCCGTCGCGTGGCTGGTCGTCTTCGTGGGCGGTGCGGCCTGGCGGATGAGCAGGGACACGGCCCGCGGGTGAGCCGTACGCTGCCCGACATGAGCACGCCACGGACCGTCGCCGTCCCCACGGGGCGCTACGGTCCGTGGTTCGCACTGATCTGGCTGTTCTTCCTCGGCGACCCGCTGCTCGCGGCCTGGGCGCGCCGCGACGAGGCGGCCGGGGTCGGCGGTCTGGTCGTGACCGTCCTGTTCGCCTCGCTCTACATGCTCATCTGGTGGCAGGCGCGCCGCGAGCGCTGGATGGCCGACCGGACGCCGCCGCCGGCGCAGGCACTCGGTCTGTTCGTCGGGCTGGTCGCGCTGTGCGCCGCCGACGTGGCCCTCCTCGGCGAGGTCGGCATGGCGTGCGTCGTCTACGTCGCGATCTCCGGCGTCCTGCTCTTCCGACCCGTCGTGGCCGCCGTGCTCGTCGTGGGCGCGGTCGTCGGCTCCCTCGGTCTCGGGGCGCTCGAGGACTGGGGCAGCCAGGCCGGGCTCGCCTTCGCCGTCCTCGCCGGGTCGGTCGCGATCTTCGGTGTCCGTGCCCTGATCAGCCGCAACGCTCAGCTCCTGATCGCCGAGGCCGAGAATGCCGAGCTGGCCGTGGAGAACGAGCGGACGCGCTTCGCCCGCGACCTGCACGACATCCTCGGCCACTCCCTCACGGTGATCACCGTCAAGGCGGAGCTGGCCCGACGTCTGCTCGAGTCGGGCGACCCTGCCGACCGCCTGCGGGCCCAGGCCGAGGTGGGCGACCTGGAGCGGCTCGGCCGCGACGCGCTCGCCGACGTCCGTCGCGCCGTGGAGGGCTACCGCGAGATCACCCTGCCCGGCGAGATCGCCCGGGCCCGCACGGCACTGGCCGCGGCTGACGTCGAGGCGTCGCTGCCGGGCACGGTCGACGACGTCCCCAGCGACCTGCGCGACCTCTTCGCATGGACGGTCCGCGAGGGCGTCACGAACGTCGTGCGCCACGCCGCCGCACGTCGGTGCACCGTCACGGTGGACGCCCGGGCGGTCGAGGTGCGCGACGACGGGCGCGGGTTGGACGAGGGCTCCGCCGGTGGCCACGGCCTGGCCGGGTTGCGGGAACGGGCCGCAGCGGTCGGTGCGACCGTCGTGGTGCGCTCGCTCGAGCCCGGGCTCAGCCTGCGCGTGGGGAGGGACGCGTCGTGACCATCCGTCTGCTGCTCGCCGACGACCAGGCCCTGGTCCGTGGTGCGCTCGCCGCGCTGCTGTCGCTGGAGCACGACCTCGACGTCGTCGCGGAGGTCGGCTCCGGCGCCGACGTGCTCGACGCCGTCCGGGAGCACCGCCCCGACGTCGCGCTGCTCGACATCGAGATGCCGGGCCTGGACGGCATCGAGGCCACCCGCGCCGTGGTCGCGGCGGGCCTCGGGACGCGGGTGCTGGTCGTGACCACCTTCGGTCGGCCGGGCTACCTGCGGCGGGCGCTGCAGGCCGGTGCGTCGGGGTTCGTCGTGAAGGACGTGCCCGCCACACAGCTCGCCGACGCCGTGCGCCGGGTGCACGCGGGCCTGCGCGTCGTCGACCCCACCCTGGCCGCGGACAGCCTCGTCAGCGGCGACTCGCCGCTCACCGAGCGGGAGACCGACGTGCTGCGCGCCGCCCGCGACGGTGCGAGCGTGGCGGTCGTCGCGCAACGCCTCCACCTGTCGCAGGGCACGGTCCGCAACCACCTCTCGGCCGCGATCGGCAAGACCGGGGGCGAGAACCGGGCCGCCGCGGTGCGGGTGGCCGAGGCCAATGGCTGGCTCTGACGGGGACCGACGCGGCGCGCGTCAGTCCTCGTCCTCCTTGGCCGACGACGTGAGCCCGGCCTTGACGATGTAGATGAGCAGACCGGAGGAGATGACGAGGAAGCCCATCACCCACAGCGGCGCCCACTTCTGGGACGGGTCGTCCTCGACGTCGGTCACGGTCACGTCGTCCTGGGAGCCCGGCGTCGAGCTGGTGCCGGACGTGCCCGCACCGTCGGTCGACGGCTTGACGGTGAAGGGGATCTCGCCGCTGACGGGGTGCCCGTCGGCCGACACGACGCGGTAGACGATCCGGTAGGAGCCGGCGGCCGCCTCGCCCGGGCGGACCCCCACGAGGACGCGACGTCCGGCGACGGTCACGTCTCCGTCGTCCAGGCGGGTGCCCGACGAGGTCAGCACGCGCAGCACGGCGCCGCTGCCCACGTCCTCGCTGAGCGTGATCGACACCGTCTCCGGCAGCGCCGTCAGCGCTGCGCCGTCCTGCGGGTCCGACGACTCGACCGACGCGTGGGCCAGGGCGGACGACGGAGCGGCGAGCAGGGCGACGGTCGCGACGAGACCGAGGACGAACGAGCGCACGAGAGACCTCCTGGGGCGACCGCAGGATGCGGTCGACGGCTACGACGCATCGTAGTAGCCGCGGCCTGAGTGCCGGTGCGCGCGGCGGGTCCGGCGGCCAGCCGGCCCCGACGACGGACGAGCCGACCGGGGTCCCACGGGTCACCGCGGTCTCGCCGGCAGCGCCCAGCGGCGTTATCATCGACGAATGGCGATCAATCACCACAGCGGCGACGGCCACCGCGCCCGCGGGCACGACGCACCGCGGGAGCACGAGGGTCACCGGCACGCCGAGCTCACGGGGGCCGACGGCTCGGTCGTCGCCGCTCGGCTGTTCCACGGCCTGGCCGACCCCGGCCGGCTGCGCATCCTGCGCCACCTGCAGCTCGGTGAGCACCGGGTGGTCGAGCTGACCGCCCACCTCGGACTGGCGCAGTCGACCGTCTCGGCGCACGTCGCCTGCCTGCGCGACTGCGGGCTGCTCGACGTCCGCCACGAGGGCCGCTCCTCCTACTACCGGCTGGCCCACCCCGAGGCCACGGACGAGCTGCTCGCCACCGGAGCCCGCCTGGTCGGGCTCGCCGCACCGGAGGAGGTCGGCTGATGGGCCACGGTCACGGTCACGGCGGACCCGCCAGCCAGCGGCACCGCGGACGGCTCGCGGTGGTGTTCGTGCTCGTCGCCGCGTTCTTCGTCGTCGAGCTCGTGTACGGGCTGCTCGCGTCGTCGCTCGCGCTGCTCTCCGACGCCGGCCACATGGCCGCCGACGTCGTCACGCTCGGTGCCGCGCTGGCCGCCACGCGCATCGCCACCCGCACCGACCGCACCGGACGCCGCACCTTCGGCTCCTACCGGGCCGAGGTCTTCGCGTCGGGGTTCGCCGTGCTCGTGATGCTCGGCGTCTCGGTCTACGTCGTCGTCGAGGCGGTCTCACGGATCGGCTCGCAGGTCGACGTGCAGACCGGCCCGATGATCGTCGTCGGCGCCCTCGGCCTCCTCGTCAACGTCGTCTCGCTCGTGCTGCTGAACGCGGGCGCAGGTGAGTCGCTCGTCGTGCGCGGCGCGTACCTCGAGGTCGTGGCCGACGCGGCCGGATCGGTCGGGGTCGTCGTCGCCGGCGTGCTGGTCGCGACCACCGGCTCCACGTGGTGGGACACCGTGGTGGCGCTGGCGATCGGCGTGTTCGTCGCCGTCCGCGCGGTGGTGCTCGCGCGCCAGGTGCTCGCCGTCCTCGGCCAGCACGTGCCCGACGGCATGGACGTCGACGCCGTCGTCGCCGACCTGCGCGCCGTCGAGGGGGTCGACGACGTGCACGACCTCCACGTCTGGGTCCTCACGTCGGGCATGAACGTCGCGACGGCCCACCTGGTGGCCGCCGGCGCGAGCACCGGCCCGGCCGCGCTCGACCGGGTGCTCGCCGACGCGCGCACGGTGCTCCGCGAGCGGCACCACGTGGAGCACGCCACCCTCCAGGTCGAGGGATGTCGCGCACCGGAGTGCCACAGCGTCGACTGGTGACCCCAGGCCGCGCGTCGAGGTCTACGGAAACGAGGCGCAGGAGTACGGAGGTGCCCGCCGGGCTGTCGGGTGGCCGCGGCACGCCGTGCGACGGTCGAGACGTCGGACGGTGCGGTCTCGCACTCGGGATCGTGGACGAGACTCCCAACTGCACCGTCCGACGCCCACCGGGCCCGGCGCCTTCCGCCGGGCCCGGTGTCATGCGGGCCCGGCGCCGGTCGAGAACGCTGGAGCGTCGGGTCAGGGCCAGGGGTTCTTGACGCAGCCCTGGAGTCCCTTGCTCTGCTGCAGCATCACGGGCGCCTTGGCGCCCGGCGCGGGGCACCCGACGTGGTACTTGCCGAGCGCGTGCCCGACCTCGTGGTTGACGAGGTAGGTGCGGTAGCCGGTCAGGTCGTCGCCGTAGTACGTCACGCCGCGCACCCAGCGCTTGACGTTGAGCACCACGCGGTCACCGCTGCGGCACGACACCTCGCCGCGGGTGAGCAGCGGCGCGCACAGCCGGTCGACCGTGTCGGGGCTCGCGAGCATGACGCGCACGTCGGGGTTGCGCGCCACCTGCGTGAACGACCAGCCGTCGGTGCGCCAACCGCGCTCGTGCCCCAGCACGCGCGCCACGTCGCGCGCGAACGTCGCCCGGTCCTGCAGGAGTCCCTTCTCGACCTCGACCGTGTAGGTGCGGTCGCGGCCCCCGCCCGAGCCGGCCACGTCGACGACGGCTGCCGTGCGGAACGTGCCGGCGCCCGACTGCGGGAACGTCGTGGGCTCCACCTCGGCCGAGCGACGGGCTGTCGACGACGTTCCCGACGGCGACGGCGAGGGGGACGGCGTGACGGTCGGCAGCGTGGCCTCGGTGCCCCAGGTCGACGCGGTGTCCTCGGTCGCCACCCGCTCCTCGGGCGACGGCCGGACCGCCGAGAGCACGACCACGACGAGCGTCACCAGCAGCGACGCGGCGAGTGCGGCCACGCGTCCGCGGCGCACGGTGCGGGCGCGCGGGACCCGGTGCCGCCCGACCGCGTCGGGGTCGGGGCGACGCGGGGGTCCGGGATCACGCTGCGTCACCCGACCAGCCTACGCGGGGATACGCTGGCCGCGTCGGCTGCCGCAGGGTGGCCAGCCACCGCAGCAGGAGGGCCGGACGACCATGAGCAACACCGAGACCTCGCCCGACGAGATGGTCTGCGGCGCGGACGCGCCGGCCGGTCTGCAGGTCCTCACGCCGCGCGACGTGCCACTCGGCGGACCCCGTGCGATGACCGTCCGGCGCACGCTCCCCCAGCGCGAACGGTCGCTCGTGGGCGCCTGGTGCTTCCTCGACCACTACGGTCCCGACGACGTGTCCGAGACCGGCGGCATGGACGTCCCGCCGCACCCGCACACCGGGCTGCAGACCGTCAGCTGGCTGTTCTCGGGCACCGTCGAGCACCGCGACAGCGCCGGCTTCCACGCCGACGTGCGGCCCGGCGAGCTGAACCTCATGACGTCCGGGCGCGGCATCAGCCACTCCGAGCGGTCCACTGCCGACACCACCGTGCTGCACGGCGCCCAGCTCTGGGTGGCGCTGCCGCAGCACGCCCGCTTCGTCGAGAAGGCCTTCGAGCACTACGCCCCGCCGACCGTCGACGGCCGCACTGCGGAGGGCGCGTGGTCGGCGCAGGTCTTCCTCGGCAGCCTGCTCGGATCCACCTCCCCCGTCGTCACGCACACGCCGCTGCTCGGCGCGGAGCTGCGCCTCGAGCGGGGCACCGTCCTCGAGCTCGACGTCGACCCGACGTTCGAGCACGGCGTGCTCGTCGACACCGGCGCCGTGCTGGCCGACACCGACCCCGTCGCGAAGGACGAGCTCGGCTACCTGGCGCCGGGTCGCGACCGCATCACCCTGCGGGCGACCGAGGACAGCCGGGTGCTGCTCATCGGCGGGCCCCCCTTCGGCGAGCAGATCGTCATGTGGTGGACCTTCGTCGGCCGCAGCCACGACGACGTCGTCGAGTACCGCGCCGCGTGGCAGGCCGAGATCGACGGCAAGCAGGCCGGGGAGGGCTCCGACGGACCGTTCGGGCTGCCCGAGGGCGACCCGGAGGCCCCCCTGCCGGCACCCGCCCTCCCGAACGCCCGCATCCGACCGCGCGGCTGACCGCGCACCCGACGAGAGGACCTTCGATGAGCCTGCCCCCCACCGAGCACAAGGATGACGAGGGACGCGTGGTCGTCGTGCGCCACGCCCCCGAGCAGCAGCGCTACGAGCTCCTCGACGACGGCACCGTCATCGGCCACGCCGACTACCGCGACCTGGAGGGGAACGGCGCGGGCGTGCAGCGCGACTTCCTGCACACCGAGGTCGACGAGGCCTACGGCGGACGCGGCCTCGCGTCGGTGCTCGTCGCCTACGCGCTCGACGACGTCCGCGCGTCGGGCCTGCGGATCGTCCCGCACTGCCCGTACGTCGCGAGCTGGCTCCGCAAGCACGCGGGTCGGTTCGACGACCTCGTCGACTGGCCCGCCTGACCGGGACCTCCCGGCAGGCTCAGGTCTCGGCGATCTCGCGGCGGACGTCGTCCATCGAGCGGCCGCGGAAGCGGCGGAAGCTGTAGACGATGGTCGCCAGGGCGATCAGGCCCGACACGATGAGCGTGGCTCCCGTGCCCCAGCCGCCGAGCAGCCACCACGAGTCGCGCAGCGGCCACCAGTCGGGCGCGGGCGGGCGCAGGCCCCACACGATGCCGAGGCCGACGAGCCACACCACGCCGGCCAGCGAGGCGAGGATGCGCGGCCACGTCTGCACGCCCTGGGCGGCCGTGCGCAGGGCTGCGTCCTTGACCGGCTCGACGCGACGCCGCGCCCACTCGTAGCGCTGCGACAGCAGGGCGAGCCCGCCGAACAGCAGGAGCAGGCCCGGCCCGGGCAGGAAGATGGCGGCGATGCCCAGCAGGACCATGAGCCAGCCGAGGATCTCCAGCGCGATGGTCTTGCCGTGGTGGATGACGCCCATGTCGTCCTCTCGTCGTCGGTCGCCAGAGCCTACCGAGCGAGGGGAAACAGCGGTCAACGCTTCTTCAGGACCAGCTGTGCGACGTAGATGATCGCCAGGATGACGAGGATGATCAGGAGGATGCGCATGGTGGGCCCCTTCGCCGGACGCGCGGGTCGCGTCGGTGCCTGAACGGTAGGTCCACCGGACCCCGGCCGCACCCCGAGCAGGTGTCCGCGCGACCCGATAGCGTCGTGGTGTCCGCACGTCAGCACCAGGAGGACCGCATGCCGCAGACCGTCAAGGCCGTCGTCGCCCGCAGCAAGGGCGCGCCCGTCACTGTCGAGGACATCGTCGTCCCCGACCCGGGTCCCGGCGAGGCGGTGGTCGCGGTCCAGGCCTGCGGCGTCTGCCACACCGACCTGCACTACCGCGAGGGCGGCATCAACGACGAGTTCCCGTTCCTGCTCGGCCACGAGGCCGCCGGCGTCGTCGAGTCGGTCGGCGAGGGCGTCACCGAGGTGGCGCCGGGCGACTTCGTCGTCCTGAACTGGCGCGCCGTGTGCGGCGACTGTCGCGCGTGCCGACGCGGACGCCCGCAGTACTGCTTCGCCACGTTCAACGCCGAGCAGAAGATGACGCTCGTCGACGGCACGGAGCTCTCCCCCGCACTCGGCATCGGCGCCTTCGCCGAGAAGACCCTGGTCGCCGCCGGGCAGTGCACCAAGGTCGACCCCGAGGCCGACCCGGCCGCCGTCGGCCTGCGCGGCTGCGGCGGCGTCGGCATCGCCGCGGTGGCCGGCGCGAGGCTCGCCGGCGCGGCGAAGATCATCGCCGTCGACCTCGACCCGCGCAAGCTCGAGCAGGCGAAGGCGCTCGGCGCCACGCACGTCGTCGACGCGTCGAAGGACGACGTGGTCGAGACCATCCAGGAGCTCACCGACACCTTCGGCGCCGACGTCGTCATCGAGGCCGTCGGGCGCCCCGAGACGTGGGAGCAGGCGTTCTACGCCCGCGACCTCGCCGGCACCGTCGTCCTGGTCGGTGTGCCCACCCCCGACATGAAGATCCCCGAGGTGCCGCTCATCGACGTCTTCGGACGCGGGGGCTCGCTCAAGTCGAGCTGGTACGGCGACTGCCTGCCGAGTCGCGACTTCCCGATGCTGGTCGACCTCTACCGCCAGGGTCGGCTCGACCTCGACGCCTTCGTCACCGAGCGCATCGGGATCGACGACGTCGAGGCGGCGTTCGACAAGATGCACCACGGCGACGTCCTCCGCTCGGTGGTGATGATCTGATGTCCCCGGCAGCACAGGTGCAGAAGGTCGTCACGTCGGGCCAGTTCGAGCTCGACGGCGGCAGCTGGGACGTCGACAACAACGTCTGGCTGGTCGGCGACGACAGCGAGGTCGTCGTCGTCGACGCCCCGCACGACGCCGACGCCATCGCCGCGGCGGTCGACGGGCGCTCCGTCCTGGCCATCGTGCTCACGCACGGGCACAACGACCACCTCAACGCCTCGGTGCGGCTGCGCGAGCTCACCGGCGCACCCATCTGGTTCCCGCCCGCGGACACGATGCTCTGGGAGGCCGAGCACGGCCAGGAGGCCAAGCCCGACCACGACCTCGTCGACGGCACCACCTTCTCGGTCGCCGGCAGCACGCTGCGCGCCATCGCGACCCCGGGCCACTCGCCCGGCAGCACGTGCCTCTACGCCGAGGACCTCGGCGTCCTGTTCAGCGGCGACACCCTGTTCCAGGGAGGCCCGGGCGCGACCGGGCGGAGCTACTCCAGCTTCGAGACCATCGTCGACTCCATCCGCGACCACCTGCTGACGCTGCCCGCGGAGACCGTCGTGCACACCGGTCACGGCGACGACACGCGCATCGGCGACGAGGCGCCGCACCTGCAGGAGTGGATCGACCGGGGCCACTAGGCCCTCCCTGCTCGGCGCTCAGTGGTCGGTGCTGCGCGCTCCCGGCCAGCCGCGCAGGGCGACGTCGACGGCGTCGAGCACCCGGTGCCAGCTGACGTCGGCCGACGGATCGCTGTGGTCGAAGGCGCCCGAGGCCTGCAAGGTGACGAAGCCGTGCACGGCCGCGCCGACGAGCCGCGTCGCGTGCACGATCTCCCCTTCCGGCACCGGGTAGCCGCGGAGCACGGCGGCGAGCAGGTCGCCGTGCCGGCGGCCCGCGGTGACGGAGCGCGCGCTGGCGTCGGTCCCGCGTCGACTCGCGGCGTACCGGCCGGGGTGCTGTGACGCGTACAGCCGGTACGCGTCGGCGAGCGCGACGAGGGCATCGCGACCGGAACGGCCGGCGAGGGCCTCGGTCCCGCGATCGGCCAGCTCCTCCAGGGCCAGGGTGGTCACCCCGTCGAGCAACGCCTGGGCCCCGGCGACGTGGGCGTAGAGGCTGGGTGTCCGCACGCCGACCGACCGGGCGACGGCGGAGGGGGTCACCGCGTCGAGGCCTTCGCGATCGGCGAGGTCGGCGGCCGCCGTCAGGACGGCGGTGGTGGAGAGTCCGGCTCGGGGCACGTCACGACCCTACCAGCGCGCCTGGGTATGTTAGGTTGATGCCTAACAGCATTAGGCACAGTGACGACGCGAGGAGGGACAATGCAGCCGCTCGACCCGCGCCAGGTGCGCGCCAGCATCGTCAACAGCACCAAGAGCCGGATCGCGACGATGACGCTCCCGGCGCCGTGGCCGCCGGAGCGTCTCGACGAGCGTGACTACCTCGGCTGGATCGACCCGAAGGCACCGCTGCGGGCCTACGTCGTGCTCGGCGAGGAGATCGTCGACGAGCCCGTCGGCGTGGAGCTGAGGTTGGCCGACTCGATCGGTCCGGCCCGCACCACGCTCTGCGACTGGTGCCGCACCGACGACGGGACGTCGACCGCACGGCTGGTGGTGGCGCGCCGTGCCGGGCCGCGCGGACGCGCCGGCGACACGGTCGGCCAGTACGTCTGCGGCGACCTCGCCTGCTGGACGCGGGTGCGCCGACCTCTCAAGGCGCACGAGAAGTCGGTCACCGGCGCGCCCGACCTGCGCGTCGACGACCTGCGTCTGCGGGTGCTGGAGTTCGTCGACCGGGTGCGGGCGGACTGAGCTCAGCCGCGACGCAGGAGCACGATGCCGACGACGGCCGCCACGGCGGCGCCGGCGAGGATCGCGATACGGCCCTTGTCGGCCTCGGCGACGGCCTCCTGGGCGCGTCCCTTCACGTCGAGCTTGTCGCCGAGCGCGTCGACGGTCTCGGCGAGGTGCTCGCGGGTCGCGTCGATCTCGGCCTCGAGGCGGGCGCGGTCGCTCATGGGTGATCTCCCTTCGCGGCGGCCACGTCGGCCTGCACGCTCTCGACCCGGGCGGCGGGCGCCTGGGTCACCTTCGTGACGTTCCGCTTGCCCAGGAGGGCGGCCACACCGGCGACCGCGAACAGCACGACGGCCACGACCAGGGCGGCGAGCCACGGATCGGTGACGTTCGCCAGGCCGAGGACCGCGGCGCTGATCAGCACGCCCAGCCCGTACAGGGCGATGACGCCCGCGGCGCCGAAGAGCCCCGCGCCGACGCCGACGCGCTTGCCCGCCTGGGCGAGGTCGTCCTTGGCGAGCTGCATCTCCGCGCGGATGAGCGTCGAGATGTCCTCGGTGGCCTGCGCGATGAGCCGTCCGGTCGACTCGTCCGACGGGGAGGTCACAGGCGCCTCGTCCGCGGCTCGGCCAGGTCGGCGGCGGTCGGCGGGTTGTTGGCGGGCCGCGCCGACGTGACCTCGGTGTCAGCCTCCGCGAGGGCGGCGTCGACGTCGTAGGAGGCGTCGGCCGGGTCGGTCGAGACGCGAGCGTCGTCCGAGCCGTGGCCCTTGACGACGTCGGCGACCTTGGAACCCGCGGCGCTCGCGGCCGACGAGGCCGCGTCGGCGGCGGCCGAGCCGGCTGCGCTGGCGGCACTCTTGGCGGCGTCGGCCGCGTGGTCGACACCGCTCTGGACGGTCGGTGAGTTCCAGACCTTCTGGGTCTGGGTGCGGATCTGGTCGTAGCGCTCGCGACCGGCGCGCGTGCCGAGCACGTAGCCGGCGACGCCGGCAGCCGCGATGAACAGCTTGTTCACGTCAGGTTCCCCTTCGCAGACGACTCCCCCATGGTGGAACACACAGAGGTCCACAGCATCCCGGGACTGGCCGCGTCCCGCAACCGCAGGGAGGCATCACGGGGTCGGCGGGCGCTCCGGCGGTGTCATGGCCCATCGGATCGAGCGCGTGACGACCTCGCCCCCGATGCGTACGGCGCTCGCCTCGGCGACGGGCAGGTACGGCAGACGCAACGGCCAGCGCGTCCAGCGCGGCATGAGCCCGACGGCCGCCGCCGCGAGCACGCCGTACGGCACGCGGACGGCGAGCGGCACGGGCGGGTGCACCAGCAGGTAGCGGGCCGTGCGCCGTGCCGCCGCCGTGCTCGCGAGCTCCGGACGGAACGCGGCGAGTGCCGCGTCGAGCTCCGCGACCGTCGTGGGCACGTCGCTCGCCCCGAGCTCGCGGGCCACCACGGCCGCCTCGGCCACGTACGCGTCGCGTCCGGCGTCGTCGAGCGGACGCCGGCCGTACCGGTCGTGCGCCCGCAGGAAGCTGTCGATCTCGGCGACGTGCACCCAGCGCAGCAGGTGCGGGTCCGACGCACGGTAGGGCCGGCCGTCCGGCGCCACCCCGGTGATCGTCTCGTGCACGGCACGCACACCCCGGATGGCGCGCGTCGCGTCGGCGTCGGTCCCGAACGTGGTCACGGCGAGGAACCCGCTCGTGCGCTGCAGCCGACCCCACGGATCGCCGCGGAAGCCCGAGTTCTGGTCGACCGCGGCCATCGCCAGCGGGTGCAGCGACTGCAGCAGCAGCGCCCGGATGCCACCGACGAACATCGACGCGTCGCCGTGCACCGTCGCGATCGCCGAGTCGGGCCCGAAGCGCCGTGGCCCCGGCGCGAACATGATCCGCTCACGCCGCTGCGGTCCCTCGTCACCCGCGACCCGGGCAAAGATCATCCGCCCCAGCCGGTCCCGCACGTCGAGGTCCATGCCCTCCAGTCTCGCCGAGCTGACGAACTTCGCACGGGAATCTGCGGTTCGCCCGGAAAGCTCTCCGGGCGGACCGCAGAAAACCTTGCGCGGCGCGAGATTCCCAGGTCGACCTGGGAATCTTCCTGCACGTCGGCCAGGCACGGGAATCTTCGATAGGCCCGGAAAGCTTTCCGGGCAAACCGCGGGAAACCGTGCCTGGGTGGGAGATTCCCAGGTCGACCTGGGAATCTTCCTCGACGTCAGGGCATCGGGGTGGGGCGCCGGCGACGCTGCTCGGCCGGGTCGGGGACGGGGACGGCGGCGATGAGGCGCTGCGTGTAGGCCTCCTGCGGGCGGCGCAGGACGTCCTCGCGCGACCCCTGCTCCACCAGCCGACCGTGCTGCAGCACCGCCACCCGGTTCGCGAGCGAGTCGACGACGGCCAGGGCGTGGCTGATGAACAGGCACGCGAACCCGACCCGTTGCTGCAGCTCGGCGACCAGCTCGAGCACCGTCGCCTGCACCGACACGACGAGCGCTGCCGTCGGCTCGCCCGCGATGAGCAGGTCCGGGTCGCGCGCGATCGCGCGCGCCAGGCTGATCCGCTGACGCTGACCACCGGACAGCTCGTGACCGAACCGCGCCGCGTACGACGCCGGCAGCTGCACCGACTCCAGCAACGACGCCACCTTCGCGTCCACCTGCGCCGCCGTCAGGTCCGTCTGCACCCGCAGCGGCTCGGCGATGCAGTCGCCGATGCTCATCCGCGGGTTCAACGACGACGCCGGGTCCTGGAACACGAACCCGAACCGCGAGCGCAGCGGCCGCAGTCGGGCGTCCGACAGCCCCGACACGACCGTCCCCGACACCGAGACCGTGCCGCTCGTCGGCTGCTGCAGCCCGACCGCCGTGCGACCGATCGTCGACTTGCCCGACCCCGACTCCCCGACCAGGCCGAGCACCTCGCCGCGCCGCACCTGCAGCGACACGTGGTCGACCGCCGTGAATGCCGGCTGGCCGAGCCGTCCGGCGAACTCGACGACGAGGTCGTCGACGTCGAGCACCACCTCGTTCGACGGGTCGACCGGCTCCGGGCCGTCCTCGCGGCCGAGGTGTGGCACCGCGTCGAGCAGGGCCCGCGTGTACGGGTGCCGCGGCTCGGCGAACAGCCGGTCCACCGGCGCCGTCTCCACCAGACGGCCGCGGTACATGACCACCACGCGGTCGGCCACGTCGGCCACGACGCCCATGTTGTGGGTGATCAGCACGATCGCCGTCCCCAGCCGGTCGCGCAGGCTCAGCAGCAGGTCGAGGATCTGCGCCTGCACCGTCACGTCG
>SXGQ01844116.1_pt1 | contig 24689 bp, 17 predicted proteins | sample 3178371 | NCBI WGS metagenome assembly SXGQ01 (sample SAMN11356859, study PRJNA531348) | freshwater metagenome | isolation source: freshwater sample F1-20 | place: China: Fuxian Lake, Yuxi | collected 2017-12-25 | reverse complement strand
GTTCATTCCGCCGGCGCATCACCGATCTCCAATTTCACCCGATTGGCTTGGGTGTTCCCCGGGGCGTTCATTCCGCCGGCGCATCACCGATCTCCAATTTCACCCGGCGCGACATCGCCAGCCTGCCGAACATGCCGACGGCGCCCTTGGGGAGGCCGAGGAATTCGAGGTTCTCATACCACTGGGGCACCTCGGCGCCGAGTTTGCCGACCGCCGTGCCACGCAGGTCGAGCGACCGCAGCCCCTTGAGCTCCTTGAGCTGCAACAGACCGGTGTCGGTGATCGATCCACCGGCCAGATCGAGCGTGTGCAGGTCCTTGAGGGCCTCGGCACGGAAACCGACCAAGACCGCAAACGCGTCGTCGGCACGGGGGCCCCGTAGACGGATCCTCACCAGCTTGTCGGCGACATGCCCGAAATCCTCGCCGAAGCTCTTCCGCAGCCAGTCAGCCTCCTCCATCTCGAACTCTCCGCCGCGCTCGATCGTCTCCGACGCGACATCCTGTTGGTGCGAGTAGATCTCCACCTTCGAGGCGATCCACTCGAGCTTGCCAGCCTTGAACTGCACGAACTCTTTGGCCTCCTCGTAAGCCTTCTGGAGTCGGATGAAGGCCGCCGGATCACCACCGCGATCGGGGTGGGCCGCCATCGCCTTCGCGAGGTAGGCCTGTTTGACGTCTTCGGCCGTCACCGGCGGGAGAAGACCGAGGATCACCAGGCACTCCGGGTGATTGGGATCGGCCGACCGAGCGGGACGATTGTCGGCGGACATGGCACCACCTGGTGAACTGGGGGGGATGGGGAGATGACGTCGCGGAGCCTATCGCGCCCGGCAGTGGTCGCAAACGGCGGGGGGTCGCGACAGCCTTCCCCGCGTGTTTCGCCTTGATCGCGTCGCCGACCCGGCCTATCGTCGTCCCCGGCCGTCGGTGTCAAGGTGGGTGCCGCCGGTCCATCCGTGGTCGACAATGGCGGAGACGCCCGCCCCGCGGCCGGATCTGGGTATGGAATGCCAGGGAGGGCAATGACCATGCAGCGCTCGGCGCAGGTCGATGCGGGCGGCGCGATTGCCGGCCGCGGGACGAACCGCACGCGGATCGCCGCCTTCTGGCGGCGGCGCTGGATGCGGGAAGCAGTCCTGGCACTGGCGGTGGTCGGCGCGGCAGTCGGATGGCGGATGGTTGCCGGAGGTGGTCAGGCCGAGGCAAAACCCCCTCGGACCGCCCCACCAGCGGCCGCGGTCGCACCCCCCGCCGACGAACTGGTGGCGATGGTCAACGGTGCGGAGATTCGCCGTGGGCAGCTCGCCGCCGAGTGTCTGTCCCGGCACGGTCGGGCTGTCCTCGACTCGCTGATCAACAAGCGGATCATCTCCCAGGCCTGTCGCCAGCGGGGCATCGTCGTCACCGACAAGGACGTCGATGCCGAGATCGATGCCATGACCAAGCGGTTCAACGTGCCACGCGACAAGTGGATCGAGATGATCGGCCAGGAGCGGGGCATTTCTCCGCGGCAGTATGCCGACGAGATCGTCTGGCCGATGCTCGCCCTCCGCCGTCTCGCCCAGGGGAAGGTCGAGCCGACCGAGGAGGAGATTGCAGACCTGTTCGCCAACCAGTTCGGCCCTGCGGTCAAGGCACGGATCATCGTCAGCCGGTCGGGCACCGAGGCGGCATCGCTCCGCCAGCAGGCCCTGGCCGCGCCCGACGAATTCGGGGCACTCGCTCGTCAGCATTCGATCGACGTGGGGAGTGCCAGCGCCAACGGCTGGGTGCAACCGGTGCGCCGGCACACGGGGGAGCCGCGCTTCGAAGCGGTCGTGTTCGGTCTGGCCGAGGGGCAGATCTCCGAGGTGGTGCAGGTCGCCGACCAGTTCATCATCGTCAAGTGCGAGGGGCACCTGCCCGCGGCCGACGTGAAACTGGCCGACGTCCGCACCCAACTCGCCACCGAACTTGCCGAGCGCACCAGCCGTGAGACGGCGACGACGATGTTCCGCTCGCTGCGCGAGGCGGCGCGGGTGACCGACGGGCTCCCCGATCCGCAGGCCGCCGGCGGTGCCGCCGCCACGATCAACGACGAGGTGATCCCCCTCGATGACCTGCGCGCGGCATGCATCGAGCGGCACGGCGCCGACGTCCTCGAGATCCTCGTCTCACGGACGCTCATCAAGCAGGCGCTCGACCGGGAACGGATCGCCATCAGCCAGGCCGACGTCGATGCCGAGATCGCCCGGGCGGCGGAGAATCTCGGATTCCGCCAGCCCGATGGGCGGCCCGACATCCAGGCCTGGCTGGAACGCGTGACCCGCGAGCAGGGGGTTCCGCTGCAGCACTATGTCGAGGACGTCGTGCAGCCGACCGTGGCCCTCAAGAAGCTGGTTGGCAACGTGCCCGTCACACGGGAGGATCTCGACAAGGCCTTCCAGGCCACGTTCGGGCCCCGCGCGCGGTGCCGGATGATCGTCCTCGACAGCCAGCGGAGGGCCCAGGAGGTCTGGCAACTCGCGCGCCAGCAGCCCACGGCGGAGCGCATCGGCGATCTGGCCGAGCGCTACTCGGTCGATCCCACCAGCCGTGGTCTGCGCGGGGAGGTACCGCCGATCCAGCGGTATGGCGGGCAGCCCGCCCTCGAGCGCGAGGCCTTCGCCCTCCAAGCCGACGAACTCTCCGGCGTGATCCAGATCGCCGACCGGTTCCTCGTGCTGTTCTGCGAGGGCTACACCGAGCCGGCACCGGTGCGGCTCGAGGAGGTGCGCGACGAACTCTACGACGACATCCTCGAGAAGAAGCAGCGGATCGAGATGGCGCGCATCTTCAGGCATCTGCGTGAGGCGGCGGCCATCGACAATCATCTGGCGGGCACGAGCCAGTCGCCGGCACGCAGCGCCGTCGCCCCGATGCCATCCGTTGCCGACGGACTGCCGGCGGGTCTGCCCGAGCCGGCCACCGCGCGGGTGGGGAGTCGCCGTGGGCCGGCGCCGGCCGGGTCGGGGGTGGAGCCGGCATCGTTGGACGTGCCTGCCGCGGCCCGTTGACGGGGTGGCGGTGGGGCCTCGGCCCCGATGGCGGTAGACTCAGTGGCGTCCTCAGGCTGGCGGTACGCGGCCTGCTGCATCGCAGCCAGGCGATCGCGAGCGCCGCTCCGCTGATGGCCCCAGGTTTTTGCGTGGACGCCCCAAAGGGGATTGCCCTGCGCTGCCAGGAACACCGCCACCATGATCAATCCCGCAGACAACCCCTCCGCTCCCGACGCTGCCGCCGATGCTGCCGACCGGACCGCGGCCACGGCCGACGGGCCCACCGATCTCGTCGCCGACCGCTCGGCGGTCGCCCCGCTGCAGCAATTCCGCCTTGCCGACCGGGTGGCAACCCTGCCTCCATACCTTTTCGCGCGGATCAATCAACTCACCTACCAGCGGCGCCGCGCCGGGCACGACATCATCGACATGAGCATGGGGAATCCGTCGGATGCCCCGTCCCAGGCGGTGATCGACAAACTGGCGGAGGCCGCCAACGACCCCCGCAACCATGGCTATGCCCCGCCGCTGGGGATCATGAGCCTGCGCCGTGAGGTGGCATCACGCTACCTGAAGAAATGGGGTGTCCGGCTCGATCCGGAGTCGCAGGTCATCTGCACGCTCGGCTCGAAGGAGGGGTTTGGTCACCTCTGCCTGGCGACGATCGGCCCTGGGGACGGGGTTGTGGTGCCGGCACCGTCGTATCCGGCCCACGTCTATGGCGTGGCACTGGCCGGTGGCACCCCCCACCTGTTCGACACCACCGATCCGTCGCGCTACCTCTCCGACATCGCCCGCGCGGGGGAGACGCTGCGGCCGAAGATGGTGATCGTCAATTTTCCCCACAACCCCACCGCCACCGTCGTCGGCCCCGATTTTTACCGTGAGGTGGTGCGGCTCGCGCTCCGCCACGGGTTCATGGTGGTTTCCGACCTCGCCTATGCCGACGTCACCTACGACGGTTACTCCACGCCGAGCATCCTCTCCGTCGAAGGGGGCGATCGGGTGGCGGTCGAGTTCACGACGATGAGCAAGGGCTTCAACATGGCGGGCTGGCGCGTCGGTTTCTGCGCCGGCAATCGCGACATCGTCAAGGCTCTGGGGACGATCAAGACGTATTACGATTACGGCATGTTCCGCCCGATTCAGATCGCAGCGATCGTCGCGCTGCGCCACGGCGAGGCCGACGTCGAGGCCCAGGCCAAGGTCTACGAACGGCGTCGCGACGTGCTCTGCGATGGGCTCGCGCGGGTCGGCTGGACGGTGGCAGTGCCGAAGGCGTCGATGTTCGTCTGGGCGCGGATGCCCGAGCCGCTCCTGGGCCGGATGTCGAGCATGGCCTTCGCCACAAAGTTGCTCGAGGAGGCAGACGTCGCCGTCAGCCCCGGCGCCGGCTTCGGTACCGCCGGCGAAGGCCACGTGCGGATGGCGCTGATCGAGAACGAAGCTCGTTTGCGGCAGGCGGTGCGCCAGATCGGCCGCTCCCTGGCCGGCGACCTGAAGCCGTCGCTGACGGGCGGGTGACCCCCGCCAGTGCCGGATCGGTTGGTCAGGCCAGAGCCGGTCTCACTCCAGTTCGGGGAGCACTTCCTCGGCCGCTGCGGCCTCGCGGAGCTTTTCCAGGGCCTTCGCCTCGATCTGCCGGACCCTTTCCTTGGTCACCCCCAGCGCGGTGCCGACCTCCTTGAGTGTCTGCGGCTCATGCTGGTGGTCGAGACCGTACCGTCGGATGATGATCGTCTGCTCACGGGAATCGAGCCGATCGAGGAACCGGCCCACCTGGCGGAGGCGGTCGCTCTCCACCATCCGAGTCTGGTGCTCATCCGACCGGCAATCAGCCGCCGTCTGCAGCATGTCCATGTCGGCGGCCCGGAATCGCTCGCGCCGCCGATGCTCGTCGGGGATCGTACGGGAGAAGTTCTTCATGATCGCCCACGAGGCATACGTGCTGAACTTGTTGCCACGGGCGTAGTCGAACTTCTCCACCGCGCGGATCAGCGACATGTTGCCGTCGCTGACGAGATCGAAGAATCCATCATTCGCAGTCACCCGCCGCTTGGCGATCGAGACCACGAGACGGAGGTTGGAGCGCACGAGCCGGTTCTTGATCGCGACGATCTCGTCGTAGATCCGCTCGATCTGATCCATGAGCCGGCCGTTCGGCCGCTGCACGTCGAGTTGCTGCCGCAATTCGCAGGCCTTGTACTTCAGGTAGTTGAACCGCCTGAACAGCCAGACTTCCTGCTCGCGCGTGAGCAGCGGCACCTCGTAGAGGCTGGCCAGGTAGGCGGGCAGCCCCGACGGCCGCCGCACCTTGCGCGTGGCTTCGTCGGTGCCCGGGTAGGGCTGATTGACCACCTCCTCGGCGCTGCGTCGTGCGAACAGGGCGTTGGGGATGAAGTCGAGCGGGAGCTTCATGATATGCTCCGCCCGTTGGGCAGAGATCACCCGGTAAATGCTCGCCCGGCTGCGGCGGTAGCGCCTGGCGATCGAGTCGACCGATTCGCCGCGGGCGTGGAGTTGGTGGATCCTTTCGCAGGTCTCCGGCCGGAGGTTACCGCCGACGGCGGGAAAAACTTCGGCGCCGGGGTGCTCCTGGTCGTACTGCTTGATCGTGTAGCGGATCGTCTCGACGCTGCGGTTGAGCCGCCGAGCAATGCGCCGGTGAATATCGGCGGGGCAAGCGCCGAGGGTCGCCAGTCGTCTGGCCCAGGCGATGATCCGATCATGCTCGTCGGGCGTGAGCTGGCTGAACCGGCTTCCGCGTTCCACTCGCAGCGGGTTGCTTGCCACGAACCGCTCGACCGTGGTCGGCAGGAATCCCACCCGCCGCCGCCCCCCGATCTCGCGTGTCTCCGGCACCAAGCCGTGACAGCGCCACCGCGAGATCGTCTTCGTCGACACGTTGAACCGACGGGCGAGGTCCTCGATGGACAAGAGGCCGTCGGCATCGAGGGGCTGCTCGTCGTCGCTCGAGGACGATGATGAACGGGTGCTGCCCGGCTCTCCACCGATAACCGCATGGAGGTCACGTTCGCGGTCGAGAAAGCCCGAGTCATCGGCGAAGACCGCGCCGGACAGCGGAGCGAACCCTCCGGCCGCCTTTGAGCGCTCGTCATCGAGCAGCTGAACCAGAGAACCGTTCACGGTGGAACGCATGTCTTTTCCTCCTGGTCCGGCCATCCATCGCCGGAAAGATGAAGCTGGCAGTGCCCCTGCACACCACCAACCACGGTCAAAACGGAGAAACCGTCGCAGACAAAATCAGACGCCTCGGATAGGACCGAGGGTTCACGGGCCGTCTTCCCTGACGCCCGTCTGCTCCGTCACGGGTCGCCCGATTTATACGCCCCGCGGGCGGAAAAGTTCTGCGTGCCGGGGTGGTCTCTTGACGATTTTTCGAAACGCCATTTCAAGCCCACCCGATGGGCGGTGTGGAAATGCCACAAGCCATTGAATCCATTGTCTTTGTGGCCTCCATCGGCGCTTCTCGCGATGGGGGGCAGCGAAGCTTCCGACTAAAGAGTCCATTCAGTCTGGGGGGGCTGGAGAGGCAGACACTTGGTATCAGGGGCTGAGGCCCCCTTTTCCGGGGTGGTCGGAGGTGCCTTGACGGAGTCTCCAAACTGTGGGATTCTCCGGGCTTACCTTCACTGTCGAGCTGCAGACGTGTCCTCCGGGTTTCTTCCGGTGATCGGCGCTTCTCTGGGCCGTGGGGGTTGTGCCCGGGAGATGAGCGTTCCTGGGCACACGTGCTTGCTTCCCGGCAACCTTGCTTCCCGGCAACCTTGCTTCCCGGCAGCCTTGCTTCCCGGCAGCAATGCTTCCCGGCAGCAATGCTTCCCGGCAGCAATGTTTTCCGGGCAATGACGATGATTTTCGTGCTGTGCGCAATCAGCCGACCGCCAACGGGCGTTTGCCGCAGCCACAGTTGGGTTTTGATTCTGGTTTGCAGCTTGATGAACGGCGGTGATGGAGCGGCGGTGGTGTGTGCGACCGCTGATCGGTCGTAGTGCACGTCCATGCGTTGGCCGTGGACGCGGTAGCCAGGTGGCCGATGAGCGTGCGGACCAATCCCACTGGTCATCGGCCAGGTTTCAAAGCGTGATTCGAACGGGCCTGTGGTGGCGTGAGCGTCACCGCTGTCCCGGAGGGCGACGGAGACGGAAGCCATCGAGAAGCAGCATCGCATCAATGAGCAGATCCGGATCTCGCCGATCCGCGTGATCTCGGCAGAGGGGGCCCAGCTGGGCATCATCCCCACAGAGGAGGCTCTTGCCCGGGCCCGGGAATCCGGTCTCGACCTTGTCGAGGTGGCCCCCAACGAGAAGCCTCCCGTGTGCCGAATCATGGATTTCGGCAAATTCAAATATCAGCAGAAGAAGAAGCAGCACAAAACACACGTCCACCACACGAAGATCAAGGAAATCCGGCTCCGTCCGAAGACCGGCGACCACGACATCGAGTTCAAGGTCAATCAGGCCCGGGGCTTCCTCCAACACAAGGACAAAGTGATCGTGTCGGTCGTATTCCGTGGGCGCGAATTGGCCCACATCGACGAGGGTCAGCGCGTGATGCGGAACATCCTCGAGCAGCTCGATCCGGTGGGAAAGGTCGAGTCACCTCCCCAGCAGATGGGGCGGCGACTGGTCTGCACCGTCACGCCGCGTTGACCGCGGCCCCCACCCAACGTAGTCCACCCAACGCAGCCGACTCACCCACTGGCGGCAGTCCCGCCGATCTGAACCTCGATTCCGCCATCGAAACCGGAGCCTCCGCCATGCCCAAACAGAAAACCCACAAAGGAGTGCGGAAGCGTTTCCGGCTCACGGCCACCGGGAAGGTGAAGCACCGGCGTGCCGGTACGAGCCACCTTCAGGTTCGCCTCACTGCCAAGCGTCGTCGCAACCTGCGGGGCACCGGTGTGCTGGCGTCCGTCGACACCCCGAAGATCGTCGCCGCCTTGGGCAAGTACAGCTACTGACCGTTTCCCTGTGATTGCTTGCGGGACTGGGCTCGGTGTGGCCCTCCTCCCCGAGGCCATCAGCATCCCAATCCGCACCTGAATCCCCTCCGGATCCCTTTCCGGGGAACCCTGGAACTCCGAGCCATGCGTACCAAGAGTGTCGTGCCCCGCCTGCGGGCCAAAAAGCGTCTGTTCAAGCGGGTCAAGGGTTCGGTGGGCGGCCGCCGCCGGTTGCTCCGCACGGCGAAGGAATCGATCATCCGCGCCGGCGTGTTCGCCCGTCGTGATCGGCGGCGCCGGAAGCGTGATTTCCGCCGCCTCTGGATCGTGCGCATCAACGCGGCCGTCCGCGAACGCGGCTTGCGCTACAGCCAGTTCGTCGCCGGGCTGGAGAAGTGCGGTTGTGAACTGGATCGGCGGACACTCGCCGAGATGGCCGTCCTCGATCCGACCGGGTTCGATGCCGTCGTCGAGCAGGTCCGCGGCGCTCTCAATCTGCCTGCCCCTGCCGGCGCTGCCTGATGTGGCCTGCGGTGGGGTGACGGACCGCACGGTCTTTCGCGCCGCCGCCAACCGTGTCACCGACGCCTTGCGGGATGGTGAGGCGGCGGATCGGGAGAAGCGCCATCGCGGCGGCACGGATCGAGTGTCCGTCTGAAGCCGGCTCCAGAGCCCCGGTTCCGTCGTCTGTTCCTGAGGTTCACCGTCGCGTGGAAGCCGTGCCGCTGGATGCGTTCTTGGCCGAGATGGCCCGCTGCCGCGCGGATGCCGAGGCGATGCTGGCGGCGGCTGCCGACGGCGCGGCCGTGGAGCGGGCCCGGGTCGAGTTCCTCGGGGCCCGCAATGGCCGCCTCAAGGGAATCCAGAAGGGGCTCGGCACGGTGGAGCCCGCCGCTCGGCGCGATGCCGGCCGCCACTTCAACGACCTGAAGGACTGGCTCACCGTCGCGATCGCCGCCGCGCAGGATCGTGTTGCGGCTGCCCCTGCGACGGCGGAAGCCGCCATCGACGTCACGCTGCCGGGCACGCCTGTACCACTCGGCCACCTCCATCCGATCACGCAGACGATCCGCCGCGTGCAGGAAATCATGTCGCGGCTTGGCTTCGAGAGCGTGGACGGACCCGAGGTCGAGGATCAGTGGCACAACTTCGATGCCCTCGCGATCAGCCCCGAGCACCCGGCCCGTGACCCGCTCGACAACTTCTTCCTCCAGGTCGCCCGCGGGAACGACCCGCTGCTCCTCCGGTCGCAGACCAGCACGGTCCAGATCCGGGTGATGGAGCGGCGCCGGCCCCCGCTGCGGATCGTGTCGCTCGGCCGCGTCTACCGCCCCGACACCGCCGACGCCACCCACTACCCGATGTTCCATCAGGTCGAGGGGCTGCTCGTCGAGCCCGGCACCACCATGGCCCACCTGAAGACGACACTCCGGCTGCTCGCCTCGAGTTTCCTCGGCGCGGGGGTGCGGGTACGGTTCCGTCCCGCGTTCTTCCCCTTCACCGAGCCGAGCGTCGAGGTGGACATGGAGTGGGGTGGGCGGTGGGTGGAGATGGGTGGAGCCGGGATGGTCGATCCCGCCGTGCTGACGGCCGTCGGGCTCGATCCCGATGCCGTCTCCGGATTCGCCTTCGGCCTCGGTGTGGAACGGATCGCCGCCCGTCGCCACGGCGTGGCCGACATCCGCGACTTCTACCGCAACGACGTGCGGTTCCTGCGGCAGTTCTGATCCGCCCGCCCGGAGGCACCCGATGCTCGTCTCCCGCGACTGGCTGTCCGACTATCTGCGGCTCGACGCCCCGACCGAGGCCCTCGCCGAGCGCTTGCTGATGGCGGGCCTCAATCTCGAGGCCATTCATGCCGCGGGCAACGACACCGTCATCGAACTCGAGGTGACGAGCAACCGTCCCGACTGCCTCGGGCATGTCGGCGTGGCACGGGAACTGGCCGTGCTCCTCGGCCTGCCGCTGCACCTGCCCGATCCCCGTCCTCTCGAGTCGGGTCCGCCGGCGGACGTCGCGGTGACGATCGAGGACGCGGACATCTGTCCCTGCTACACGGCGCGGGTGATCCGTGGCGTGCGGGTCGGGCCGAGCCCGAAGTGGCTGATCGAGCGCCTGCGGGCGATCGGGGTCGAGCCGGTGAACAATCTGGTCGACGTCACCAACTACGTGCTCTTCGAGTGCGGTCAGCCGCTCCACGCCTTCGATCTGGCGCGGATCCGTGGCCGACGGATCATCGTCCGCCGTGCTCGCGAGGGGGAGTCCTTCACGGCACTCAACCACCGTGACTACCACCTCACACCCGCGATGGGGGTGATCGCCGATGCGGACGGTCCCGTGGCGTTGGCCGGTGTGATGGGCGGATTGGGCACGGAGATCGGCGCCGACACGGTCGATGTTCTGCTCGAGTCGGCCCAATTCGCACCGCTGGTGGTCCGTGCGGCGGCGCGGGGGCTCGCGCTGGCGAGCCCGTCGTCGTACCGCTTCGAGCGCGGGCCCGATCCGGCCGCCGTCGACTGGGCGAGCCGCCGGGCCTGCCAATTGATCGTCGAGATGGCGGGTGGCACCCTGGCCGCGTCCCCGGTGGCCGCCGGTCGCTTGCAGGCGCCCCAAGCGACGGTCCCGTTGCGTGGCGGGCGGGTGGCGGAGGTTCTCGGCATGGATGTCGACGACCAGCGGCAGCGAAACATCCTCGGTGGGCTGGGGTTTGTCGAGGCTCCCGCCGGTGGGACCGACTCCCGTTGGCTGGCCCCCACGTGGCGCCGCGATTGCACCCGCGAGATCGATCTCGTCGAGGAGATCGGCAGGATCGAGGGCTATGCGCACGTGCCCGACGAGGTGCCGCTCTCGGCCCGGCGTGTCGAGGTGGGGCCGCGCGAACGGATTGGGCGGGTCGCCACCGACCTGCTCGTCGGGATCGGTTTCTGCGAGGCCCTCACCAGGAGTGTCGTGCCGATCGAGGCGGAGACGACCGAGAGTCCCTGGACCACACGGCCGGCGCTGTCGATCGCCCCGCCGCTGGTCCGCGGAGCCGACCGCTTGCGACGGAGCCTGTTGCCGAGCCTGCTCGAGGCCCGATCGGGAAATGCAGCCGTCGGTGCGGGCCGAGCCGACCTGTTCGAGGTCGCACGGGCGTATCTCCCCACTGCGGCGGAGACGGCCGTCGATGGTCCGCTGAAAGAACCGTTCCTCGTATCGCTGGTCACGGGGGGCGACTTTCCGCTCGCCAAGGGGATCGTCGAGGCCCTGCTCACGCGGTTGCGGATCGGCGTTGAGGCCTGGTCGGAGGGGGCGGAGCGGGTCGAGTGGCGACCGGTCGATCTCGATCTCTTCACCGGCGGTCGGGCTGCCGAAGTGGTGCTCCACCGCGAGGGTCGTCAGCCCGAGCGGATCGCGGTGGTGGGGGAGATCGCCGTCGGACAGTTGGCGCAGCGCTCCCTCGAAGCGCCGGTGGCGGCTGCCGAGGTGCGGCTCGACTGCCTTGAATTCGCGATCGGCCGCGACGTCGTGCTGCGGGCGGCGAGCGACTCACCCGCAGTCCATCGCGACATCAATCTGGTGCTCGACCGCGCCGTGCCATGGGGCACCGTCGCGGCGGTGATCGGGGAATCGGGTGGCCCGCTGCTCGAACGGTTCCACCTCGTGCAGGTCTGGGAGGATGCCGAGCGGCTCGGGACGGGGCGCAAGAGCCTCGTCGTCGCCCTCGCCCTCCGGCCGCGCTCGGGCAGCCTCTCCGGCGAGGAGGCCAACACCGTCGTCGCCGGCATCGTGACGGCGTGTGCCGGTCGCTTGGGCGCCGAACTCCGTCGCTGACAGGGTCGGTGGCCGACGGGGAGCAGGATCTGCGACACGCCCGCCTGCGAACACACCCGTTCGCCCCGCTCCCGGGGCCCGGGAACGCTGCCGGGTCCGGGCGTCAGCGGTCAGCGTAGACCCGTGTGACCTCTTCCTTGGTGATCGGCGCGGGATGGTCGTCGCTGGTGAGCTGCACCTGCACACGCTGATCGCCGGGGCGGCGGCCGCGGACGCGGACGCGGTACACGGCCTCCTCCGCCGGCGCCAGTCGTGCGAGCGGATCGAAGGCGATCGCCAGGTTGTCGACGCGGTGGGGCACCGGGCCCTTCGCGGCCACCGGCTCGACGTCACCCAGTAGCGTGGCCACGAGGCGGACACCGCTGGCCGCCTTCGTGCCCTGGTTGGAGACGCGCACGACATACTCGGTGAGCCCGCCGATCTCGATCGGGTCCTCGCTGTCGGTCACCTCGAACGTCAGTGCCGCCAGCCCCTCGACCTCGATGGTGTGCACCGCCTGATCCGCCAGTCCACCGGCGGCCCGGGCCGCGGCCACGATCTTCTGCGGGCCGAGTTCGACAGGCATCACCACGAGTTCGACCGTGCCGGTCTCGGCGGCGGGCAGCTCCTCGAGGTTCCACAGCACCCGGTGGGTGCGCTCGTCATAGTAGCCGGCATTGTTGGTGCGGATGAACTTCAGACCCGGTGGGAGCTGGGCCGCCAACTCCACCTCGCGTGCCGGCGCTGTGCCGGCATTGGTCATCGAGAGGAGGCAGGGCGCGGGCCGCTGGAGGTAGCGCCGCGAGGGTATCTCGGCGGCAAGGTCGAGCGTCGGGGCGGTCACCTCGAGACGGATCTGGTTACTGACCTCGATCCCGCCATCGGCGCGGGCGACCATCTGCAGTTGATGGACGCCGGGGCCCGCTGTCGCCAGCTCGAGATCGATCGACCGCGACTGCCCGGGAGCGAGCCGGCCGACGTCGAACTCCAATTCCCGTCCGGCGCCATGCGTCATGCCCTCGGGGACCACCCCCTCGAGAACCACCCCCGTCGCCGTGCCGGTGCCTGGATTGCTGACGGTGATCACCAGCGGCATCGTGCCCCCGACGAGCACCGGTTGCGGGGTCGGCGCGGAGAGCGCCAGGGCGGGTTTCGTGGCCCGCGCCCGCGCGCCAGCCTCGGCACGGAAGGTGACACTGGCCAGACTTCCCACCTCCCCCTCGAGGGTCGGCATCAGCTCGACGGCCACGCGGGCCTGGGACCCGGGAGGAAGTTGACCGATCCGCCAGACGAGGTCACCGCTGCCATGGTCGCCAGCGGGGCTGGCCGGCGGGCTGGTGGCGACGAGCGAGGTGCCGACCGGAACGGTGTCGTGAATCATCACGTCCTGGGCGACGGCGGCGCCGACATTGCGCACGATCACCTCATACCGGCAACTCTGCCCCACCTGGACCTCACGGGGGCCTCGTTTCTCGACCGTCAGTTGCGGAGTCTGCACCCCCTCCAGTTGCGTTGGGCCGGGGCGCCCCTGGCCGGTAGTGACCGATCCGGCGGGCGTCGATTGTGGCGCCGCACCAATCGGCCAAGGCGGTGGGGCTGCCGGACCGGATGGCCCCAGGGCTGGGGCGGCAGCGAATGGTGACGCCGCGGCGGGCGGAGGCGACGGCATGTCGCCGGAGCGAGGGGCCGCATCGAGCGGAATCGGTGCCCCGGGATCATCGACCGGCAGATCGCGTACCGGCGGTGCCGGCTGCAGCGATGCCACGGTGTCGACCGTCCCCGGTGGCGCGGACGCCGCGGGTGGAGGATCGAGCGCCACGGGTTCACCGATCGCGTCGTGAGCTTTGGTCGGCAGGATGCCATCGGGGCCAACAGGTGCGTCGTGGCCGGTCGCCGCACGATCGTGTGGCACGCCAGCCGGCGCGGCGAGTGGCCCCGGCTCGAGGTCGGCCACGGGGGGAGGGTCGCGGGGGGAGGCGTTGAATGGATCGGGCGGGACGGCATCGCCGGGGGCCGACGAGAACCGTGACAACGGCCGGTCGCGCGTGGGGAAGGCGGCGGGCGGCATCACCGCGTGGGGTTCGAGGTCGGACGGTGGATCGGCATCGGCGACCGCCGCCAACGGACGGGCATCGGCGTCGGGATCGAGCCGGCCCGGCTGGTCCGGAGGTGGGTCGAGGACATGCGCCGGTGCGGCGGCCGCGGCCTGGGCAGCGTCGGCCTGGAGAGCCTGGGGAGACGATGCATCGCCCTCGCTCCCGGGCGGCTGCACGGGATCCACCACGATCGCCTCGCCGCTCGTCGGTGCCGCCTCGCCGCGGGCCATCGGCCGGACGCTGCCGATCGTCCAGACGACGATTGCCCCGGCGCAGAGGCCCGCGGTGGCCCCGAAGAGATACGGCCAGCGCAGACCACGCGGTGGGACCACGAGGAGTTGTCGCGAAGGTCGGTCGGCCATCGTCGGTGCTCCCTCCAGACTGCCGCCGTCCGGGCAGCAATCGCGGGGAATACCAAAGCCGGTGGTGACGGGAGAAGGGCAACCGCTGCCGGCGGCGTCATGCCAGTCCGGGAAGTCTGCGGAGATGGAAGTGAAACTTGCCCAGCCTGCCACCGTAGTTGCCTGCCCCGATGGCGACGAGGTCGGGGCCGGCGGCAGCGCGGATCCCGGCGGTCATCGCCGCGGCGACCGCAGCCTCGTCGGTGCCGTCGATCACGATCTCCAGCGCGCAGGCAGCCGGCGGCACCAAGTCGCTCGGTACCCGACCGATCAAACCCGGACAGAACGCCTCATTCGTGCTCGCCCGCAACCGCTGCGACCGGGATCCCACCTTGCTGCCGGAGCGGACGACTCCGCCGGGAAACGGCGTAATCACGCCAGGCTGTCGGTCGATCGCCTCCACCGCCCGTCGGGCCGCTGCCAGCGTCGGCTCGAGGCCCGGCCCCTGGAGGATCAGGTTCCCACCCCCCACCCCCTTCTCGATCCCTGCGGTCTCCTCGACGACGAACTCACCGTCCATCACCGGCACCCGCCAGGAGCGCCGCCCGGCGATGACCTTCGTCTTCTCGTAGCCATCGCCGAAAAACCGCACATGGGCGCCGAGCGGACAGCGTTCGGCGGCTGCCGGGAGTCCGTCGTAGACACTCACGGTGGGGCAGGTGAGCAGGCACTGCCCGGTCCGGTTGGCAAGCGCCCGGCCGACGTCGTCAGGGGTGAAGGCGAAGGCGAGGATCGCCATCCCGGGGCGTCCGTCGGGGGTGGCGTCGGGGGGCAACCACTGCTCGACGCCGACTTCGGCATCGCAGCCGAGCACACTCGTGCCGTAGCCGCAGGCTGCGGTGGCCGCTGCCATGAGCCAGTGCCGGTCGTGGGCCGTCACGATCAGACGACCGTAGCGGAGACGGAAAGCCTCGGCGAACGTATCGACGATCAGGGTGCCGCCGATGTCCAGTGTGCCTTCAATGTCCACGCTGCTGTCCACGGTGGTGTCCGCCCCGGGAGCAGACCGGTGGTCCAAGGTGGGCCGATCCCGGTCTCAGCCGGACCCTACCCGAGCCCGTCGGGGCGGTCCACCCAGCCGGGTTTTCCGGTGGACTCGTGGGGGGGCGTCGTGGCAGACTGTCTGTCGCAGCGTACGCCGGTTGTCGGGGTCCCTCGTGAACGAGGTGGGGGGGCGTCCCACCTCGCGCGGAACAGGCTCTCGGTCACCGTGCCGACGGGCAGCGGATTGCCGCCGATCGAGTTTCCGCCGCCGAACCGCCACGATCTTCCTTCCACCGCCGTCGATTCCCCGAGGAGCATGTCATGAACCGGCCCCACTGCCACCAGCCGGCCGCGGTCGGCGCCCCCGAGTTCGCACCCTGGCGGATTGCCCGCCTCGTCGCGAGCGCCGGCGTGGCGGCCTGCCTGCTGGCATCCGTGCCCGCCGTCCATGCGGACGACGCCTTGGATTCGGGAGTGGCGCTGGTGCCCGCCGACGCCGCGTTCGTCTCGGCCACGCTGCGAATCCGGGAGCAGGTGCAGCGTGTGCTCGGGAGCAACGCCTTCGCGGCCGTGAAGCGACTGCCGGCGGTGCAGCGTGCCCTCGACGCCCTTGAGGAGCAGAAGATCCAACCGGGCAGCCCACTGTCGATGGCGACGACGTTCCTCGAACTTCCGGAAAACAAGCAAGCGATCGAATTACTTTACGACATGGTGTCGACCGACACGTTCCTCTACGGCGAGCCGTCGTGCATCACGTTCCTCGATCTCTTCCAGAAACTCCAGCGTGCCCAGCAGGCCGCCGGCTTCCTGGAGATGGGCCGGGCCGGGGGCTTCGACGGTGCCGATGCCGGAAGTCACCGGGGCGCGGTGGTTCCCGTCCGCTTCCAGGTGGCGGAAGCCGAGGAAACCGGTCTCAGCGGGCTCCAGGCCCGACTCATTGCACAGACGTTGGTCGACAACGTCGAGTCGATCGTCATCCCCGATCTGGTGTGGGGCTTCCGGACCACGAAGCAGGCCACGGCGGAGACCCAACTCAAGCGGATCGAGGGACTCCTCAAGCTCGTCACCCAGGGGAATCCCGACTTGGCCCAGGCGCTGACGCGGAAGAAGGTCAGCGGCGGCGAGGTGATCGCGTTCACGGTCGACGGGGGGATGATCCCCTGGGGGGCGATCACCGGCGACATGGTGGAGGGGCTCGACGTCGACGGATTCGAGGCAGTGATCGAGAGGCTCCAGTCGCTCGATCTGGTGATCGCCATCGGTGTGGTCGGCGACCGGGTGGTGCTGTCGATCGGCGATTCCGCCGACCACCTCGACAAACTGGCCACGCCGGGAGACGGCAAGGGGCTCGTGTCGGTGCCGGCCCTCCAGCCGCTGCGCGAACACCGTAGCCGGCCGATCACGTCGATCTCCTACGTGAGCGAAGCGCTCAACAGACTGCTCGTCGGGAGCACGGCCGACATCGAGCAACTGGCCCAGCTCAGCGAGCAGATCGCCGAGCGCGCCGGGCTTTCCGATGAAGCCGGCGTCGAGGCGCGGCGCGGCCTGGAGAAGATGGCCGAGACGATCCGGCGGCAATTGCCGGTGGCAGGACCGTGGATGTCGTATGCGTTCCTCACCGATTCCGGGTACGAGGGCTATTCCTGGAACTGGTCGAAGAACCTGCCCCTCGACGGCTCCCGGCGCCTCGACCTCACCACCCATGCCGGCGGAGCGCCGCTGGCTTCCCTGGTGACACGGGTGAAGCACGACCCGGGCGGGTTCGACGACATGCTGTCGATGGCCGGGACGGCCCTGTCGTTCGCGCGGCGGCACGTCCTGCCCCGCATCGATGCCGGTGCGCAGGAGCGGGCCGAGGCATTCGAAGAACGACTGGCTCCGCTCGCGGGTCGGTTCACCGACATCATGCGCAAGAAGATCCTGCCGGCGACCGCCGACGGTCAGTTCGGCCTCGTGATCGACGGCAAGAGCCGCACGAAGCGGATCTCGACCATGCTGCCGGCATCGGCCGATCCGCTGCCGCTGGTGGAGCCGGCGATCACCGTGCGGCTCTCCGACCCAGCCCTCTTCCGGGAGGGGATGAGCGACCTGTTCACCCTTGCCGACGACCTCGTCGACCAGGTGCGTGCGGTGGAGCCCGGATCGATCCCCGCCGACTACCGGATTCCCGATCCCGAGAAGACCAAGGTGCCGGGTGGCATGGTGTGGTCATTCGCCCTGCCCGGTGCTGGGATCGACGACCAAATCCAGCCGGCGATCGGAATCGGCGACGAAGCGGCCGTCTTCAGCCTGCTGCCCAAGCAGGCGGGGCGCCTGCTCGTGACCACCCCGCTCGAGACCGGAGCCCAGTTGACGAAGTTCGAGGAGCCACTTGCCCAGGCGGCCGCCCTCGACGTGGCCGGCTTGATCGACGTCCTCGAACCGTGGCTGGTTTACATGGCGCGGTTCGGCTGTGTCCAGCAGCGCGAGGGGGAGGTGTCGGGCACGCTCGAATTGTCGGCCGACGACGAAAACGACCAGGCCCGCGACGTGCTCCAGCAGGTGAAGGTGGTGCTCGAGGCGCTGCGGTCGATCCGCGTCGCCGTCGCGGAGACGAGTGTCAAACCCGATGCCACGGTCACCCACTGGAGAAACGTCATTCGCGACATGCCCCGCGAGTGACGGATGGCGGTCAGCGCTCCACGGGCGCGATGCGGCCGCGGACAAGGATGTCGCCGCCGAGCAGATCGACCGTTTCGATCGCCAGCCCCGGTACGTCGCTGATCGCAGCCGCAGGATCGGCTGTCGCCGTCGGACAGTCGGTGATGAACACCCACGCCTCGTCGATGCCCCCGGCGGCGAACGCCGCGCGGAGCAGGAGCGGTCCCCCCTCGAGGAGCACGTTGGTGCAGCGGCGCCGGCCGAGCTCCGCCCACAGTGCGTGGAGCCGTTGGGCCGGATCTCCGGCCGGGCCGATCCAGACCTCGGCACCGTCTGCCCGTAGACCGTCTGTCCAGGCGGGATCGGCCGCCGGGCCGGTGGCCACGAGCAATGGCACCTCCCGGGCGGTCCGCACCAACCGCGCATCGCGGGACAGCCGCCCGCGGCCATCGATCACGACCCGGAGGGGAATCCGGGGGCCGGAGGGGCGGGGCGTGAGCAGAGGATCGTCCGTCAGGGCAGTGCCGCTGCCGATGACGATCGCATCGACCCGGCCCCGCAATGAGTGGACGCGTTCGCGCGACGTCTCTGACGACAGCCAGCGGCGCCCGGGTGGCGACTCCAGCCCACCCGCAGTTCCGGCTGCCCACTTGGCGATCACCCACGGTCGGCCCCGGGTGAGGAGACTGCGGTAGGGGCTCGTGAGACGCATCGCCGCCATCTCTTCGAGACCGACGTCGACCGTGATCCCGGCCGCTGCGAGCCGCGCGAGCCCCTTGCCCGCCACCAGCGGATGGGGATCGCCGACGGCGGCGACCACCCTGGCGATGCCCGCCGCGATGATCGCCTCGGTGCAGGGGGGCGTCTTGCCGTGGTGGCCGCAGGGTTCGAGCGTCACGTAGAGCGTGCCGCCGCGTGCCCGATCCCCGGCCAACGCCAGTGCCTCGACCTCGGCGTGTAGACCACCGAAGCGACGGTGCCATCCTTCGCCGACGAGCCGTGGGTCGCCATCGGCGGCCGCCACGACGGCACCCACAAGCGGATTGGGCTCGACAGAGCCCTCACCGCGTCGGGCCAGTTCGATCGCCCGCTGCATGGCCGCGGAGTCGAAGGCCGAGAAAGGCATCAGCCGGGAGTCCAGATGGTCTTCTTCTCGCCCGCTGGCGCAGCCCCGGGCTGCCCGGGGGTCCAGATGCCCGTCGCCGGGGATGCGGCTGGTGCTGCCGCCCCGGGGGCAGCGGGTGCCCGCCCCGCGGCCGCCGGGCGCCCCGCCGCCATGCCCGGGATGTCGACACCAGCCTCCATCAACACCTCCGCCAGGGCGCCGAACACGCGCTGGTCGCCGGAATGCTCGCGACGGATGTGGTCAAGGAGACGGACCACCTCCGTCTGGTCGCCGCGCTCGATCCGGACCCGCAGTTCGGCCACGTCGAGCATGCCGTCGCCGGTCTTGATCTGGCGGGCGAGGACCCGCAGTTCACCGATGATCTCCAGACGGCGCACCGTGGTCGCGGCCCGTTCCTCGAGCAGGCTGAGGGCCTCCCAGCGGTCCTCGGCGCTGGCGTCGCTCCGGGCCGCCAGCGCGGTCGCGGCTTGTTCGCCAGCCTTCTCGAAGCCGGCATCCACGGCCGTGATGAACAGCGTCCGCAGATCGTCCAGCGGCATTCCGTCGAGCCCAAGCCGGTGCCAGCGCAGCGGCGGCAGTTCGGCGAACGACTCGGCGGCCGTGATCGGGCCCGGCACGGGGAGCCCGAGTGGGGCGCGGACGCGTGTCCAGGCAGCCGCGGCATCGGGCCGGCGCGACGTGGCCTCACCCTCGGTGATGAGGGCCTCCACCCGACGGCGCCCCTCCGGATCGGCGACCGCCTCGCGCGGGGTGCGGCCGAGCAGTTCGGGAAGCGCGGTGTCGGGCCACACATCCACGAACCGCCGCCAGGCGGTGTCGCGTTGTTCCGCAATGAGCTGCTCGAACACCGTCGGCTCGCCGGCCGGTGTGGCTGCCGGCGCCGCGGGGGGCGCGGCGACCCGGTACTGCGATGCGACCAACCAATTGGTGGGACTGACGGCGGGCAGCGGTTGGCCGCCCGGGGGGGGCGGCGTGAACGTGCACCCCAGCATGCCACCGATCGCGGCGGCCGCAGGCCCGAGGTCGGGTGCGAATCCCTGGATGATCACCTCGGCGTCGCGATCGGTCTGTCGGCCGAAGAGCAGAAGGGTCGCGAGCAGCCGCGACGGCGTGCCGGCGGACGAGGGGGTGTCGAACACACGCCACACCGAGCGTGGCGGAACCGCGCCGCGCGAGACCCACTCCGAGCGATCGACTGCCGCCGGTTCGCAGTGGCCGTCGTGGCGGATCCGATCGTCGAGAAGATCCATGTCGGCCGCCGCATCGGGCGGCAGGGCGGCTGTCCAGCGTTCGAGCCGCACCAGTGGGGACCGCTCGGGATTGGCCTCGGTTTCCAGAGCCAGCGCCCGGCCGGTGGCCTCGATGGCGGCATCCGCGTCGTGGCCCGAAAGTATTGCGACCTGGAGCCAGGCTTCGGCGGCCTCGAACGGACGGGAGAGGGCCTCGCAGAGGATGGCGATGTTGGTGAACACCTCCGGGCTCTCGGCGGCCACCCCGCGCAGACTGCGGAAGGTGGTCAGCGCCTTGGTGAGCCGCCAGGCCCGGGCGGCCTTGAGGGCGGTGTCGAACTCGAACCGCCATGGCGAGTCGGTCGGGGTGTCGGCCAGCGGCATCCGGGCACGCAGCGCCGGCGGCACGCCCGACGAACCGACGACCATCGCGAGCATCCGCCGGTCATCAGCGCTGCCCACCTGGGCATCCTCCATCCAATCGACGATCCCTTGGGCGAAGCCCGGGTGCCCCGACTGGGCAGCCGCCTGCACGAGTGTGGCGGCGATGCGGATCAGATCGGTGGGCAGGTCCGTGCCGGCGGCTTCGCGGGCGCGGTCGAAGAGCGTCGCGGCCTCCTGGGACGAGCCGTTGATGGCGGCGGTGACCGCGGCATAGCCGAGGGCGACTGGGTTGTCGGGGCAGGCGTCGAGAAAGCCCCGGCTCGCGGCGGCGGCACCCGCGAAGTCCCGTCCGGCGAGATCGAGTCGTGTCCGGGCCGCCATCAGGCAGGCCCGACCGGGGTGCGCGGCATCGAGCGTCCGCACCTGTTCCCGTGCGGCGGCGAGTTGATCCCCCTCGACGAGGCGCTCGATCTGCTCCAACTCCGCCACCAGGTCGGCGCAGCAGAACTTCAGTTTCTTGCCGGTTCCGCCGGGACAGGCCGAGTAAGGGTCGAGGGGCATGCAGCGAGATCCTCCAGACGACGAGGGTCGGGTGGACACTTCGGCCATCCGACACCCCGAATGTACCAGAGGCGATCCACTGGTTTCCTCCGCGCGCCCGGACGATTTGCACCGTCGCTCGGCCCACTGCCATACTCGATCGCGACCGGGGATTGGCCGCGGCCGGAGGCGGACCAGCGGCGGCCGGATGCCCCCGGGATCCGCAGTCGGCCCCCGTCCAGGCTTTGCTGCCGGCCTTCGATCGCGGTGGCCAGCGGACGGCCGCGGTCCGACTCCCCCCGGGGGCGCGCCCGGGCACGCTGCTTCGATCCGCCCATGCGTCAGCCACGCATCATCGTCGTCGATTCCCTGGGAACGTCCGCAGAGGGGGCGAACTCCGGCACCGAGGCCGGCGGGACCGCCGCGACCAAGCGGTTGCCCTACGCGCGATTGGTCGCCCGGTTGCAGCCGTTGGAGCTGCGGATCGAGCCGGCGGTCGGCGGGGCGCTGGCGACGCTCACCCGTGACTCGTGGGATCTGGGGATCATCACGGCGCGGCAGGGCTCCACCGCCACCGCTCTCCTCGAGGTGGTCCACGCCGCCGATCCGCAGCTGCCGGTCGTGGTCGTCGACCCATGCCCGACGGTCGCCACGGCGCGCGCGTGCCTGCAGGGCGGTGCCGGCGACTACCTCGACATCGCCAGGGTCGAGTCTGACCTCGAGGATGCCCTGGTGCGGCTCCTGGAAACGGCGCGCCGCCAGGCCGGCGAGGCGGTGCTGCGCCGGGCGGTGGAACGCCCCTATTCGTTCGAGGGATTCCTCGGCGAGAGCCCGCCGATGCGGCAGGTGTATTCCGTCATCGAACGGATCGCCGCCAGCGCGGTCGACGTGCTTGTCACGGGGGAGACCGGCACCGGCAAGGAATTGGTCGCCCGCGCCATCCACCGGCTCAGCCGTCGGGCGCAGGGGCCGTTCGTGCCGGTCGATTGCGGGGCGATCCCCGACGCGCTCCTCGAGAGCGAACTGTTCGGACACGAACGGGGGGCGTTCACCGGGGCCGATGCCCGGCGGATCGGGCTCGTGGAATTCGCCGACGGGGGCACCCTGTTCCTCGACGAGGTGGGGGAGTTGCCGCTGCCGCTGCAGGCGAAACTCCTCCGTGTGCTCCAGGAACGGCGCGTCCGTCGCGTCGGTGCCCGTCAGGAAAACGCCGTCGACGTGCGCGTCGTGGCCGCCACCGCGCGGGGCATCGACACGATGGTCGAGCGCGGCGAGTTTCGCCGCGACCTCTACTATCGCATCAACGTCGTGCGGATCGACCTCCCCCCGCTCCGCGAGCGTGGCGACGACATCGGGCTCCTCGCCGAGGCCTTCGCGAACCGCGCCGCCCAGGAGATGGGGCGGGCGGCACTCGGGCTCTCCCCCGACGCCTACCAGGTGCTGAGGGGATACGCCTGGCCCGGCAACGTGCGCGAGCGGCAGAACGTGGTCCGCCGCGCCGTGGCAATGACACGCGGGAAACTCGCCGGCGTCGAGGATCTCCCCGACGAGATCATCGCCGCCGCGGGGCGCGGCAACGACGCCGAGGGTGTGGCGTTCGGGTTCTTCGCCCAGCGCGCGGAGCACGTCGCCCGCTTCGAACGGCAGTATCTCACCGACCTGCTCACCCGGCATCTGGGCGACGTCTCGGCGGCGGCGCGCGAAGCGCGCCTTCCGCGTGGCACCCTCTACCGCCTGATGAAGGGCCACGGTCTCGACGGGGCGACGTTTCGTCGCTGACCGCCGCGCCGGGTGGCGGCGACGACCGGGCCGCGGTCCCGGGGATGCCGTTCAGCCGCCCGGCTTCTGCCGGTTCCAGGTCCGGCCTTCCTTGTAGCGCTGCGACCGGTCCACCAGTTCGGCGTTCTTCGTCGTCGCCAGGACCCGGTCGAGTGCCTTGGTGAACTCGGCCTTGTTGTCGTCTCGCAGCTTCTGGTGGTGGGCCAATTCGACCACGCTGACGCAGGCCGACTCGGCCAGCCCGGGTTGATCGAGATAGGGCACCACGAAGCGGAGGGTGTCGACGGTGCGGATCGCGTTGGCCCGTTCGAGGACCCGGCGGCGATCCTCGTCGCGCCGGCAGAACTCCATCGTCCGCCGGAGGAGGTCGAGCTTCTGCTTGTCGTCGAGCCCGTTGCTGGGCAGCGGTGCGATGCGGATCAGGGTCCCGAGGAGCAGGTTCCGCTCCCCGTCGTCAGCGGTGGCCGCGAACAGGTCGAGGAGCCGGTCCTTGACGCTGGCATCGGGCCAGCGTGAGAGCGCCTCGAGTCCGAGTTGCCGCCGCGCCGGGTCGGCGAGCAGCTGTTCCACCACCGCCAGGCTCTTCTCGCCGCCGACACGACCGAGCACGCCGACGAGCCGCGCCTGTTCGGCGGCCGATGCGGCGCTGAACGCGGTGCGGACCGCCTCCGCAGCACGATCATGGTCGCGACCGGTGGTGCAGACGGCGACGAGTGCCCGCTCGGCCTCCTCATGTTCGCGCCCGGCACCGCTCTTCAGCACCCCGCGCACCATTCCCGGAACCTCGGCGGCCGAGCCGAGCAGCGCCAGAGCCCGCATCGCGGCATCGCGCACCGCCACGTCGTCGGCGACCGCCGCCGCGGCCAGATCGGGAGCCGCGGCGAAGGCCCGACGCGCCGCGAGGATCTCGTAGAGCCCACTGCGGACAGCCTCCGGCGCCGACGTGGCGGCGGCGCGGATCGCGTCCACTGCCCCGGGCCCGCCGACGATCACGAGCCCGCGCCGCGCGGCCTCGGCTTCGGTTCCACCCTTCGTGAGCCCGCGCACGAGCATGGGCACGTCGGCGGCGCCGCCGAGGGTGCCGACCGCCAGGAGTGCCGTGGCGCGTACCTGCTCGTCGCCCGACGCGGTGAGCACGCGGCCGATCCCCGGCAGCGCCGCGGCGTCGCCGCGCTCCGCCAGCGCCGTCAGGAGCGCCCGTTGCCGGGGGGCGTCGAGTGTCGGCAGCAGGGTATCGGCGAGCGTGCGTGTGGCAGCGGCACCCCGGAGCCCGTCACGCACCCGCTCGAGGCCCACGGCGCGGAGATCGCCGTCACCCGACCGCACGAGATCGGCCGTCACGTCGAGGGCCGAGGTTTCATCCGCCGCGCCCGCGGCGAGGCACTGGGGCACAAGCAGGATTGCGACGACGACTCCGAGACCCCGTCGCCACGCACGCTCGACACCGGAAACAGCCATCGGCACGACTCCAAGGAGCGGGGAACGGGTCCGCAGAACCACTGGCCACGGGTCAGCCGGCCGTGTCGAGGCAGGCGAGTTGGCCACGTCGGGCCGCGACCCGTAGGGCGCGGTCACGATGGGTGGCGGGGGCATCGCCGACGGTGGCGGCGATCGCGTCGAAGATCCCCCGGGCCGCGGCACGGTCACCGCGGGCGAGCAGCGCGTCGGCGCATGCGAGCCGGGCGTCGATGACCGCGGCGGTGACGGCGGGTGGGGCGCCGGCCGGCGCGGCG
>SXGQ01775218.1_pt1 | contig 24700 bp, 18 predicted proteins | sample 3178371 | NCBI WGS metagenome assembly SXGQ01 (sample SAMN11356859, study PRJNA531348) | freshwater metagenome | isolation source: freshwater sample F1-20 | place: China: Fuxian Lake, Yuxi | collected 2017-12-25 | reverse complement strand
AGCGAAGCTCCGCGAATCCCCAGCGCCGGGCGAGCCTCCACTTCATTCCGCTCACGGTTCCACAAAAAAATACTGCTGCGATCACAGTGCAGCAGTCGAGTCGCCTCCTGAGCAATCAGTTCCAGCAAAGGCGCCGCATCCTCAGCCTGCGACAGACGTGAGGCTATCTCCAGCGTCGAACGCAGACGATCCAGCTGCCGCTTCGAACGCTGCTCGTGATCCGTCAATGTCAGACACAAAGACAAAGTGCGAGCCAGCAGGATACCACCATCCGCCAGCTCACGGTCCGCATGCCGACCAGCAGTCGCCAGCAACTGACCTCCCGGGGTCCCACGCGTCAGCGGAAATGCCGCAAATACTCGCCCCTGCTCCGAACGCAGCACACCCGCTGACTCGCGATCAACCGCGTCCTCCCACAACACCCCGGGACGAACTCCACCAGCCTGGCCATGCTCACAGTACACTTCCCATGCCGGACCCGGAACCCGACGTATTACCCCCGCCCACTGCACCGCCAGCTCAGTACAAATGTCGGCCAAGGCAGACTTCAGAAAACTGTCCGTACTGCCCGCCCGCAGAGAATCCGACAACAGCTTCCCCGTCAGCTGCAGCAAAGGTCCGCTCGCCGAATTCGGTGACAACAAAGCCGTCTCTGACGCCGCTATCCATTCCGTCGCTGCCACTGACCCACGCCTCCCAGCTGCGCCGCCTCTCAGCTTCACATCTCATCACAACATCTCATCGCAACATCTTGTCGCGATATCTCGTTGCGCCATCGCACTGACACCCCGAAAGCTTAGCGAGTGTCGCGAAATGATCAATGCCGAAGATGGAATGTCGCAGGTCTGAGTGCGCAATTGCCAGCGGACCCACACACCCGACAACCGCCTAACATTTCATCAGCAGCTTTTGAATCACATCACCCGTGGCAACCAGGGTCTCAAACAGATGATCCGGAGCCGCCGGGCGCAGCTGCTCGCACGAATACACACCCGTCGCCACTGCGACCGCGCGAGCTCCGATGGCTCGAGCACAGCGGATGTCAGCCGGAGTATCCCCGATCACGACCGTATCCTCGCCCGCAACCGCTCGCTGCAATCGCTCACGCACCACCGCCAACGCCACGTGCGCAACATCATTCCGGTCCGCGTGATGATCACCAAATCCACCGGAATCCTCAAAAAAATGATCAATCCCGAAATGCCGCAGCTTGATCACCGCCCCCTCAAAATAGTTGCCCGTCAGCAGGCTCAAATGCACGTCCCCCCGCTCACTCAGCGACTGCAGCAGCTCAGGCACACCCGGCAGTAATCCGCCCGGAAGCAGTCGCAGACAATCGGGCAGCCGATCCAGATATGCCCGCATGAATCGCCGCCGCGAAACATCCGTGGCTGGAATGCCATACCGAGCAAAAATCTCGTCCTCAATGCCCCGGTCAGTACGACCAGCAGTCAGGATCTGCTGAAACGGATCCGCAATTCGGAACTCTTCAGATAATGCCAGCTCCATTGCCCGCTGACCGGCGCCGCCGGTACTGAGCATCGTGCCGTCAATATCAAAAAACAGCACGTGCTCAGACATCACCACTCTCCCAGTTCCTGCTGCAACTCACACCACCGCTGCTCTGCCTCCTCCAGCTCACTCGACACCGAGGCGATCCTTGCGTGCAGATCCATCGCCTTCTTCGGATCCGAAGTCTGCATCATCTCGGCAGTCAGTGACTTCTTTTCCTCGTCCAGTCGCGAAATCGTCTTTTCCAGATTCCGCAGAGTCTTCCGCTGCTGATGCTGATCCTTGCCGCTGCTGCCCTTGTCACCCTTGCCCGCATTCAGTTTACCGGCCGGCGGAGCAGACATTCGGCCCGAAGCCCGCTCTCGCTCGCCATCCTCAATCTCCTTGTTCACATAGTACAGGTAATCATCGTACGAACCCGAATAGTTCCGCACACGACCATCCCGCACCTCAATAATATTGGTTGCCACACGCCTCACAAAGTGACGATCGTGGCTGGTAAACAGCACCGTCCCCTTGTATGTCAGCAGAGCATCCGCCAGCGACTCAACGGTCTCCACGTCCAGGTGGTTGCCCGGCTCGTCCAGCACCAGAATGTTATACGTACCCAGCAGCAGTCCGGCCATGCACAACCGCGCACGCTCACCACCCGACAGCACTCGCACAGGCTTCTTCGTGTGACCGTCCCGGAACAACAGCGATCCCGCCACCGCCAGACATTCCTGAGTCGTCGTGCCGGGCTTCGCCTTGTACTCCAGATACTCCAGCACCGTCTTGTCCTGCGGCAGATTCGTGTAAACATGCTGCGCGTAAACACCAATTTCACAGCCGTATCCCCACTTGATCCGACCGGCAGCAGGCTTCAGGGAATCCACCAATGTCCTGAGCAGTGTGGTTTTGCCCTGCCCGTTGTCCCCGACAATCGCGGCTCGCTGCTGATGCTCGATCTCCAGATCAATCCCGGTAACCACCGGAGTCCCGCCGTAGCCGATCGCCAGCTCCTGGCAGCGCACACAAGGTCCCTGCCGAGGCTCAATCTGCGGCGGACGAATGTGCACCGTCGGCAAGTCCGCCTCAATCTCCTCCAGCGACAGACGATCCAGCTGCTTCTGCTTCGATCGCGCCTGGCTGGCCCCCGTCGGCTTCGCACGATTTTTGTCAATGAATCGCTGCAGCTGTTTCTGCTTCGCCTCGACCGCCGCATTCGTCCGCTCAGCACGCAGCTTCTCAGACTCAAGATGCTCCAGATACGAGCCAATCACACCCGGAAACATCGTCAACCGACCACGGTTCAGCTCAAGTGTGTGAGTACACGTGGACGTCAGAAACTCACGGTCGTGCGATACCACCAGACATGCCGCCGGGAAATGCCGCAGAAAATGCTCCAGCAGAATCTGAGTTCTGAGGTCAAGAAAGTTGGTCGGTTCGTCCAGCATCAGCAGATTCGGATCGTGCAGCAGCAATGCCGCCAGCTTCACTCGAGTCTGCCAGCCGCCGGACAGCCGCTTGACCGGACCGTTCAGATACTCACCCTTCAGCTCAAACTCCGCCGCGACCTCTCCGCACTTCCAGTCCGGCTGGCCACTGTCACGCATCAGAAAGTCCATCGCCGACTCGTCAGCCTGGAACGGATCATGCTGCCGCAGATAACCCACTCGCAAATTCGGTGAACGCGACACCCTTCCACTGTCCAGCTCTTCGTCACCCAGCAGCACACGCAGCAACGTGGACTTGCCGGCACCGTTGCGGCCCACAAATCCCACCTTGACGTTCTCGTACAGAGTCACGCTGGCCTCATCCAGCAGCATCTGATCCCCGTAACTTTTAACAGCATCCGTCAACTGCAGCAAAACAGACATAGCACAACTCAGCAGGTCCCTGGGAAAACGTGAAAGGCCCCGCAGAATACCAACCTGCCACCCCACCAATCAAATCGCTCCGCCAGACCAAACGCGGTTTCCCGTAACCGTCTCAGACCCACCTGACACCACTCGAACGGATCCGGAATCCCGGTCCGACAACAATCCTGGCACGGGACCCGCTCGCCGTGCACAGAACCCGTCGTCCGGGCCGTGCACCCCCAGTATGCTCTGTCCGTTTTTCCGCCGCCCGTATAAAATGCCCCCCAGTGACCGGTTTCTTCAGAGGATTTCCGTATGAGTCCGTCGTGGTTCGCACGTTCCGCAAAAACTGCCTGCACCGCTGTTTTACCGCTGTTCTGGCTGCCCCTCACAGCAATTGCCGCCCAGGACTCACCCGTGGCACAGCCTGACACCCAGGCCGCTCAGGCATCGTTCCTGACCGTACGCGAATTTCTCGCCGCCGGTGGCGCCATCGGGTATGTCATTATGCTGCTCAGCTTCGTCATGGTCGCACTCATTGCCGATGCCGCTGTCTCACTCCGACGCAAACAGTTCATTCCGCCTGGACTCGCAGAAGAAACCCATCGGCTGCTTTCAGAACGTAAACTCACCGAAGCCCGCTCCCACTGCCTGCGCACACCCGGCCCATTCAGTCAGATCCTGCTGGCAGGCCTTGAAGAAGTCCCCGGCGGAATGTGGCCCCCCGTCGAAAAAGCCCTCGAAGATGCCGCCGCCGAACAACTCGTCCGCAGCGGACGCCGCATCGAACACCTGTCCGTCATCAGCACCCTCGCACCCATGCTGGGACTGATGGGCACCGTCTGGGGTATGATCGTCGCCTTCATGGAGTTCGAAGTCAAAGCCAATCCACAAATCTCGGAACTGGCTCCCGGCATCTACAAAGCACTCGTCACCACACTCCAGGGACTGGCAGTCGCGATCCCATGCATCGCTGCTCTTGCCTTCTTCCGCAGCCGCATCGATCAACTCAGCTCCGACGCCCTGGCCGCTGCCGGCAAAACCTTCGCGGACTACCGCCGCCAGACCCAGTCTCGTCGCCCGGCCGGCGGCTGAAGACCGGTCGCCGCAGGTGCCGCTGCCATCGCTGTCCTCGAAATATCCATCAGCCCTGCCGCGCACGCTCCCTGCCAACAGCAAACACAGCCAGCAGCACACCAAGACCCGCCAGCACTCCAGCTATCGCCAGCAAACGCGCCGGCAAATGCTGCTGATGACTGACATCAAGGGCAATCCCCAGCGTCCGCATGACAGGAGCCAGTCGTTCCAGACTCAACAACACCCCATTGTTGCAGAAATGCAGCAACATTCCCGGAATCACACTGCCTGTCTGCATACGCATCAGCCCCAGCAACAAACCCAGCAGGAAAGTCCCAGGAAGTCTCTCGACTGTCAGAGACGCATCCGTAACAACGTGTGCCGCCGCAAATACCGTCGTACTGATCAGCAGCGGGCGAATCTTCCCGGGCAGCAGATTTTCCAGACCTTTCCAGAGAAACCCCCGGAAGAACAACTCCTCACAAATCGCGGGGGCCGCCGCAAGGCACAGCAGCTGCAGCGGTAAGGACGTGTTGCTGGTCAGCCGATCCACCATCTGCCGCAACGCCGGATTGTCCATGATCTTCTGCAGAGCTCCGGAACTGCCGGCCAGCACCAGTAACTCGTACACCGCCACCCACGCAGAACATCCCAGCAGTACCGCCGCCGGAATTGCCACCGGATGAAAACCCGTCAGCTGAAAACCGGCCGTCAGTCGCACTCGCCCCAGTCGCATGGCCACCAGCGGCAGCAGGACAAATACACCTGCCAGCACGGCAGCAGACAGCAGCAGCTGCCCGCTGGTGTTCTCAGGAGCCACCAGGCGCCCCCGCAATCCGGCCAGCACTGCAAACAGCGGCAGCAGAGCCAGCAGGGTACCCAGCAAAATTCGCTGTGGCACGAAATCCAGCAACTGACTGGCCGAACGCTGCTGCTCACGACGATCGGCCGCAAACAGCACCGCGTCGCTGCCAAAAATCCCCGCAGCCAGCCTCAGCGCAGCAGCCGAATAACCAGCCGTGGCCAACAGCGTCAGCAAAAACAATCCAGTCGGAGCAATCCCCTGAAACAACTCACGTCCCAGCAGCACAATATTCACCAGTGGCACAAGTGATAACGCAGCCGTCAGCCGAATCCCCGGCATCAGACTCAGAATCCCCGGAGCAAGCGATACCAGCATCAGCGGAATCAGCCACGCCTGAGCCTCGCGAAAGCTGCGGGCAAAGCTGGTGATCGACAGCAGCACCGAGGAAAAGAACGAAGCAAACACAACCAGCAGCAGCAGCACCTGCAGCAGCATCTGCACACCGATGCCCTGCGGCAGCAGCACACGATCAAATCCCGTTGCCGCCAGAGTCACCATCATGGCCGTCAGATTGATCACCGCCGTCAGTACTGCCACCAGAAACACAGCACAGAATTTTCCGGTGAGCAACTGACGCCGCGACACCGGCGCCGCCATCAGCAGTTCCAGTGTCCCGCGCTCCCGCTCACCCGCCGTCAAATCGATGGCCGGATAAACGGCGCCCGTCATCGTCATCAGCACCAGCATCAGCGGCACAAAGGCTGCCAGCGGTGATTCACTTCTGCGGGCCGTCTGCAGCCCCTTCTGACGCACCATCACCAGCGCATCACCACCAATCTGCACACGGTTCAACAGACCACGAATGGCGGCATCACGATTCTCCCTGAGCCTGAACGCAACGTCCTCGGCCGCCGCCTCGCTGATCGGATCACCAGCCCGGTACAGCACCTCGACGGTATTGGTCCTGTCCTGCGGTGCGTCAACAGCCCGGGCCCGCAGCACAACCCCCACATCGACAACCCCCTCCCGCAATCCCCGCTCAATCAGTTCCACCGGGTACGTGGCTCCCAGATCGACCCGCAGCTGCGGCCTGACTCGCCCCGATCCCGGATTCAGCAGCGGCAGCTCCAGCCCAGGCACCGCCGGCATCGCGGAAGTTCCCGACGTTTGCTCCCCCGCCACCGATGACGGCTCAGTTGTTTTCTCAGCATCATCCAGCCCGGCCAGCATCACTCGCGCATCGTCGAGCGACAGTCGATTGTCAATTACGACATTCGCCTCCGGCGCCGCGGTGCTGACGCCGGAAATCGCAAATCTCTGCACCACCATACCCAGCAGCGGATACACGATCAGAGGCATCAGCAGCAGCGTGGCCAAAGTGCGACGATCACGCAGCGACTCGCGACACTCCTTGCGCGCCAGCCTGACCAGCCGGCGAAACGTCGGAGCTGCAGTGTCGAATGTACGGCCACCGGGAGTGCTCATGGATCACCGCGTCCCTGCAGAACTGTCAGCCTGGCAGCCATCGATGATTCTGCCGGCATCAGATCCAGAAACATATCCGTCAGATGCTCACGACCGGTTCGCTGCTGCAGGTCTGCCAGAGTCCCCTCAAGCTTCAGTTGACCACGAAACATCAGCCCGAAACGGCAGCACAGCCGCTGCGCCTCGTCCAGACGATGAGTACAGAAGATGACGGCCTTGCCCTGCTGTCGCAGATGCGCCGTGTATTCAAAAATCCTGCGACTGCCCACGATGTCCAGACCGCGAGTCGGCTCGTCCATCAGTACCACGGGGGGATCATGCATCAGCGAACGCGCCAGATTCACCCGCTGCTGCTGCCCCGTACTCATACCTGCACAGCGACGGTCCATGAATCCACGCAGGTCAAACAGATCCGCCAGCATCTCCGCACGCGCTGCTGCCTCTCCGTCCGGCACACCGTACAGATCCGCCAGATACAGCATAATCTCACGTGGTGTCAGCCACTGATACAGCCCGGAACTGGAAGACACCAGAGACACGCGACGCTTCACCTCAATCGGCTGCACTGCCACGTCAAATCCCGCAATTCGCACTGTCCCGGAAGTTGGTCGCTGCAGCCCCAGCATCATCCTTAAAGTCGTCGTCTTCCCGGCACCATTCGCCCCCAGCAAACCATAAACTTCTCCCGGGTACACCTGCATCGATACGCCGTTGACTGCCACCAGAGTTCCCGCAGTTGTCGAAAACTCCTTCACCAGATCCCGCACGTCCACTGCCGGCTCCGCCGCAGCGTCAGAGCAGTGATCCGGAATGACATCATCAGGACTGCTGGGAGGCATCGGGCGGAAACTCGACGGCAGAGTGGCTGGCAGAAGACCGCCCTGAACATAGTCCTCCATGCATGGAATTCAATCGGCCGAAGCGGTAAAACACCGGGAATGGGCCGGATTTGTGTGGAATCTTTCGACAATCGGGATGAGATCAGTATGGGCAGAAACAACGGATTCAGCTGGATTTATCGCGTCGCAGGGGCTGCCAGGCAGACTCTGCTGACCGCATTCTGCGCTGCCACCGTCGCACAATACGCCAACGCCCGGGATCCCCAGGACGCCTCGCAAAACTGGCACCAGTGGCGCGGCCCCTTCAGCAACGGCTCAGCCGCACCCGCTGCCACTCCACCGATCCAGCTGGATCCCAAAGCCCCGGGCTGCTGGTCGCTGGAACTGCCCGGTGATGGGGCCTCCACACCCATTATCTGGCAAAATCAGGTGTTTACCCTGTCCGCTGAACGCACAGACCGGTCGGCCGAAACCCCCGTTCAGCCGCACCCGGATGCCAAAACTCAGCCCCCCAACATGTACTATCGCTTCATCGTTACCAGCGCTGATCGACAGACCGGAAAAATCAACTGGCAGAAAATCGCCATCGAACAGGTGCCCCACGAAGGCAAACACACCACACACACCTACGCCGCGGCCTCACCGACCACGGATGGAGAAAGACTGTACGTTTCCTTCGGCTCACGCGGACTGTTCTGCTACTCAATGTCCGGCGAGCTTATCTGGCAGAAGGATCCCGGTGACATGCGCACTCGTTTTGGCTGGGGCGAGGCCGTCACTCCGGCACTGGCCGATGACCTGCTGATTGTCAACTGGGACGCTGAAGAAGGCTCCTTCATCATGGCACTCAGATCAGACTCCGGTGAAGAGGTCTGGCGGAAGGAACGCCCGGATGAAAAAACTTCGTGGAACACTCCGCTCATCACCCGCCAGGACGGTCGCACCATCGCCGTCGTCAATGGCTCCGGCAAAGCCCGCGCCTACTCAGTGGCCGACGGCACCGTCCTGTGGGAATGCGGTGGCCAGACAACCAATGCCATTCCCAGCCCGCTGCAATTTGAAGAATTGGCAATCTGCATGAGCGGCTATCGCAGTGCCGCCTCATTCGCCATTCCGCTGAACAGCTCCGGAGACATCAGCGGCACCGCAAAAATCCGCTGGAGCTTCCCCGAAGGCACACCCTATGTCCCCTCGCCCACACTCAGCGGCAATCGCCTGTATTTCACAGGCAACACCGGTGACATCCTGACCGTCCTCGATGCTGGCACCGGCAAACCACTGCTGCAGAAAAAACGCCTCAGCGGAGTCGGCAACTGCTACGCCTCACCACTGGCCGCCGGCGGACACATCTACATCACCGGCCGTGAAGGCACCACCGTAGTGCTGCAGGACAAACCCCCATTTGAAGTCGTCGCCAGCAGCAGCCTCGAAGGCAACTTCGACGCCAGCCCGGTTGCTGTCGGCAATCAGTTGTTTCTGCGCAGCTGGAACACGCTGTACAGTTTTTCAAAATGATTCGCCCGCAGCGGGCAGGGCACCCGGCAAGCCGCAGCGATTCCTGCCGCGCTGCGGCTTCTGCAACAGCTCTGCCCTGAGCTGGCGCAGCCTTCAATAAGCCTTATCGCTGCTCCGCCAGCACCTTCGCCAACTCACCAGCCACAGCCTTCGCCAGCAGTTCATTCCCCAGTCGATTGAAATGACACCACGGGTCCACATACAGAGTGTCCGTTACCCCGCTGAAAACACCGGTCTGGTCACTGAAGGCCAGTCCCCGGTCTTTCGCCCTGGCTCCGGCAGCACGCAGCTCCGCATATGCCGCACTGGTTACCGACTGCAGTTCCTGACCGTCCGCAAGGCAACGCTCCAGCTCATACTCCGTAAATGGCTTTGAATCCGGGACATACTGATTCGGCTGCAGTACGTGCAGATACGGAATCCCCAGACCTCGACACACCGCCTGCATCTGCTGGGAGCTGCGAATCCAGAGCTCCGCTGCCGCCACCGCCTGCTCCTCCGTGCTTTCCTTTTCCGGCAGTGGACCGTGATGCAGAAAACTGCCGGAATTTGACTGCGAAATCTGCATACCCAGTAGTGACAGCTCGGCTCTTGACTCTTCATCCCGCAAGTGCCACCAGAGCTGATACAATGCCAGCCACCGCAGCGGTGACTGCAGCGCCCGCCTGCCCAGCTGCTGACGTTCAGCCCGCAACGTCAGCAGACGCCACGCCTCCGCTGAAATCCGCGGATCTGTCATCACCAGCGACCGTGCGTGCCAGGAACGAGGATAAGCGATGGAGGTCTTCTGACTCGCGTTTTCAAGAATGCTGAGCGCTCCGTCATTGAATCCATCGATGTTCAGCACCGCATCAAACTCACCTCCCAGAGACAGCACATAATTCAGCGCCATCAGCTGCTGCGGCTGCTTATAGCCCGGCAACGCCAGCCGCACAATCTGCAGCCTGCGTCCCTGCAATTGCGGCAGCGCTGAAAGCAGTTGCCGCAATGTCGACTCCGCCTCCCACGAAAAATTCCAGGCTACGGAACCGCCACAAATCCCCAGCAGAAAGACATTCGCAGAACGTCGACGAACGGCCTCCCCGTCGTCGCGAAATCCCAGCGAATTGGTCTGCACCTCCCGACCATCCATCTCCTCAGCACGACTCAACTGCGGATTATGTACCCAGCCAAGGTACGGATGAATGACCTCAGAAGCACCCTCGCTGACCGCAGCGCCGGTCGCCGCCGACTGCTGACGTTCAATCAGAGTCTCCAGCGACCCATACGGCAGCACCAGCATCAGATAGCCTCGCGCAAGGACGTCGCAGGCCACCAGAGTCAGCAGCAGCATCGCCACAAAAAACAGGCGACGACGACCACGCCGCACTGGACGCGCAGGAGACAGGGCTGGCGGTGACGCGTAATAACCCGATCCGGACATGAGGATTTTCCTGAGACAGTCTCAACTCATTTCACGTCAGCGCGCTGCCGACAGTACCACAAGCTTCGTCCGACGACCGGCAAGTTCCGGCAGCAGACCCGGTGACATCGTCCGCGAAAAATTCAGAATCGCAGGTTCCGATACCGGCAGCTCGCCTACCACGATGCTGCTGACAGGCGGCTCATACAACGAGGCCAGCAGCACCAGAGATTCACAGCCACCGGCACAGCGAATCTCAATCGACTCCAGCTGCGGACACTGCTGCCGCAGCACCTGCAGACCACGTCGAATATCCCACACCCGCATCCCGTCGAGCGTCATCCCCAGCAACTGAAAACGCCGCTGAATCTGGATCTGTTTTGACTCATTGCCCGGCCACGGTCCATGCACGCCCGGACGCAGTGACAGCAATGCCGCCGGCCCCGGGATCCCCTCCGCAGCAGCCTCCGGCAATGCTCCACCCGGCGATACCACCAGCACCACTCGCCGCAGATTCCTCAACTCAGTCCCCGCTTCATGCAGCACACTCATCTGCAGCTCAACAAACGGCTGGCTCTCGAATGTCAGTCTGGCCACCATTAGCTCCGTACCATTCACCTCGACCGTACCGCCAGGCTCCACCCGCACTTCACGACTGACGTCATCCGCCTCAGGCCACGCTCGAAAACAACGGTCCAGCAGCTTTGCTGTATACGTTTCCAGCAGCCCAGGCTGGCCCAGCTGCTGCTCAGACAACGGAGGGGCCGCCGCCACAAACTGCTCGTCAATCCTGGTATTCACCTCATCCCGCGGCAGATCCGCAAAAACTCGCAACTGCGACGGTTCAAAAAACTTTACCGCTGTCTTCTCAATCATCGTCAGATCATTGCGCAAATGCCGATTGAACCAGCGAAAGGCATGCAGATGCAGCTCCTGAGTGTCCGCATGAGGCCCCTCGGTGATCTGCAGACCCAACTGATCACCCGCACCGTACAACTGATAGATATGCCGCACCTGCCGATGTATATCAACAACGCCCTCCAACGGAAAAATCGGATCCTTGTCCGTATTGGAAATCAGCAGCGGACGCGGTGCCACCAAAGCCGCCAGCTTCGCATAGTCCCAGCGATACGTATTCACAAAATACATACAGTCACAATGACCCTCCACGCAGCCATTCACCACGTGATCCCGCAAATTGGTAATGCCGGCTACCGGGACAGCACAGCGGATCCGATCATCCAGCGCCGCTATCCACCAGCTGTAGGCCCCGCCCCCCGAACGACCCGTCACACCAAAACGAGAAGCATCGACTTCCGTGCGAGTTTCCAGGTAGTCGAGCGCCCGAATGCAGTTCCACGCCTCCACGCCAGCCGGAGTATACCCCCGCGAATTCCACCACCAGCGATTCAGCCGATGCGTCCCATGATGCACCCCCTCAATCTCACCAAGCTGCAGCGTGTCAATCGTCAGACACACGTAGCCATTGCGAGCAAACCAGGCGCCGTGGTGCTGGTAATGAGTCTTATTTCCGAAACTGATGCCATCCTTCTTCACCTGACCATGACCACACACATACAGAACCGTGGGCAACGGGCCCGCCTGCTGCACCGGCCGATACAGATTACCCGTCACATACAAGCCCGGCAGTGACTGAAATTGCAGACGCTCAACCACAAACTCAGGATGCTCCACCACGCCGGTCACAACCGGCTGCAGCGGCAGTCGGCGGGGCAATGGATCCAGCCCCAGCATGTCAAACAGCTGCTGTCGCAGCACCGGCTTTTCACGCTCCCAGTCGGCCAGAGTTTCATAGCCGGTCAGTTCGTTGGCCCGCTCCAGCCCGGTGACCTCAGCCTCAAAAAAATCGGACAGTTCCGGAGCATCATCGAGCGTACGCCCCTGAGCATACGCGGTAACAGATGCCGCAATCAGGGTGAAAAGCACCCCCAGAAGCCTCAGAATTCGTTTCATGGAATTGCCCTGTTCAGAGACGAGGCGACCGATTGACCTGCATGACCTCCGGACGGTGCCTGGCCGCCCGAACCAAAAGTGTATCGCGGGAAGGCATCGATGTGAACCCGCACAAGACCCCCTGCCAGCACACACGACACGGAGTCTGCCCGCAACCGAGCAAGCAGTCCAGAATCGCGAATGCACGCCAATCAAACTAAGCAGGCACGACAGACGAGCTTTAATGACTGAAGAAATGGGCGGTCACTGCCCCCTCACCGTCAATCAGGAAATACAGACACCCGACGTCACCCAGACTCATGTTGAATCGCCCCCACTCGCCTTCACCAAATGGCTGAGGCCAGTCGTCAGGAAATGCCTCCATTCCGATCAGTGGCCAGAATCCTTCATGCGGACCACTCGCGTAGTGCAGAGAATGCAGTGCACACAGACACTCCGCCTCACCCCGCCGCCACACTGGTTCATCCAGCTCGAATGAACCCCGGCCGATCTTCGTGCTTCGAGTCATGGCAAAGTACCACGGCAGCCAGTGCCCCGCCTTGTAAAACACACGCTCAGCCCGCGGATACTCAACCGTTCGATGGATGTGCCCGGAGAGCTGCGGCACCACAAAACCCGGACGCGGACACTGCTCGGCGGTCATCGGGGACCTGAGCTTTACCGCACTGAATTCAATGTGCACCTTATCCGAATCCCAGTAGCCGTGCTCGCCCGCAAAAAACACCAGCATCACCTTGCCAGGCAGTTTGTCTGACACAATGTCCGTGGAATCCACAAAGCAGAACTGCGCCACAAAAGTGCAGGGACGGCCCTCATGCATCGGCCACGGCTTCGCTGACTCGCGATGCGGAGTCCCACCCAGTCTCGTCAGCCACGGACGCTTCGCCGGCTCCACACTCCATAACAGCAAGTCCACCGGCACCGCCGGACCCGGCAGACCAGACCCCCGACGACCTGCACCGCCACACTGCTTCCGCACCAGCTCAATCATGCACAAATGTGCCGGACTGGTGATCGGAGTACCATGAACCTTCCATAAATCCAGAGGATCGTTCGGATCCGTCGAAGCAAACCGCTGTGGTCCCCGAGTATTAATCAGCATCTCCATCGGAAACACCGTGGACCAGTAATCAAAGTCCACCTCGGGATGCCGGATCACCTCGTTGCGAGGCAGCGTCGGGACCGGTACCGCAGGCCCGCCGGCAGGTTTTTCCTGCTCAAGCATGCGGACAGCCTGAACCATCATCTGACTGAACTGACGCGCATTGAAAATACGCTTTCAGACTGGGTGAAAACAGCAGCAGAAATCCCGAGATAACTCGCAAAATCCCGAAACTCAGCATCAAAAGACCTGGAAGGGCAAGCCAAAGATTCAATCTGCCAGCCTCAGGCCTCCAGACCAGCACCAATGGAAACAGACCCAGTAACCCTGCTGATGCTCTCTGCAGACCGGAAATGACCGACAGCCACCCCACCAACTGTACAAGGATCGGTTCGCCCTTCCACAGCGAGCAAATTAGTGCCGTATAAATCAGCGGGCGAATCACACCACTAAACCACGCCACATTCGGAAAATTCTGCCACAGCCCAACCAGCGGTGGCCACAGAGTGTCCAAAATCAATAACGTCGCAACCACAAAAAACAGCCTGCGACCTCGGCGTTCCGGATCAGACATTCACAGACTCCCGCCCCGCACGCACTCAAAATGACAAACCCAATCCCTCACCAAAGCTCCCTCAGACTCCACTCGATCCACTCATCACCACACCCCACTCCCACACATTCGCAGCCCCTCACCGACAACTGAACACTGAAAACTGAAAGCTATTCCCCCGCCCTGGCAATCCGCTGCTGCCTGCTCAGCCACGCCATTGCCGCCGGTGGCAGACTTTCGTGCCCGCCATCAAAAATTGTCACCACAGACGGCCCCGCACGTCGACGCAGAAAAATCTTACGTCCCAGCTCCACATCCTCGGCCATGTCGTCCGCAGTCGGCTGCTGCAGCTGACGATCCCGCACCAGCTGCTGGATTTCCAGGTCGCTGATCTCCGGTCGCTGCAGACCACGACAAACAGCATTGAACGCCCACAGCGAATGACTCACCGGAACTGAACCTGTATGCCCATCCTCCACGCCAGCCCAGATTGACACGGGCAACGTGGTCGCCTGATGCAGGTGATACACCGGCGACCGATCCCGATATTCAGCATCAATCTCCGGGGATGTCCCCGGAGCCCCCAGCAGGGATTTTTCAATCATCTTTGCATACTTGCCAGGTTTGCCATCCTGAGTATGAAAGCGGTGCCACTGTGCGAGGTCCGTCGGCCCCACCCAGGCTGATATCGCGCTGAAACGTTCCGGATGATGCCCGGCCATCAGCAGTGACATGTGCCCGCCTCCGGAAACGCCGGCCAGATAAATGCGTTCCCGATCTACCTGCCACAGCTCACAGGCATGCTCAATCGCATCCAGAATATCCTGCCTCGCAAGCCTTGAACCGCAGGCCTGCGGCGACTGATTAATGCCGCGAAAATTCGGATGCAGCCAGATCCAGCCCCGTTCCGCACATGCCTTCAGCCACTTGCTGTTGTCCTGCGTATAGTCCGAACTCCACGAATGCAGAAATACAAACAGTGGTGTCTTCTGAACCTTCGCGGTGTCGGGAGCCCACGCCAGAACCGGCTGTGATTTTCCATCCAGCGAACTGGGAATGTCGTACTGCAGCGTTGCGGGAAGTGACGCTTCAGACTCAGCCGCATCGTCAGCCAGCAGGCACGTCGAGACTCCGCCGCTGCAAACAACTGACCACATCACCACAGTCAGACAGACTAACTTCCGCACGCCAGCACTCCCAAAAACAACTCAGGCCAGCCGGGCCACGTAACGCGCAAAATTGTTCAGAATCGCCTGCCAGCCTTCCCGCTGCTGCTCAATCGAATGCATCGTCTCGGCAGCAAACGTCACACGCACTGTCACGCCGGCATCCTGTTGCAGGAACTGCACCGTCGCACTTCGCTCACCAAAAGAATACTCCAGCAGCCGACAGGGCTCGACCGCCGTGTATGTACCCGCAAAATCAAAACCAAAACTGCCGTCTTTGGCTTCCATGCGGGACGAAAAACTGCCGCCAACCTGCAAATCAACCATCGATGCAGTCGTGTGCCAGTCATCTGACGCTGCGTTCCAGTGTATGATGTGCGCCGGCGAGGTGTACGCGTTCCAAACCTTTTCCACAGGCGCAGCAATTGAGACTTCAACAGTGATGTTCATGGGATTCTGACATCAAAGAATGTGAATGAGGCAGGCGCTCGACAGCATGACGTGCCCCCGTTTCGCTGGCAAGCCATACCGCCGCAAAAACATCCGTCCCTCAGACACAGCGGCGCAAACGTTCCCGCAATCGCCCGGTCAGCCGCCCAAATCGACCTGCACGGAATCGAGCCCCATCACTGTCAGGTTCTCGTGCCGACAGATCTCCGCTAATCCGGCCACACCCGTCGGCAACCGCAGCAAAGTCGCTCGCCACGGTTGCCCCACGACAATCGGTCGTGACACTTCAGGTACCCCCAGAGCCTCCGCAGCCGCCGTCGTGACCATCCCCAGCACATCCTGAATGTCCAGATCCGGATACTGGCGAAGCAGCGACTGCAGCTCCCGAAATATGCTCAGGTCAGGGTTTGTCGAACGACCGTCAGTGCCCAGCACCACAGACACTCCCGCCTGCCGCATTCTGCAAAACGGATGCGGCGGATGCCGAAACCAGGCATGTGTTCTGGGGCAGTAAACCACTGTCAGCTGCGGATGCCGGGCCAGATATCTGATATGCCCGTCACTCAGATAATTGCCATGAACCACCAGACTCCGCGGTGCCACCTGCAACTGTTCAAGCAGCTCCTGCGGATCACGCCCACCCGGAAACACCTGCGAATCCCAGACACCCAGCCGCTGCAGCAATTCAGCAAAAGGCCCCGTACCACACTGCAGTAACTCCAGCTCCTCAGCCGTCTCCGCAAGATGCATTGCCAGCGGTGCCTGATACCGGCAGGCCAGCCGCACCAATTCCTGCAGCACCTGCGGATGCACCGTGTACGGAGCGTGCGGGCTGATGCCGGCCACCAGACGCTCAGCCGGGGCAGCACTGACCGACACCGACCGCAGGTGCTCGTGCAGATCCGACAACTGCCCCGCAAAACGCTCCGGTGTCAACGCAATCACCTCGCGGAACAGCACAGCGGAAACTCCCTGCCAGGCACTCAGATCCGTGGCGGAATGCTGGCCCGTCACGATGTCGCCCGCCAAACGCACTCCGGCTTGTCGACTTTCCTTTACACCCGCACGAATCCGCTCGCGCTGCTCCATGCTCACCTGACCACGCCATGCCAGCACGCGACCAATCCAGTCGGGAAATGTCCCGGCGGAGGAAAATGGCTGCTGCAGCGAGGAAAACTCGAGGTGCGTATGGGCGTTCACAAGGGGCGGAATCACAACCAGCGGCTGAATTCGATCGCCGGCCCGACACGGACGGATATCCGCCACAACTCCGGCCGTAATCGTCAGGCAGCAGTTTTCTTCAGGAGCCTGACCGGGATTCAACAGCCAGCGCACACAGATCCGACTGGTCTCTCCGGAATTTTCAAACAGGTGCGAGGCATCAACCGCAGCAGGCATGGCGAGTGTCGTGTGTCGGGGTCGGGGTCGGGGTCGGGGGTCGTCCGCATCATCCAGCCATTGAACAACGGGATGCAGCGATTTACAAACGAATGGACCTGTGTCCCCAGCGCAGCAGACGGCGAAACTCGGCTGCCGCACAACCCAGTGATGGCAGCATAATCAACGACCGATACCGGCGGATCAGCAGAAACACCGCTGCGTTCCAGAGCACTCGACCGATCAGATAGGCCACCGCTGCCCCCATCGCGCCGGACAGGCGACTCAGTCCAAACACCAGCAGCAGCTGCAGGGGCAGATGCAGAGCCAGACAACGACCATACAGTCGTTCCAGTCCCGTTGTCTGCATGACCGGAATGGTCGGCCCCGTCAGGCAATCCACCAGTACCGCCAGCAGCAATGGCAGCAGCATCCGCGGCACATCCGCATAACCGTCTCCCAGCAGCTCATGCAGCAGCGGTGTACCGGCCAGCAGCACAACAGCCGCTGTGGCCGCTGCCGAAAACGTCAGTGTGGCTGCATGACGTGCCAGCAACTGAGCACCCGCCAGATCACCATGGTGGTGCATGCGAGCAAACCCGGGCATCAGACTCAGATTCAGAATGCCCAGCGGCAGCGAAGCAATCCCGGCCGCCATCAGCGCCCATGAAAACTGAGCACTTGCAGCAAAACCCGCTCCGGCTGCCACAGCCACCGGCAGACACCGCTGAGCCAGCAGCACACCAGTGGCCACCAGCACAAACGGCAATCCCTCACGAGTCCTGTGTCGGACCGCACCACGCTCAAAAGCTGCGGCCTGCCACGCATCACGATATACAGCCCCCAGACGCCCGGTGCTGACCGTTACCAGCCAGACTCCCAGCGTCAGCACCGCAGTGCCGATCGCAGCCGGCACCGCGGCCAGCGGCAGCCGCAGCAGCCACAGCAACCCCAGCAGCAGCAGCGACAGCAGCGGAATCAGAAACTGTTCCGGCAGAATGGCCGAACGAGTCCCCACCAGCGGAATGGCGGTCCACTGCCGCAGATATGTGAGTGTCAGCGGCAGCGCCATCAACACCGCCAGTGTCAGCGTCCTGCTCCACGCCGAATACCCCATCGCCGAGCACGCCGCTGCGGTCAGCAGGCTGCCACAGGCGATTACCAGCGCCGGCCACAGACTGCAGCGATGCGTCAGCGACACCTCAGAGCCAGCCGCCTCCCGTCCAATGATCGACAGGCGTCGTACCAGCACACGATCCGTTCCCAGCGGTGCAGCCGTGGCAAACAGCAGGGCCAGTGACAGGGCCGCAGAGAATTCACCGTACTCGGTCGGTCCCAGCAGCACTGCAGTGGCCGTGGTCGAAGCAAACAGCAGAGCAATCCCCGCCGCTCGAATCACCATCGTTCCCAGTGCATCCGAGGCAATGGAACGAGTCGCTCCAGTCGGCGGTGGAACACTCGCTGTTTCGCTCATCTCTGATGCCCTCGACACCACAATCGCCAGTGCCGCTCACGCTGCGCGACGGCGTTCACCCGCAGGCAGCGGCAAAATCGGTGCCGGCTGCAGAAATGGCGTCAGCAGGTCATGCCGCCGACACCACATTGCCAATTCTTCAACCGACATCGCATTGTCCGGTGAACTGACGTAAGCCTGGTCCACCGTTCGCGATACCAGGTCATCGTAGTCGTAGCTGATTTCTTCATACACACTGCGAAATGCCGGAAGCACAGCGAACATCTCCGCCAGCTCCACCGTCCGCCGCGTCTCCTCATCACTCATCAGTTCCTCGTACAGCTTCTCGCCCGGCTTGGCTCCAATCTCCGTGATGGGCATCCGAGCCGCACTGAAACCATGCTGCTCCGCCAGCTCATCCACCATGACCCTCGCCAGATCCGCAATCTGAATCACCGGCATCTTGGTGACAAAGACTTCCCCGCCCCGCGCCTTTTCCGCCGCCGACAGCACCAGCCGACAGCTTTCCTCAAGCGTCATGATGAAACGAGTCATCCGGCGATCGGTCAGTGTCACCGGTCCTCCGGCCGCAATCTGCCGAGCAAAAATCGGAATTACCGAACCGCGGGAACCCAGGACATTGCCAAATCGGGTGGAACTGAAAATCGTGCGACGCTGCATTTTCAGGCTGTTGGCCGCCGTAAACAGACGCTCTCCCATCAGCTTCGATGTACCCATCACATTGGTCGGATTCACGGCTTTGTCTGAACTGGTAAAGATCACCCGTTCCACATCATTGTCCAGCGCCGCCTCAATCACATTGCGCACGCCGACAATGTTGGTCTGAACCGCGTCAAACGGCGCACGCTCGCACAGTATCACATGCTTCAGAGCTGCCGTGTGCAGCACAATGTCCACGCCCGCAAACATGCGATTCAGCTTGTCACGGTCCCGAATATCGCCGATCTGGCACAGCGTGCGGACCCTCTGCTGCGGGTGCCGCCGCGCGGCTTCCTGCAGCTCCTGCTCCAAAAAGAAAATCTCAGACTCATTCGTATCAATCGCTCGAATTTCACGCGGCTGACAGTCCAGCAGCTGACGCACAAGCTCGCGACCCACTGTCCCGCAGGCACCCGTGACCAGAATCGTACGATCAGTGAAAAATGACATGCCAGCCTCCCTGCTGCTTCAAATCCCGGTCGCCCCACTGCCCACCCCGACACCCGTGTCAGGCTGCTCGCTGACGATACAGCTCCGGATTGATCATCGCGGTCATCGCCTGCACGTTCAGATCACCACCCAAAAACTCAGAAATACGATTCACCACTGCCGCCGGTGTGCTGAGCAGGTCGTTGTAGCTGATGTTCATCAGCTCCAGGTGCTCCTGCGACGGCAGCCAGCCATAGAAATTCCGCAGCTCACGCTCAAACATGGCTTTCATCACGGCATCCGGAATGTCCGTTGTGATGCCCTTGCGCTCCAGCATCTTCTTCTGCGATCGCAGAATCTCGTCCGTATTGCGCCGCATAAAGATGACGCGATAATCGCGATCCGCTGGCAGGTGCCGCAGCAGACGATAGACCATCTTGACCGAACAGCCAGCCGCCTGATCCAGCCACCCGGCATCCTCCTCCAGACTCTTGACATCCTCAAACTCATAATACCCGTTGGGATTGTCTTCATCCGGAGTCCGCTGCTGGTCGGTCAGTGCCGAAATTCCGCCAGCCTCCAGCATCCGCATCATCAGTGAAGTTCCTGAACGCGGCAGACCAGACACGATGGTGATCCAGTCACGAGCCTGAGTTTCCGAGGGCTCACCTCCCGGCTCCACCTCAGCCGCAGGCGCCGGCATGGCGTCGGCAGCGGCCTTCAGCAGTCCCAGCAACTGGCCTTCCGTCAAAGCCCCCGTGCGACGACCGGCGACCTGACCACCGGCCAGGGCCACAAACGTCGGCACTCCGCTGATCTCATAACGAGCCGCCAGTGCCGCATTGCGGTCGATGTTCACACTGTACACGTCCGCCCAGTCCGCCACCCTCGTCGCCAGACGATCCACCACCGGCTGCATCATTTTGCACGGCGGGCACCACGAGGCCATAAAGTCCACCAGCACCGGCCGGTCGGATTTCAGCACAACGTCTTCAAAATCGGCTTCACGAATTTCCATGACTGCCTGCTCTCTGCCTGTTCGTTCTCTGCCTGATTCATTCGCATCTGACGGGCTGCACTGCCCGCCGTCCGGCTGCAACCGCCATTCAGGCTGCCGGCTTCCAGCGTTCCAGCACCTTCATTTCACCGTGTTCCCCTGACCAGCGAGTCTTCGGAAACAGAGCTCCCCGCTGAGCCAGAATGCGGGCACGGTTTTCCGGCTGCAGCATCACCCGAAACAAATGCCGCACCTCGTCCGCAAACCCCGACTCCGAAGCAAATCCGAACCGATCCTGCAGCTTCTCGTGAATCACCTCGTACGGATGCTCCTCAGACTCCACTCGCGGATTCTCAATTCGCTCTACTTCAACATCCAGACCGAATTCGCGTCCGATCGTCGCCACCATCTGCGCGATCTGCATCACACTGAACACGTCGGTTACCTGATTCACCACATCGTACTGGCCGGGATCCGGCGGAGCCGCAATCAGTCGCGTAATGCACTGCATCGCATCTCTCAGAGTAATGTATCCACGCGTCTGATTGCCGCTGCCATAAATCGTCAGCGGCATGCCAATGGCTGCCTGCGCCACAAACCGATTGACCACCGTTCCCCACCACTCATCGATGTCAAACCGAGTATTCAGATCGGGGTGCGCCTGCAGCTCCTCAGACCAGTTCCCGTAAATCACTCCCTGCATCACGTCATAGCTGCGGAGCCACCAGTACTTGCAGGCTTCATACACACTGAATGTGCCCTGCACTTTGCTCACGTGATAGAAACTCACCGGGTCGCGGGGAGTCAGTTCGCCACCAAGACTCCATTCCTGCCCCTGATACTGCAGTACGGCATCACCGGGGAACAAACCTTCGAAAAGTGGTCGCCCGGTCAGCGGACTGCCATATTCACCCATCGTGCCCAGTTTGATGATCGATGCTTCCGGAGCATGGTCGCGAACCCCGAACAACAACCCCAGAGTCCCCACCACGTTGTTCTGGATGGTGTTGACCGCCTTGTCCACGTCCGCCATGCTGTAAGGAGCACTGGGGATTTCGGCAAACTGCACGATCGATTCCGGCTGAATCTCACGGATATACGCAAACAGTGCATTGCGATCCAGCAAATCCATTTCGCGGAATTCAATATCCACACCCAGATGCCGGCGAGCAGCTTCAATGCGTTCCTGCATTGTGCGGATCTCTGTCACGGACTGAGCTCCGCGTTCCGCTACCAGTTTTCGTCGCAGCATATTGTCAATGCCGTAGACTTTACAGCCCAGCTTCGCCAGCTTCAGAGCCAGCGGCCAGCCGAGATATCCGTCCATTCCCAGGATCAGCACCTTCATGCCGTCCAGCATGTAGCCACAGTCCGTTTTCTTCCACTCGCTGCAGGATTCAAAGGTGATGGACAGCGGATCGAAGTAGCCGATTTCCGGACGCCGTCGGCATTCGACAACCAGCTGACCTTCCGCAGCCCGTCGAAAAGCCGCCTGCCCGCAGGCGCGAAAATCGACATGCCCCTTGAATTCCACCGCCGGACAACTCCAGCACGTCTGACCGGCATTATGACACGATGACTGACTCATAGTTGGCTTCCGTTCCGTTTTCCATCACTGCCGCTCAGGCAGCCTTCCGCAGCGCATGAACCTCGGGCTGCAGCACCTGCAGCACGTCTTCCACTCGCATCTTTTCCGGAATCGCTCCGTGCTGACTTCCCCGCACAAAAAATGTGGACTCTTCGTGAGTATGGCGGCCGTTGATCAGCGTGGGCTCGATCAGCTCCTGCAGATTCATCCGGCCGGACAAAGCCACATCCGTCGCCGGCAGGGCCACCAGATCCGGTGCCCGATGCGCAAACGGACCGCTGTAAATTTCGGATCCGCGAAGCACCTGAGAAACCACCGGACAGCCGGCCACCGAAAGCTGCAGCAGATATCGCTCCAGCTCCTGCAGCAGTTCTTCCGCCTGCTCAGCCTGAACCGCACCACCCGGATAACGGCCCTGACGATGCAGGTAGATACGACCCGGGTCCATGGCGAAGGCGCGAGTCTCCGGCAGCAGGTCACCGTACGATGGGCGAGCTGATGGTCTCAAATGCAGATAACCGGCCTCAGCCAGCAGACAGTTCACATTGATGCTGCGACGCTGGCGGGCAAAACCGTGGTCCGAAACCGCTGCCAGCAGCGTGCGATCATCCAGACGCTGCAGAATCTCGCCAATATGCCGATCCACCTCGTGATAATAATCCAAAAACGCCTGGTGCAGCGGCGACGTCGGATCCTCGAAGTCCTCCCACAGATAGTGATTCAGTCGATCCGTGCCCGTAAACACAAACATGATCTGCTGCCACGATTCGCGATCCCAGTGGTGATGCAAAGCCTGACAGCGGGCTGCCATGACCCGCCGCAGCTCCTGCACAAATCGCGGCTTGCCCTGCTCCAGCAGACTCATGTCAGCATCCACCGCGTACCCGATGCTCTCCAGCCACGACAGCTGCTCGGATGGATGCACCGCACGCTTCAAATCCAGCGCTACAAACCCCGAAACGAGCATGCCGTTCATTGGCTGAGCCGGATACGTCTGCGGAACGTTGATAATCAGCGAAGGCCCACTGTCAGGTCGGGACCAGAATGGTTTTGCCCGAAAAGTTCGGGACGACGTAAAGCCCAGCGAATAACTGCCGTCCATCAGGTCGGTAAACCCAAACACATTGTGGCCCCCGGGATTCTGCCCTGTAATGATGGAAGCCCAGGCGGCCGACGACACTTCCGGCAGCGAAGACTGCATGGGCACAAGTGTCCCGGACTGCAGCAGCTCGCGGCTGTGCGGCATCACGCCACTGTCCGCCAGCTGCTGCCACATCCACCGCGGCAGCCCGTCAATTCCCAGCAGAAACAGATCCATCCTCAGCGGTCCCCCTGTGTATTGTGTGCTGCTCAGACTACAGATAGCCAAGCTGTCGCAGACGTTCCGCTACCGCGTCCGCATCTTCCTCATCCATGAAGGCCTCAGCACCACAGTCCTCGGACAGCGTGCACAGCAGACAACGCAAACCGCGGGCCGTCAGTTCACGCACCACCGTATGCCCGAATTCATTTGCCGACTCGACCACCACCACGATTCGATCAGCGTCCAGTGATGACAGGCTGCTGAAGCAGGACGGGATCGCAGCATTCCACGTCACACAGCAGGCCTCTTTCGTCACCTGCAGACTGCAGCCGGAACCTGAGTTCGAGCTGAACTGCAGGTATCTGGCACCATGGGCGGTCGCCAGTGCCTGGCCGGAAAGATTCAGAATCAGATCACCGCCAAGCAGCACTTCCGTGATGGAAGCGGCGGTACTGGAACATTCGGTGGTGGCAGTCGTCATGGAATCCATCCCTGGTGACCTTTCCGCAGCAAAGGAAGTCCTTCGAGCCTGCGGTCTGACAAAACCTGCGCAATCCCTGCGCGGGTTCCGCCGGAACTGTAATCTCCGGCGGATTCTGACACAACAGAAGTTTTGGCGGCAAAAACTGCCGCTGTTTGCCAAATCCTGAAACGCTGATGAACTGGGCAGCCTGCGATGTTTGGTCACTTGCCAAATGAACATCGGACATCCATTGCCTGGAAACGGTCAAGGCGGTAAAAGTGCCACGTCTGTCGAGTATCCCACATGGCGACAGGCACTTGGACCGGCAACCTGATACAGCAGTCAAGGATCGCGAGTTGCGGCATTCGGAATACAAGCCCGGGGATCTGATAATCTACACGGTGACGAAGCAAAGTCCCCACCCGGGCCCTCGCGCGCGCGGCATACAGCCCTCGGAAGGCGGCGAGGACTATGCGTACGTTGTGGACAAATTCTGGATGGTGCTGGAGGTTTTGGGTGACGACCAGCTGCTGCTGGCAACGCGACGGGGCAAGCGTCGCACCGTTCTGATCACGGATCCCATGCTGCGGAAAGCCGGCTGGTGGCAGCGTTTGCGCTATCGAAATCGCTTCCCCGGACGCGAACTGCT
>SXGQ01028081.1_pt1 | contig 24701 bp, 28 predicted proteins | sample 3178371 | NCBI WGS metagenome assembly SXGQ01 (sample SAMN11356859, study PRJNA531348) | freshwater metagenome | isolation source: freshwater sample F1-20 | place: China: Fuxian Lake, Yuxi | collected 2017-12-25 | reverse complement strand
TTGTGCATCTCCGACCAGAACATTTTGTTCGTCACACCGAGCGCCATGACACCAAGGTCCTTCGTCTGGTTGAGCGTGGAGGACAACGAACGCAAGCCGTTGATGCGCAAGATCTGGATCTTCGTGTAGTACTTCATCAGTCGTTGACGGATGTCGTAGTGACAGATTGCTCCATTTTGTTCGGCGACCTGACACATGATGTCATACTCAGCTTCGAAGCGACGGAAGCCCGTCGTCGCACTCATGCCGCGTTCAAACGCCAAAGTGCTGTTTGCGACTGCCCACCCGTTGTTTAGCCCTCCGACGACATTTTCTTTCGGGCAGCGCGCGTTCGTGAAGAACACTTCGTTGAATTCAGCCGTTCCGTCTGGTTGGGTGATTCCGCGCACTTCGACACCGGCTTGGTTCATCGGGACCAGCATGTAGCTGATGCCCTTGTGTTTTGTCGCTGATGAGTCGGTACGCGTCAACAAGAAGCAATAGTCGGCGTTGTGACCCTGCGTGGTCCACACTTTCTGACCGTTGATGACCCATTCATCACCATCGAGCACTGCTGTCGTCTTCAACGACGCGAGGTCACTGCCGCTGTTTGGTTCACTGAAACCCTGGCACCAGCGAGTCGCACCCTTCAAGATGCCGGGGAGAAACTGCTTCTTCTGCTCCTCAGTACCCCACTGCAGAAGTGTCGGTCCGACGAGCGTGTCGCCGAAGAAGTCTCCGCGCATCGGAGCCTTCGCGCGTGCGAACTCTTCAGCAAGCACGACACCTTGCATGATTGACAGACCCTTTCCGCCGTACTCTTTCGGCCACGTCGCACAGATCCATCCGCCTGCGAACATCTTTGACGGCCATTCTTCATTGAACTTCCGGCGCTCGTCAGAGATCATCGAGAAACCTGGTTCGAACCAACCTTTTGGAAGATTCTCTTCGAGCCAACTGCGGATCTCAGTGCGGAAAGTTTCAGCGTCTTGGGGGTAGGTCAAATCCATGCCCTCCAGTTTGGCAACCTGCGAGCCATCACCTGCCACCGGAGCAACGAGTACTCACTAGCCTGACTCGATGCTTCTGGCGGCCTCTCCCGGACTCGATTGGGGCACGATTCTCGTCTCTCTCGCGATCATCTTGGTGGCGGGAAAGGCTGCGGCGGAACTGTGTGAGCGTGTCCGCATACCTGCCGTCCTTGGTGAGATTCTGGTCGGAATAGCAATCGGTCCTTCACTTCTCGGCTTCGTCGAGATGTCCGACGCCATCACGGTTCTTTCTGAACTCGGCGTCATCGTGCTGCTCGCGCAAGTCGGCCTTGAGATAGACGTCACTGAACTGCGCAAAGTCGGAAGAGTGTCGCTCATGGTTGCTTCCATCGGAGTCATCGTGCCGATGGTCTCGGGGTTCGGTGTCGGTCAACTACTTGACGAGACAACGAATGCCTCACTGTTTCTCGGTGCTGCCCTCGCTGCCACAAGTGTGGGTATCACTGCGCGGGTTTTCGGCGATCTCCGCACCCTCAACACCCGTGAAGCACGCGTCGTTCTTGGTGCCGCCGTTGCTGACGATGTGCTCGGCCTCATCATTCTCACAGTCATCACTCGCGTCGTCGAGACAGGCGACCTCGACCCTGCCAGCATCGGTCTCACAATCCTCGTCGCTATCGGGTTCGTCGTCATCAGTGCGACCATCGGGCTGGCCGTCGTCCCGCGAGTGTTTCGCCATGTTGACGCCGTGACCACTTCTTATGCAGTTATTCCGGTCGTTGCGACTGCACTCACCTTTGCGCTAGCAGCCGCGGCCGACGCGGCACGGCTCGCACCAATCATCGGGGCATTCATCGCTGGCGTGACGTTAGGACGCACTGAACAACGAGAGCGTGTCGAGCGTGAGTTCAACGTGTTGGCGATGATTCTCGTACCTATCTTTTTTGTGAGCATCGGGCTCACTGTTGACGTCGGCGCCTTTGTCGACGCGAAAGTCATCGGACTCGCCGCACTGCTCTCTGTCGTCGCCGTCGCTGCCAAGATGCTGGCTGCCCTTGGTGCCCGCGGTTCGGGGATGGACGCCATGTTGGTTGGTGTCGCCATGGTCCCGCGTGGCGAAGTCGGATTGATCTTTGCGAGCCTCGGTGCATCGGTCGGGGTTTTCGACGATGAGCTCTATGCCGTCGTCGTGGCAGTCGTTCTCGTGACCACGATCGTCGCCCCGCCGCTCCTCAGATGGCGAATCCGAGTGGCTGCCGACCTAGTCTCGTGAAATGACCATGACGAGTACTCCCGCCAAGGCCGAACGCTGGACCGCGCAGTGGAAGGAACTCTACGAAGAGGTGATCACCACAGGTCTGTGCACCGGATGCGCAGGTTGCGTCGTCACATGTCCACACGACGTCATCGGATACGAACACGTCGAGGGCAAGTACAAGCCGTTCCACCTCGAGGAAGAACTCGGCCTCAACAACTGCATCCACGGAGAAAAAGGTTGCACGACGTGCACGCGAGCATGTCCTCGTTTTCGCACCTGGGAACCTGCTGCCGATATGCACCTGTTCGGACGCACACGTGAGCCCGACGAGATGGGTGGCATTTGGCGTCAACTTCTCCTCACCCGTGCCGCAGATAACGAACAACACGAGAAAGGTCAAGACGGCGGCTTCGTGTCAGCCATGCTCATTTGGCTTCTCGAGAATGACTACATCGAGGCTGCGCTTGTCAGCGGTGTCGAAGATGACGACGCTTGGAAAGCAAAACCGGCCCTCGCCAGAAACAAAGAGGAAGTGTTGGCCACTGCGGGTAGTCGCTACACATACTGTGCGAACCCACTCGCACTGCGCGATGCAAAGGAGCAGGGCCTGAACCGCCTCGCACTTGTCGGCATGGGTTGCCAGACCTCATCGCCACCTGTCATGTGGGACCGCAAAGCCGGAAAAGTATCGAAGCCATTCCTCTTCAATATCGGTTTGCTGTGTTCAAAGACGTTCGATGACGCAATCTTCCCCGAACTCTTCGAGGCCAAGTACGGCCTCAAGAAGCAAGACATGGTGAAGATGAACATCAAGGGTGTCTTCCAGATCTGGATGAAGGACGGCTCGTATCACGAGATTGACCTGAAGGAATGCCACAAGTGGACTCGCGAAGGTTGCAAACATTGCCCGGACTTTGCCGCGGAACACGCTGACATCTCGACCGGCGGTATCGGTGAGGACAACGACTGGACACTCACGATCGTGCGCACTGCGCTCGGCGAGGAAGTCATCAACCGCATGATCAAAGACGGCGTCATCGTGGCCCGGCCGGCACAAGAAGATGAGAAGGCGATGAAGCTGTTGCGCATGCTCTCGATTGTCAGCCGTCGCCGCTGGCCGGAATGGGCTGACAAGGCGCCAAGCGTCGGCGTTCCCCCACCGAAGAAGAAGGTCGACGCGCCACCGACACCAGACGCAAGCCACTAGGAGACACCATGCCGTTGCACCCTCAAGCAAAAGCGATCGCAGACCTCATGGAAGCGTCCGGGGCTCCGGCGCTGAACGAGCAATCACCGCAAGAAGCGCGCCAGATGTTCGAGGCGATGCGAGTGCCATCGACCGAACCTATTCACGAGATTCGTGACGTCGATGCGGCTGGTGTCCCCTGCCGCTTGTACAGGCCGTCGTCCGACATCACCGGTCTCCTGGTGTATTTCCACGGTGGCGGCTGGGTCATCGGAAGTCTCGACACCCACGATGGTGGTTGTCGCTCTCTCGCTAATCGCACGGGTCACGCTGTTTTGTCAGTCGATTACCGCCTCGCACCAGAACACAAGTACCCGGCGGCGCTCGAAGACTGTCTGCAGGCGCTGCGTTGGGCACATGACAACGCGGCAGACCTCGGCATCGACGCGGCTCGCATCGCCGTCGGTGGCGACTCAGCAGGAGGCCACCTTGCTGCACTTGTCGCACAACTTCAACCTGTACCCCTCAAGTTCCAACTCCTCGTCTACCCAGTGACGGATGCTCACATGATCTCGCCATCATTTGTCGAGAACAAGAACGGACCTTTGCTGACTGCTGATTCGATGAAATGGTTCTGGGACCACTTCATCGGCGGAGTGGCGCGCCCCGAGGACCCTCGTGTCTCGCCCATCATGGCGAGCGATGAAGTTCTCGCCACTGCGCCACCTGCACTTATCATCACCGCAGAGTTCGACCCGTTGCGAGACGAAGGCGAGGAATACGGACGGCGCCTCATGGAGAACGGGGTCAACGCATCCGTAGCTCGTTATCTCGGCATGTTCCACGGATTCTTCTCGATGTTCGCCATGCTCGACGACGCACATGCTGCGCATAGCCACGCATCTGCGATGTTGAAGAAGGCTCTCGACGCCTAGATCACTGGTGCGCCAAGCGCACGGCAATCGCGAACACGTCATCGAACATCTTCTCGGTCAACGTGCCGGTAAACGTGTTCTGCTGACTCGGGTGGTACGAACACACCAAGGTCACGTTCTCGCTGTTGACGACCACACCGTGGCCGAATTTCGGCTTCGGTCGCACCCCAAATTCACGGCATGCAGCGTCGTAAGCGAACGAACCAAGACACACCACGACCTTCAACCCCACAAGCAGCGCAATTTCACGCGTCAAGAAGTTGCCGCAGTTGTCACGCTCGACTGGAGTGGGTTTGTTGTTGGGTGGAGCGCATCGAACTGCAGCGGCGACATACGAATCTGTGAGCTGCAGACCATCGGATCGGTCTGTCGATGTGGCCTGGTTTGCAAGCCCACACTTGTGCATCGCGCGATACAGCCAATCACCACTTCGATCGCCGGTGAACATGCGACCGGTCCTGTTCGCTCCGTGAGCCGCTGGGGCGAGGCCGAGAACGAGGATCCGCGCCGACGTGTCGCCGAAACCTGGCACAGGTCGGCCCCAATAGGTCTCGTGCTTGAACGACGCGCGCTTCTCACGTGCCACTGACTCGCGCCATTCGACCAAACGTGGACATGCTCGACATTCGGTGATGTCCTTGACCAATACATCGATGGAATCGGTGCGTTTGCCCTTCGATGACATGTGTTTGACCTTAGATTGGCATCGCGAGGTGTGCCGCAATAGTTTGCTTACATGCCCCGTGCCAAGACTTCTTCGTCACCGTCTTCCACGTTGATGTTGTTCGTGCGCCACGGACAGACCCCGACCACTGGCCAGGTTCTTCCTGGCCGAGCCGCAGGCCTGCACCTTTCGGACACAGGTCGCGAACAAGCCGAGACCGTCGCTCGTCGGCTTGCCGAGCTTGCGCGGGTCGACGCGATCTATGCCTCACCACTCGAGCGTGCTCGGGAAACTGCTGCACCAATCGGAAAGGCGCTTGGTCAGAAAGTGAACATCGAAAAGGGACTCCTGGAGTGTGACTTCGGGGCGTGGACCGGCGCCAAGCTGACGGCACTGATGAAGAAACCAGAGTGGTCGACAGTCCAGCGCGCACCATCGACATTCCGATTCCCCGATGGTGAGAGTTTCATCGACATGCAGTCGCGCATGGCCAGCACGGTCGACACGTTGCGAGAGCGTCACCGTGGCGGAGTCGTGGTGTGCGTCAGTCATGCTGACCCGATCAAGGCGCTCATCGCACATGCAATGGGAACTCATCTTGATCTCTTCCAACGCATCGTCATCGGTACGTGCTCGGTGAGTGCCGTCTCATACATGGCGACTGGTCCTGTCGTTCTCACCGTCAACTCAACGGGTGGCACCCTCGCCGATCTTCGCCCCAGCTGACATGAGCTTCCTCTACGAATTCGACGACGTGGACGCTATTCGCACCGGTGCCGTCGGCCAACCAGGACAACGCACCTTCTTCATCCAGATACGCGCCGATGGTCGCATCCTGAATGTGAAGTGCGAGAAGCAGCAGGTCGCGGCAATTTCTCAACACCTCCGCAACCTGCTGAAAGATCTTCCCGAGTCACGGTCGATGCTGCCCGACGCGTCTCTCGCATACGACACCGACGAAGTGGACTTCGTGCTCGGCACAATCGGACTCGGATACGACAGAAGCGGCATGCGCATGTTCATTCAGTTCGACGAACTCGTCATTGGCGCCACTGATGACAGCGAACTCGACATGACTGCAATGGATGAGGACGACGCGCTCGACGAGGACGACGCGCTCGCAGGCCGCGTCCGCCTGTTCATCTCTCCTGAGCAAGCTGAGGCATTCTGTAATTCGGCAGACACCACGGTCGCCGGTGGACGCGAACCATGTCGCTGGTGTGGCGCCCCCAAAGACCCCCGCGGTCACGCGTGTCCGCGCATGAATTGACCTTGATGTCTGGCCAGTACACGACCGAGACCGACGATGTCGACGCGCTGCTCGAACATGGCTCGATTGAAGTCATCGGGCGTCTCGCTCACAGCAGTAATGCGACTTTGTTGGTGCGGCTCGAAGTTGAACGAGGACACGGTCACGCCGTGTACAAACCTCTTCGGGGAGAACGACCACTGTGGGATTTTCCACCGGGCCTCTACAAGCGAGAAATCGCGGCACGGGTGTTGAGTGACACGCTCGGTCTTGACCTTGTGCCTCCCACGATCCACCGTGAAGGGCCATTTGGCGAGGGCTCGCTACAGCTCTTCATCGACGCCGACCCACAAGAGCATTACTTCAGCATCTACGAGTCACGACCCGATCTACACGATCGACTTCGTGATTTCGCATTCTTCGACTTCATCGCAAACAACACGGATCGGAAAAGTGGCCACATTCTCTTGGACTCACATGATCGACTCTGGGGTATCGACCATGGAGTGTGTTTTAGCTCTGACTTCAAATTGCGTACCGTCATCTGGGACTTCGGCGGCGAGGACATACCGGCACGATTGCTCGATGTAGCAAGGGGCCTCGTTGAGCGCGTTCCACTTACCCTCGCTGCACTTCTTGGCGATGATGAGGTCACCGCTCTTCAGGAACGTGCCAACTACCTACTTGAGTATCCCACCTTCCCCATCGACAATTCAGGGCGACGTCATCCGTGGCCACTCATCTGATGAACCTCTGAGATCTGAACGACGTGGCCTCCGACCTTGATGAACTGATCCACCGTGTGGACCTTGATGGGCTCGTGAGACTCGTCGATGACACAGTGTCAGAGCGTGAGTGGGCTCTTCTTGTGCGCATTCGTGATGCCTGTACATCGGCCGTCAAGACCGGACGCCAAGTGTGGCCAATCGCCACTTTGGCGAATTATCGGCTCGCTCTGTGGGCACCGTCTGACTTTGCATGCCGGTCACTTGATGATTCGATGCGAACCTTCATGCCCGGCCCGGTGAGCGAGATCTTGGCTGTCAATCACTCGTGGGAAGACCTCGCTCCACATCTCGGGCCATCGCCTGATCGTTCGTTGGTCGCCCATGAGCGCGCGCTTCGAGGCGACACGATCGGCTTCGACGAGGTGTCATCGCTTGACATGCCGTTTGCACGTCAACCGTGGGAACCCGAATACGACGACGTCACGTACACCGATGACGGTGGCCAGTTCCCTGCCCCACCTGTGCCATCAACAACGAGCGTGAGCGTTACGAGAGGTGACGTCATTGACGACCCAGACACCACTGCCGCATTTCGTCTCTTGGTCGAACCATGGACGTCAGCGTCGAACGGGCGTGCGGACATTTCAATCGTGGAAGGCGATGGGCTCGCTGCGTTGGAAGCTCTCGGCTTCACCGACGCTCGCCACTGTGAGGTGGACCACCACCTTGCGCTCCGCTGGCTGGTGTGGGCTGCATCAAGTGGTGGCGCGCACGGACGACGACGAGGTCGTGCCAACGGACGTTCGACAACGTGGTGGTTCCTTCACCAGTTCCTCGACTTGGGCGATGACTGGCCGACGAACGCCGATGAACTGGGCGCACGCATCCAAGACCTCACGTTCCACCTGTGGGATTCACATGAACCCACGACTGGTTGGTCACTACAACTCACCATCGCCGATTCGACGACAGGACTCGCGTGTGCCGTACATGCAAGAGACGCCACCTGATGGTGGCGTCTCTTTACCTTGAGGTGAGTTGATTAGCGGGACTTGAGCGCTTCGATGAGCTTCGGCAGCACCTTGTGCACGTCACCGACGATACCGAGGTCTGCAATTCCGAAGATCGGTGCTTCCTTGTCCTTGTTGATCGCGATGATGTTCTTCGAGCCCTTCATGCCCACCATGTGCTGAGTGGCACCGGAGATGCCTGCCGCGATGTACACACTCGGCTTCACGACCTTGCCGGTCTGGCCGACTTGGTAGCTGTAGGGAACCCAACCGGCATCGACGATCGCGCGTGACGCACCAGGTGCACCCTTCAGGATCTTCGCGAGTTCCTCGACCATCGTGAACTTGTCAGACTCTCCGAGTCCGCGGCCACCAGAAACGACGACGTCGGCTTCATCGAGCTTCGGACCAGTGGTCTCTTCGACATGCACAGCAAGCACCTTGGCTCCACCAGTTGCACCGAGGTCGGGTACTTGAACTGCAGTCACTGCTGCTGCTCCGCCACCGGATGCTTCAGGAGCGAAACTCTTCGGGCGGAATGCCGCCAGGAACGGACCTTCGCCGGTGAACGTCGTGCTAACGAGAGTGTTGCCACCAAAAATCGGCGTGACCGTGGTGACTCCGTCTCCGCTGTCAGCAATGTCGATGTTGTTGGTGATGACAGTCTTATTCAATTTCACGGACAGACGTGACATTGTGTCGCGACCTTCATAGTTCTGCGGGAACATGATGAGATCCGGCTTGTCGCCACTATCGATGACCGACTTCATGGCTGCTGCGATAGCAACACCAGGAAGGTTCGAACCGTGGTCGGCGGCATACACCTTGGTCGCGCCGTACTCGCCGAGAGCCACTGCGATGGCATTGCCATCACCGCCCATGAACGCCGTGACATTGGACGACAGCGAACGTGCCTTGGTGAGCAGTTCGAGTGTTGCGCTGGTTGGCGCACCGTTCGCAGCTTGTGCGAAGACCCAAATGTTGTTGAGTGCCATTGCTGTTCTCCTTGCCGCTCTCAGATGACCTTGAGGTTCTCAAGGAACCCGACGATCTTGCCGAACGCTTCGCCGTCGTCTTCGATGATCTCACCGGCTTGACGCGCCTCTGCTTGTGCCACGCCTGAAATCTTCTGACCGGCACCTTCCCAACCCACTGGCGTGACGCCGAGGTCAGATGCCTTCACTTCGTCGATGGGCTTGTTCTTCGCCGCCATGATTCCCTTGAACGACGGGTAACGCGGCTCGACGACACCAGCAGTAACGCTGATGACTGCCGGCATCGGACATGTGACTTCGTCGTAACCAGATTCGGTCTGACGATTGACTTTCAACGTTCCGTTGTCGACGGCGACCTTCTTTGCGAACGTGACTGACGGCAGACCGAGAACTTCAGCCATCTGCTCAGGCACCGTGCCGGTGTACCCGTCTGACGACTCTGTTGCAGCGATGATGAGGTCGGCCCCGCCGAGCTTCTGCACCGCCGCGGCAAGGATCTTCGCCGTTGTCAACGCGTCACTACCTTGCAACGCGGGGTCGGACACGAGCACGCCCTTCGATGCACCCATGGCAAGCGCGGTGCGCATACCTGATGTCTCGCTGTTGGGTGCCATCGACACGAGGTTCACTTCACCACCACCGGCTGCATCGACGAGTTGCAATGCCATCTCGACGCCGTACATGTCGGAGTCGTCGATGACGAGCTTGCCGTCTCGCTTCAGGGTGTTGGTTCCCGCATCGAGGGCACCAGGTGCCGCCGGATCGGGGATTTGCTTCACGCACACGATCACGTTCATAGGGTGACTATTGTTACCCACCCGATCGGCGATAACCCAACTGGCACAAGGTTCTTCAGGGAGAGATGGCGTGACCCTCGTCGCAGGCCTGCTGGTACCGTGAATCCCCTTGCGACTGCTGCTGATCGTCAATTCCTTCGCCTCGTCGGTGACCGCCAGGAACACCGTGGTGGTCCACCAGCGACTCTCCCGCCACCACGACGTCCAGGTGGTCGAGACCAACAGGCGAGGTCACGCAACCCGCTTCGCCCAAGACGCGGCGATGCGGGGTCTTGACGCTGTCGTGGCTTATGGCGGTGACGGCACCTTGAATGAAGTGGCCACCGGCGTCGCAGGCAGCGACACGGCACTTGCTGTTTTGCCGGGTGGAAGCACGAACGTGTTTGCTCGCACCCTCGGCATGCCTAATGATGCCCTGCAGTCGGTCGACCTGATCATTGAGGCACTCGGTCGTGGCGACATCAAATCCATCGGGCTCGGCAAAGTCAACGGACGGTACTTCACGTTTCACACCGGTGTTGGCTACGACGCCGCAGTGGTGAAACGTGTCGAACAACGCGCGGCATTGAAGCGTTATGCAGGTCATCCGTTGTTCGTGGTCGCAGCACTGCGTACGTGGGCCTTCGATTACGACAGACGTCAGCCTCATTTCAGTGTCGACATCGGTGGTGCTGCCGGAACATCAGTTGCGGGTGCATTCTTCACCATCGTCATGAACACCAACCCCTACACCTATCTCGGGCCCCGACCATTCGATCTCGTTCCCTCCACTGATCTCACTAAAGGGCTCTCTGTGGTCACGTTCACGTCGATGAACGCAACGAAGATTCTCCGCTCAGTCGGAACTGCACTGCGGGGCGGTGGGGTGTCGACGAACTCATGGCTCGATGTCCAGTCGAACGTCTCTGAAGTCAGGGTCGCACACGATCGGTCATTTCCGTACCAGATGGATGGTGACTACTTGGGCGAAGTAAAGGAGCTTCGCTTCGAACACGTACCCGACGCCGTGCGCCTGGTGCAATCATTTCCCCAGAAGTGAACGGCGCACGGTCAGCGCAACATCGGGAACGTTGGTGCAGATTCCGTCAATTCCCCACTCGATGAGACGTGTCATGTCGTCCCCGTCGTCACAGGTCCAGCAATTGACGCTCAGTCCGTGCGCATGGAACGCCTCAAGCATCTCGCGCGTCACCACTTTGTGCCACGGGTGCAACGCGCTGTGACCCTCTTTGGCGAGTGACCGCGCAAGTGCCTCCACTCCACGGGGATCGCAGTGCGTCATGAGCCACGCCGTGCGCACCTCAGGTGCGAAATCACGCATCGCGACGATGGTCTCGCGTCGAAATGACGAGATGAGCCAGCGCTCGGGCTCACCTCGGTCGTGCAACAACTTTGCGACACGTTCGGCGACGACATCGTGCGGGTCGTAGTCAGGCTCTGAACCTTCATTCTTGATCTCGATGTTCACCCACATACCAGTGCACGCATCGAGTGCTGCGGAGAGTGACGGAACAGCGACGGGAACTTCGTCTCGCTCAAGTGTGATGAGCGCACGGCCGTCTGAAAGGTGTGCATCATGCATGACGACCAATTCGCCATCGGCAAGTCGGCGGACGTCGAGCTCGACTGCGTCAGACCCGAGCGTCTTTGCCGTGTGAAATGCCGCCACGGTGTTCTCTGGCTCACGACGCGACGCACCGCGATGAGCAATGACCTGTGGATAACGCCCTGACGTCACTTTTGCCCCCTCCGCTGGAATGTCCGCTGTGCTGGTTTATCAGAGGACACTGTGCACGTGAATCACACCCATGCAACTTGGCCGAACCTCTTGCCATTCATCACAGACGGTCGTAGCGTTGCCTCGCACCGGTTCGCCCGATGCAAGTAGCAAGTCCACCGTGGCGCCCAGCGCCCCTGAACCCCCAAGAAGGAATTTGACGTGTCAATCCTCGCGTCCAGCCTGGCCCTCGGTAGCGCCGACTACACCTGGAGAAATCGCGCCACATGCCGCGACACCGATCCAGAACTCTTCTTCCCCGTCGGAACAACCGGCCAAGCTCTGCTGCAGATCTCGAAAGCAAAGAGTGTCTGCTGCGAATGCCCCGTTCAGATCGAGTGTCTTGACTTCGCACTCGAGACGAACCAAGACACGGGCATCTGGGGCGGAACGTCAGAGGACGAACGTCGTCAGATTCGTCGCGAGCGAGCAGCTCGCTCTCGTGCACAGCGCCTTGCAGCCGCGGCAGCCGCAGCCGGCTGACTTCACAACCCCGAAGCGTCCGTCACTCGACGCGTAAGGGAACGCACAATTCGACAGCGGTTCCCTGGTAGCCAGGGCGCAACGTGAGGTTCGTGCCGTCCAGCTCTTCTTGCGTTGGTCGGCGCATGTCAATAGTTCCGGCGAGTTCTGTGGTGACCAGGGTGCGAACGATGGAAAGACCAAGGCCGGTCGCTGCCGACAAATCAAAGGCATCGGAAAGCCCTCGCCCGTCGTCGATCACCTTGATAATGAGCACCGTGTCATTTGAATCGAGAGTCACGACGACGGTGCCGCCGCCCTCATCCTCGGGAAATCCGTGGTCGAGGGCAGTCTGGAGAAGTTCGGTCACCACGACTGACAACGGCGTCGCAATCGTGGCCGGTATGCGGCCACCGTCGCCGTTGACGACGAATCGCACCGGACGATCGGGCGATTGCAACCCTTCTTCAGAGAGTCGCAAGAGTGGTCTCACGATTTCTATGAAGACGACATCGTCACCAGGCTCGCGCGACAACGTCTCGTGAACAAGCGCGATGGTGCGAATACGGCGCACTGATTCTGCGACAGCTTCGCGAGCTTCGTCAGACTTGAGTCGTCGACCTTGCAGGCGAAGAAGTGCAGAGATCGTCTGCAGATTGTTCTTCACGCGGTGGTGAATCTCTCGGATCGTCGCGTCTTTCGAGAGCAGAAGTCGATCCCGACGACGTAGTTCCGTGACATCACGCAACAACATGACTGCACCGGTGACGACCGGCTCTGCGTTCACCGACGTGGCAAGGACCGGAAGACACCGTGTGAGGAGTGTGACGTCCACTGTCTGCTCGAATTCTTCGACGACTGGTTCTTTACGCTCGAAGGCCTGACGTACCGGGCTGTCGATGATGCCCATTTCAGCAAGCGTTTGCCCGACGACATTCGCACTGATTCCGACGCGATGTAGCGCTGACGTCGCGTTCGGTGACGCGTACACGACGACTGCATGCTGGTCGAGGACGATTGCTCCGTCACCGACTCGTGGAGCCACGCTGCTGTCTGCCACTCGACCAGGAAATGGGAAAAGCCCCGCTGCGATCATGTCGGTGAAGCGTGCGAACAAGTCTTGGTATGTCCGCTCGAGCTGTCCTGGTTGGCGTGCGCCACGAGTGCTCCACTCGCGAGTCAGAACGGCGATGCTCCTTCCTTCGTGCACCACCGGAATAGCCGTCATGAAGCAAGGGTCGACGAGGTCTTCCACAATGATTTCACCCTCAGTGATGGCCTGTGAGTCGTATGCGGCTGCCAACAAGGGCACTTCGCTGTCATTTGCGAGTGCCCCGACCCAGTCGACCACGTACAGCGTCTGTCCGGTCGCGGCTCGAACTTGCGCAATGACCAGCCAGGAGCCCTCGTTCGTCGGAACGTAGAGAAGGAGGTCAGCAAAACAGAGATCTGCGAGCATGCCCCACTCGCCGGTCAATGCCTGAAGATGAGAGACGTCCTCTTTCGAAAGAGACGTGTGCTGCCGTGCGAGTTCACCGATTGTCGCCATGGGATGTCCTCCGTGGACAGTCTGCCCTACTCAGTGCTGAGGCTTCTGGCTATCCCGTCCACGACTGCGACCGCGTCGACCGCCATGTCGGGCACCTCGAGAATCTTTGCTCCCCGAGGCTCGAAATGTCGGTGGACTGTCGAGTGCTCCTCACATCGACGCGCCTGGACACGACGTGCAGTGTGAAGCGCCGACAACACTCGCTCGACTGCGTGGGCCTCGCTTGCTGTGGCAGTCGATAGTTCAGAAGCTGACGGAATGGGCGCGTCGGAGGGGCACGGCATGATGCGGTTGATCAGGACCGTTGGGACGCGCGTGGACCGCGTGGCGATTCGGTCGAGCAAGTAATCGGCTTCGCGCACGGAGTCGCCACCAGGACTGGTGACGACGACGTAGTGACAGTCAGATGAGTCCAGCAAAGCGCGCACGTGACGTGCACGCTCGACGAAACCGTCTTCGAGTGTCTGCAACAACACGAAGAATTCGGAGATGTCACTGAGGAATCGCGCACCAAGTACTCGGTCGGCAATCTGAAAGAAGGGGCGCGACGCGAGTCCGACGAGTCGATTGCGATACGGAATGGTGAGCCAACGCACGAGTCGACCTCCGAAGAAATCTCCCATCCGGTCGGGTGCATCGAGAAAATCAAGCGCGTTACGAGAAGGTGGGGTGTCGACCACGACGACGTCATATGTCGGATCGTTGCTCAGCTCGTACAGTCGCTCCATCGCGATGTAGTCGTGACTGTTCACGAAACGAGAGGTGATGTTCTGGTACAGCGGATTGCGCAACAGTCGCTCGGCAGCTTCTGCATTGGGTGCGTACCGGCGAACCAAGTCGTCCCACCCAGATTTGGCATCGAGCATCGTCGCGTGAAGTCGACCGCCAACTTCGACGACTTCGTTACCCGACATCGACAAACCGAGCGATTGTGCAAGACGCTTGGCTGGGTCGATGGTGAGCACGACGACCGTTCCACGTGAAGCCGCAAGTACCTTGCCGATTGCAGCCGAGACGCTCGTCTTTCCGACTCCGCCAGGGCCGCACACGATCACGCATCGACCTTTGACTTCACTCAATCGGTCATCGACACTCACAACTCTTCATCCAGTCGCTGCAGCAACGCCTCATCGACGTCACCCCGAGGCTGTTCGTCGCTCCAGCCACCCACTTCTGGAAGAACGATGAAGCCGAGGTCTCTCACGTTGTCGCGCAATTCGGCGATGGCGACCTGCTGCAGACGTCGTGCCGCCGTTGCGCGGCGTAGCGACTCACTTGCCTCTGGGGCCAAGACACCTTCAAGTGCCGACCCCGTCGACTCGTCGATCGACATGACCAGCGGTTCTTCTGATCTATTGAGGATCATCCATGACACCGAAGTCTTCGTCTGGCTACGGATGGACCTCACCAGGTCAATCGTCTCGCTGACAACGAGCTCTTCAGGAACAACGACGGGGACGACCGTGCACGTGGATTCATCTTCGAGGATCTTTGCCATCCACTCGGTTTGGTCACGCAGCATTCCGACTCCGGCGAGCTGACCCACGATTCGTGGAGCAGCAATCTGACTGACGATATGGCCGGTCGCCTCCGCATCGACGATGACGATGTCATAGTTCTCCTGGCGAACCTCGTAGCACAACTTGCCCACTCCGAGTATCTCTTTCACGCCAGGTGCCGCATCGGCCACGAAGTCAAAGACAGCGGCGATGGGCGTGATCTTCGTGATCAGCGGAACCTTCACGAACAGCCGCAAGTACTCGCGCAACGACTGTTCGGTGTCCATAACCATGGCCCACAAATTCGATTCGACTAAACGGGGCTCGAAAGTGAGCATGCCGCCACCCATACGTGCAGCAACAGAGCCTTTGGCGTCCATTTCGCACAACAACGTCCGGAGCCCACGGCGAGCTGCGAGACGCGCGAGCGCAACTGCGATTGTCGACTTTCCGACGCCGCCTTTTCCGGTGACGAACACCAGTCGGTGGCGAAGAAGTGGTGTCAGATCAGCCGCCGAAGCCGATGCGCCGGTCGACCCCACTCGAGCCAATCTCCACATAGGCGATCTTCTGCGCGGGAACCGCCACGTCGCGTCCGCGCTTGTCGGTGATCCACAGCGTGTCGACCGCACCGGTGAGCGCCGCTTCCACTCGGGCCTTCACGTCGTCGCGAAGGGCATCGTCATCGGCAAGTTCGATGGAGATCTCGCGAGGTGATTGTGTGACTCCGATGCGTAGGTCCACTGGTGCTCCTTGTTCCTTCGATGTTGAATCGACTCACTCACCGTACCGGTCAGATGAGCTTCAAACCCTTGCTGAAACGCTTCTTCGGGGCCATCTGCTCGATCTTCTCGGCGAGAGCAAAGAACGCACTGGCCGGCTCTGAGTCGGGAGCGACGGCCGCGATCGGACGTCCATCGTCGCCACCTTCGCGAAGTTGTGCGACGAGTGGAATCTGGGCGAGCAAAGGCACCTCGAGTTCTTCAGCAAGCTCGCGTCCACCACCGGCGCCGAACAATTCATAGCGCTTTCCATCGTCACCGGTGAACCATGACATGTTCTCGATGACGCCCTTCACCGGCAAGTTCACTTTCTCCGCCATTGCCGCAGACAACCGAGCGACTTTTTGCGCGGCGGGTTGCGGTGTCGTCACCACGTACACCTCTGCGCGTGGCAGATACTGACTGAGGCTGAGCGCAATGTCACCTGTTCCCGGCGGCATGTCGATGAGAAGGAAATCTGGTTCGTCCCAAAAGACGTCGGTGAGGAACTGCTCAAGCGCCTTGTGCAACATCGGTCCACGCCAAATGATCGCCTGCCCCTCTGGGACGAAGTGTCCGATGCTGATGCACCGAACACCCCATGCCTCAGGTGGCAACAACATCTGATCGATGACGACAGGGTCACGTTCCGCGCCAAGCATCCGCGGAATCGAGAAGCCGTAGATATCCGCATCGACGATGCCAACTTTGTGCCCACGAGCAGCAAGTGCGACTGCGAGGTTGGTCGTGACGCTGCTCTTTCCGACACCACCTTTTCCGGAGGAGATGAGCAACGGACGCGTCTTGCTGTCATTACTCGCGAACGGAATGACGCGACCTTCAGCGTGACCATGTGCAGCATTGGTTCCGGCCGATGCCGCTGCATCGCCGTGCACCAGGCGCCGCACTTTTTCGCGTTCCGCATCGTTCATCACGGCGAAGTTGATCGACACATCGCGAACGCCATCGAGTGGCTTTACTGCTGTAGTGACCCGATTCTGGATCTCATTGCGCAGTGGACAACCCGGGACAGTGAGAACAACCGTGAGCGACACCGCCCCAGCGTCATTGCGCACATCACGAACCATGCCAAGTTCCACGATTGACCGATGCAGCTCTGGGTCTTCGACCGGGCGAAGGGCTTCGATGATTTGTTCGGGGGTGGCAGTCATGGGGGGTTCTTCCGGTTGGGGACGTCGGCAATTTGCACTATGGCAATAGGTAGAATACCGATGTGGCTGAAGTGACGACGACCCCTGTGATGACTCCGAAGTCGTTCACGGCCACTGTGTCTGCCATCACATCCGCGTTCGGAGACCCCACGCGCCGCGCGGTATATCTGTTCGCTCGCGACTGTCCAGACGGAGTGACCGCCTCTCAGGTTGCAGAAAAGTTCGAGCTACATCCAAATGTCGCGCGACATCACCTCGAGAAGCTGGCTGCAGGTGGCTACCTCGAAGTGTCGACCGAAACTGCGAAGCGAGCAGGAGCTGGTCGTCCGAGCAAGCATTATCGCGCTGGCACAGCCGGCCATGAACTCAACTTTCCTGTGCGAAGCGACGACCTGGTGCTCACCCTTCTCGGAAAGGCGCTCGCAGCGCTACCTGCTGACAAAGCACACACGATTGCCGAAGAAGTCGGACAGGAGTACGGTCGGGCGATGGCAGCCGGACTCACCGGTGCCGACGTGGCAGCCGGCCAACGCTCCTTGCGATCGGCGATGCAAGCGGTCGCAGATGCACTCACCGCACATGGGTTCGCAGCGCACGCAGAAAAACGAAACAACGAGCTTCGAATTGTCACGAGCCATTGCCCGTTCGGAGACGTCGCCATTGAGAACCCTGTCATCTGCTCAGTTGATCGCGGCATGGTGAAAGGAATGCTCGATACTCTGTATGGCTCGACCGACCCAGAGCATTCAGAGTCGTTGCCCAAGGGCGACACTTTCTGTAGCACCACCATCAACTGACGAAAAACTCGTCAGTCACGATCGCTGCTAGCTGTCAGTCGCCCCAGTAGCGCTGTTCCAAAAACGGGTCACCGTACATGTGATAGCCGTTGCGTTCCCAGAAACCGGGCTTGTCAGCGGGCATCAGCTCAAGTGCTCGAAGCCACTTGGGTGATTTCCAGAAGTACAGGTGCGGGACCACGAGACGAACCTGGCCACCGTGGATCGGTTCGATCGGCTCTCCGTCGTATGCGTAGACAACGAGAGAGTCATCTCGCATCACGTCGACCAGTGGAAGATTTGCCGTGTATCCGAATTCGGCATGACCCATGACATGTGACGCCTCTGGCTTCACACCTGCAGTGGCGAAGAGGTCCTTCACGCGCACGCCGGTCCATGTCGTGTCGAACTTCGACCACTTCGTGACACAGTGGATGTCTGTCGTGATCGTCTGAGAAGGTAGCGCGGTCAGCTCGTCAAATGTCAACGTGAAGGGCTTGTCAACAAGACCACTGACCGTCAATGACCACTCGCCTGTTTCATACGTGGGGACATCACCCACGTGCAACACTGGAAACCGCTCAGTGAGGTATTGACCTGGTGGCAACCGAGAGGGGTCATAGCCTTTCGATGCGACGTCGTCGCGGTTACGGTCGAAGAAACCCACGGTGAAATTATTGCCTAGGTTGCGATTTCGTGTGTGATTCAGCACCAGATCACTACTCTTCTTGCATGGTTGTTGCATTTATCCGACATGCGCACGCGGGCTCGCGGAGTGCATGGACCGAGGACGACAGAGCTCGTCCACTCTCTGAAAAAGGTCGACTTCAAGCACAGGGCCTTGTCACCCTGCTGCCTCTCAGCAACATCGTCGCACTCATAGCTAGTCCGTACCTTCGGTGCATCCAGACACTTGAACCACTTGGACTTGAAGCAGGTGTTCCCGTGACGGTGGACGATCGCCTTGCTGAAGACACGCCGTTCGAAGTCACGCTTTCACTTCTCGAACACGTTGACGAAGGCACCGTGTTGTGCAGTCATGGTGACGTGATTCCTGCCACGATCGGAGCATTGGTGCGAAGGGGTCTATCTCTTGACGGTCCATCCGCTCTCAAGAAGGGATCCACCTACCTCTTGCACCGCAACGACGGAAGATTCGTCAGCGCCGAGTATCTGCCACCGCCGACCATCGCCTGACGATGACGTGACAGTCACTTGCCGGCGACAGCGGCATTCACTTGGTCAACAACCGAGGTGACGAGACCAAGCACTTCGTGAGGTGGGTTTCCTGCAAGGCATTTGTCAAGAGGTGGCTTGGCCAGTTCTGCGTCATCGAGGAAGCGGAAATTAATGATTCCGAGAAGACAGTACGCATCGACGTACGTGTCGTCCTTCTCGATTGCACGCGTGATGTCAGTAAGTGCGGTCGCGAGAGCCACCTTCTTGATGTCATCCGATGCCTCACGCGACGAAAGTGCGAGAAGCCACGACCGATACGTCAGTGCCTCCGGGTTGTCCGGCTCGATCTTCAGTACTTCGGTGTAGAGAGTGATCGCCTGCGCAGGATCATTGAAGTTCAGCAGCCTTGCCTGAGAGAGCAATGTCGCAGTGCTCTGCTCGATACCACCGGTCGCACTTTGGCCGGGAAGCCGCTGCCCACTGTTGTCGGCGACGAACCAACCTGCCACGAGACCCAACATGACGACGGCGAACACCGTCACTGCTTTTCTACCTAGCCGACGACCCGATGCATCACGCTTCGATTCTTCGTGTTCAATCGCTTTGGTGAGGAGAGCGACACGAGCCGTGTAGTCATCGCGAAGACTCTCAAAGTCATGCCGGTCGATGTCCCCCGCTTCTAGTTCCCGTTCGAGGTCTCGCAAGGAATCAAGAAGAAATCGACGTTCTTCTTTTCGGCCATCGTCGCGGGCACTCATCTTGGAACCTCGTCGTTGTCCTCTGGATCTTCGGCCAGAAGTCGCGCGACCAGTGCTCGGTCATCGTCTGACGGCACCAGTCCTTGCTCTCGACGCCAACGCCTGAAAGTCGCTGCGAGTCCAGCCACGGAACACACCAACACAGTCACGGGCAAAACCCAAACAAGAGAATCAAAACCTGTCGCTCGCGGCACCAGCAGCACTCGTCCACCAAAACGCTCTTCGATGAACGCGACAATTTCCTCATCATCACGTTGACCAGTTGCCACCTGACGAGCAACCTCATTTTTGATGTTCACCGCAGCAGATGCCTGCGATACGAACACGCTCTCACCATCACACGTGGGGCAGGCAAGACGCTTCGTGATGCTGTCGATGCGCTCTTGTTGTGTGAGCGGTCCACCGTCGCGACCGGCACCAATTGCGAGAAGACAGACGGTGACGACGCCCATGAGCATCCACATGGGCCATGACTTCAGTCGTGACGACCGCGACCGCTCCATCACATGCCCTCGAAAGCTGCCTGAAGCTCGGCCAATTTCTCGTCGAGCAGGCCCTTGGTGACCGCACCGATGAAGCGGAGACGGACGTAGCCGTTCGGGTCGATGATCCAGGTCTCGGGAACCTTGGCGACACCGAAGGCAACAGCAATCGAACCATCATCGTCGCGAACCTTCGTCCAGTCACCATCGTTTGCTTCGAAGAACGCGCGCACCGCATTGTCGCTGTCGTCATTGATGATCGAGTACAACTCCGTCGGAGGTTCTGCTGTTGCCTGTGCGGCGTGGAATGCCACCAACTCGGGATGCTCTTGACGACATGGGACACATGTCGAATTGAAGAAGTTGAACATCACCCAACTCCCCCGACGTCGCGAAAGCTCGAACTGCTTGTCATCCAACGTGGTCGACTTCACGACAGGCGCCGGATTCCCGAGCAGGGGCGACGTGGCGCTCTCCCTGTCTTCAGGTGACGACACCACGAGCACGACAAAGAACAGTGCGACGATGATCCCGACCGCCGTCGCGATGAGCGACGAACGATGACCATGGACCGACGCCGACTCGAGTACCGATTCCTCGTTCACGATGCTGCTTCTGTTGACGAAGGTGTCAGCACTGGCGCCGACACCGGGTCCGTCGGCCGACGTCGACGACCCGGAAAAGCGGACAACACCGTTCCGATGGCCATGAGAATTCCGCCAGCCCACATCCACGTCATCATCGGTTTGATGAACACCTTTATCTTTGCTTCGTCACTAGTGGGCTTCACTGGTGGTTCGAGTGTCAAGTAGATGTCCTTTGACCAGCTCGACTTCACCGAGGGCGTACCGACGTTTTGTCCCATCGATGTGAACTTGTGGATGGCTGGCCGATACGACTTGCCACCGTCGACCGAGACATCGACTTTGATTGATGTGCGACGCGCATCGGACTCTTCCACGAATCCGGTCAACTCGAAAGTGTGACCACCAAACGAAGCCGGAACCCCCTTTGTCAATGTCAATTCTTGGCTTCTGGTGTACGAGTTCGACGCGGCGAGTGCCACCGAGATCATGATTACCCCAATGTGAACGATCATGCCGCCATTGGCTCGACCGACGAGTCCACGCCATTTCTGACGGCGTGTCGCGAGAACGAGTTGCCGAAGTGCAGCGCCAGTGGCGAACCCACCGAGCGTGAATGTGAGCAACGGTTCCACACCCGTCGCCCCGAGAATGACGGCGACAGCCAAAGCCGCAACCCCGCACCACGCCGGCCAAAACAGGCGCTGACTCAACAGTTCGGCCGACGCTTTGCGCCATGGCAACACCGGCGCGATGCACATGAGGAAGAGCATCACGATTCCGATTGGCGTTGCAAGACTGTCGAAGAACGGTTCACCAACCACTATCTGACGGTTCTGCACAGCCTCGACGATCAATGGAAAGACCGTGCCGAGCAACACGACGAACGCAAACACAGAAAACAGCACATTGTTCGCGAGGAACGCACCTTCACGTGACAACGGTGAATCGATGATTCCCGGAGCGCGCAGGCGATCTCCGCGCCATCCGATGAGGATCAGCGACACTACGACGATGATCGCGAAGAACGCCAGAAGATACGGGCCGATGTCGCTCTCACTGAATGCATGCACCGAATTCAGAATGCCAGACCTCGTGAGGAAAGTGCCGAGAATCGTGAGACTGAAAGTTGCGACGAGCAATGACAGGTTCCAGACCCGCAACATGCCACGTCGCTCTTGCACCAACACTGAATGGATGTATGCCGTTCCGGTGATCCATGGCAAGAGCGACGCGTTCTCGACGGGGTCCCACGCCCACACACCGCTCCAACCGAGCACTTCGTAACTCCACCAACCACCAAGGACGATGCCGAAGGTGAGAAACCCCCACGAAAAAAGTGCCCACCGTCGCGTCTCGAGCAACCAGCCCTCCCCCACCCGACCGGTCACCAGTGCACCAATGGCGAATGCGAAAGGAATGGTGAAGCCGACATAACCGATGTAGAGAATCGGTGGATGGAACAGAACGAGGATGTGGTTCTGAAGCAACGGATTCGGGCCAGGACCATCGGTGACGCCAGCTGCGCCTTGTGCAAACGGATTTGCGGGACCGACTGTCAACAAAAAAAAGAAGAATGCAGTGACGAACATCGTGGCGAGCGCGCATGCCACCAATGGGTCGGTGATCTTCGTTCGATATCGCCACGCGACCCACGTTGTCATCAGTGCGAGCGCAAGTAGCCACATCAGAATCGAGCCCTCGAGTGCACTCCACACCGCGGTGAAGTTGTACAACGCTGGCGTCGATCGTGATCCGACCTTCTGGATGTAATCCAGAGAGAAGTCGCGAGTGATCATTGCGTACTCCATCGCAACAAACGCTCCAAGAGCCGACACGGCAGACAGGGTCGCGAATCGCAAGGAAAGACGAAGGACCTTCTCGTCTTTCTGCCGCATGCCCATGACACACGACACGAAACCGAAGAGTGCTCCGACCAAACCGACCAATAGGAAGGCTCGACCGATTGGACCGCCTACCCCTCCTGCACTGAGCACGCGGCTGCCTCTTTGTCAGATTGCTGTAGACGGGTGTCGTTCTTTTCTACGTACTCATTCGAGTGCTTGACTTCGATTCGATCACTCGCAAAAAGTCCCTCTTCGAGTCGCCCATGAGCCACGACCGGAATGCATTCTTGGAACACGCCACCCGGATCACCTTCGTAACGCACGGAAACGGTCTTGTTGTGGAACGATAAGTCAAACGTCGTGGCGCCACTCACTTTGGAAAGACTTCCCTCAACGACCACACCTTGCACTCGGATGCGTCTTCCTTCATCGCAACCACTGCGCACACCTATCTCATCCACGTTGCAGTAGTAGTCGATCGCACTCGTGAGGAAGCGGGTGACGACGACACCACCGGCCACGATTGCTACAGCCACGATGACCATTGGCAGCCATTTCTGCCGCGATCTCGTGCTGCGACCTTGCGGTGTCACGTCACTGGTCGAACGAGGGCTCAGGTCCACGGCTTGTCCTTTTCATCCAGGAACTTGTCGATCGCCCGTGAACGTCGTAGGAACCATGCGATGTACGTTGCAATCGAACCGAACGTGAGCACGTAACTACCGATGATGAAAGTTGCGTGTTCCATTGTCAACGAGCCTCGGCTTCCTGGCGGCGTTGCTCGATGGCGACGTCGAGGCCGTGAGAATCGACCGCGTCTTGCAGAGCCAGACTTCGCTGGCGGTGCAGAACCATCCACACGAACAGCATCGTGAAAGTGACGATTCCGAGAAAGAGCGTGAACAGCATGAGACCATCAAGCTCGACGTCGGTTCCGCTGTTCGCCACTGTGGACTCCTGGTGCAGCGACCGCCAAATGACGACACTGAAATGGACGAGTGGAATTTCGAGCACTGCGAGAAGAGCGAGCACCGCTGAGCGCCGCGCCCGTTGTCTGAATGTGCCACCGAGTCCACGAACTGCCAGATATCCGATGTAGGTGATGAAGAGAAATGCCGTGCTCGTCAGTCGTGCGTCCCACACCCAATACGTGCCCCACGTGAGGCGGCCCCACAAACTTCCGGTGACGAGTGAGATTGCGACGAACAGCACTCCGATTTCTGCAGACGCACCGGCGACGCGGTCCCACGCGAGAGACCGATTCTTTCCGGAGAGATAGACCGCAGACACGACCGCTGTGAGGGCAAATGCGACATATGCGACCCAGATCGACGGAACATGCACGTACATGATTCGCACCGTCGAGCCTTGAACGACGTCCTCGGCCGACACGACGAGACCAAAAACGATGAGCCACAGGGAGAACGCAAGCGTCACGACACCGAGTACACGCGTCGCGCGTGTACCGGTCGGGGTCGAAGTGCCTGGCATGAAAAGTCCGTCTCTATTCGTCGATGAGTGGCCCGAATGCCACCGAACCGACAACCCCAAAGATGACCGCAAAGATGAGGAGTAATCCACTCCAGGGCCAACCTTCCGACACTTCTGCTCCTCCGCTGTTGAAACCAGCCTCCGTCGCGCGCGTGGCACCGATGAGCACCGGTGCTACGACGGGCAGCAGGAGCAAGGGAAGGAGGGTTTCTCGGCCCCGAGCGCCTGCAGCAAGGCCTCCGTACAGAGTACCGATGAACCCCAATCCGATGCAGGCGAGAACCACCGTGACGAACACCACCAAGACACCCGATGGTTCGAGCTGCACGTTGTAGAGGAAGAAAGCCGTGGCGACTAGCACGGCATCGAGCGCGCACAATTGCACACCGAGCGCCAAGGACTTCCCGAGGAACATGGCTCGCGTGTCGACTCCGGCGACCCGAAGCGCGTCGAGCGCACCATCGGCAGTCTCCACCGCAAAAGATCGTTGCACGACGACGAGCATCGAAAACATCGTCGCCAGCCACACGAGGCCAGGCGCAACTCGCTGCAAAATGCCGTCGTTGTCGAG
>SXGQ01454921.1_pt1 | contig 24713 bp, 40 predicted proteins | sample 3178371 | NCBI WGS metagenome assembly SXGQ01 (sample SAMN11356859, study PRJNA531348) | freshwater metagenome | isolation source: freshwater sample F1-20 | place: China: Fuxian Lake, Yuxi | collected 2017-12-25 | reverse complement strand
GCAGGGAGGGCGTCAATGAGTCATGCGAAACGGCTGGCGGTTCTGGTGCTTGCTGTGGCGGCTATGGGTTGCTGCCCTGTCCGCTGGCCTTCGTCGCAGAGGCTGGCTCCCGCCCAGGCATACGTCCGCTACGTCGCGCTCGCGGTCAAGGACGGCGACGAGCGATGCGCCAAGGAGGCGCAGACGAAGGCGGAAGCCGAGGGCTGCATCGCAGTCTACGGAGACCTGAAGGCGACGCTCATCAAGCTGGAGGGTCCATGAACATCGCCGCTGAAGAGGTGCTGAAGTACGTGCTGGAGTGGCTGGCGAAGAACGCCCCGGACCTCATGCCGCGTCTCTTCGACGACGTGCCCCCGGTGAAGACGATCCTGTCCGGACCTAGTGCTGCCGAGCAGAAGCTCCGTGAGCTCCAGCGCGCGGACGGCGAGGAAGATTGATGGGAGTCGAGAAGCCGTGTAAGGCGACGCCCGTGACTCCCGAGCAAGTATTCCTTGCCCTGGGGACCGCGTGGCAACTGCTTACCGGCTCTCCCCCAGACCGCAAGGTTCTCCACATCCTCCACGCCCAGAGCGCCTTGGAGACCGGCCACTGGAAGGCCGTGATGAACTACAACCTGGGCGGCGCCAAGAAACATGGAGACAACGACTGGTGCTACTTCACGACGACGGAGCGCCTTCCGCACAAGGCGGCGGACCAGCTCATCGCCTCGGCCAAGCCGGGCGAGGTGACGGTGCTCAAGCAGGACGACAAGTTCAAGACCGTGAAGGTCTCTGGCAAGCAGTCGATGAACTGCTTCGCTTCGTGGGACGATCTCGATACGGCTGCGAGGGACCACCTGGCGCTGCTGTTCCGGCGCTTCCCCGCTGCTGTCGAGGCCGCGAAGAAGGGTGACGCCACGGGCTACGTGCGCGAGCTGAAGAAGCGCGGCTACTTTACGGCCAGCGAGGAGGAGTACACGAAGATCGTGAACTCCATCGCTCGGCGCTACACGCGTGAGCTTCAAGGCGTGCAGCTACCGAGCGTCGTGGTACTCTAGGAGGCACGATGGCGTTCAAGGCAGGCACCAAGTACAGCCACATCGGGGCCAACATCCGCGAGGCCATGAAGGGCCTCCGTGGGCCCAAGGGCGCGACATGGATCCCGTCGAAGGAGCAGGCCCTGGCTATCGCTCTCGGCATCGAATACGGCTTTATGGACGGCCGCAGGCGCAAGGTCAGCGGCCGGTGGGTCGGCGGGTCGGAGTAGTTATGTCGTACACCAATGCGAAGCTCAGGGAGCGCATCAAGAACCGCATCATGGCTGGCAGCAAGGGCGGCAAGCCCGGCCAGTGGTCGGCCCGTAAAGCTCAGCTCCTGGCCCAGGAATACGAGGCGGCTGGAGGAGGCTACAGCGGGCCGAAGACTGGCGCCCAGAAGTCCTTGTCGAAGTGGACGAAGGAGGACTGGGGTACCAAGTCCGGCCAGCCCTCGACCCAGGGGCCGAAGGCTACGGGCGAACGGTACCTGCCGCGCAAGGCACGCGAAGCTCTGACGCCGTCGCAGTACGCGGCTACGACGGCGGCCAAACGTCGCGACACGGCAGCAGGCAAGCAGTTCTCTCGGCAACCAGAGAAGATCGCGGAGAAGACGGCCATGTACCGAAGCAAGGGCGACGACGAGTTCGTGGGCAAGAAGATCAAGAAGCTGAAGAAAGAGGGGTATCCTCGGAAGCAGGCTCTGGCGATTGCGCTTGACGTTCAGCGTCGGCGCAAGCGGCCAGGTAAGTCTTGACCGCGTAGCGCGCGAGTCGGTTGAACGAACGCTGCTCCTTGAAGTTCATCATGCGAGCGAAGCGAACGATGTCGCGACGCTCGTCATGTGAGATGCGGAGCGTGACGGAGCTTTTCCCGATGCGCCCGTAGATATCGCGTTGCCCTGGGATCTCCTTCTTCTTGTCCTTCTTGACGGTTGAGGTGAGATGCTTCAGCGCCAGTCGGAAGAACATCGTGTAGGTCATGCCATTCGCATCGCAGTACTGACGCATTGCGGCGTCGTCAGCGGGCTCAAGGCCGAAGCGAATGGTTGAATACTTGGCTGGGTCAGCGGAACTCATAGAACGGTCTTTCGCGTGCGGTGGCGTCGAGTCGGAAGGCTCGCGGCAATCTTTTGTGGGAGCTGCTTAACTCGGATCACGGTCTGCCAGTCGAAGTCGTCCGTGACGTCGACCCAGTCGACGCACAGGCGAACGACCTGGCGGTCGTTAACCCAAAGCTCAGCGCCAGACGGCTCGCCCTTCGCAAGCTGCGCAGAGTCGAGCACGGTCTTGGCAAGGTTGTCGAGGTCGCCCGTCATCGTGGGGCACCAGAACGCGATATCGACCCACATGGGCCCGTCAACTCGCCAGGGGCCGTACGCAGTCTCGTAGATGCCGCGGGCGTAGGCGAGCGACGCACCGAGTTTGGCGCAGTGCTTCTTGTAGTCAGTCGGCATGAACGTGCCGAATCGGGTCACGCGTGGGCGTGGACTGGAGATGATCGGACCGAAGACGTGGACCGTCAGATCCCAGGCATCACGCCCAGCAAACGCATCGATCGGATACCCGCCAACGACGTCGTGTGCGGTCTCAGGGATGTTGATGTCCTCCTGAGCCACTCGCTTTCTTCCACCCATTGTTCCTCCATTTCTACTGATACATACCAGATTCGACTCCCAAAAGGAAGTCGGTTGCTTCCTTCGCGACGTCGGCCGGATCCTCGCCCGCGAGGACTCGACGCCGGAACTCTTCGAGCTTGTCGCCTTCGCGGTGCTCGACGATCTGCTTGTTGAGGCCTGTGATATCGGCCAGCTTTGACGCGGCCATGACCGTGGTTCGCAGGTCGTTGTCGGCGAGCGACCGGTCGATCACCTCGTTGAGGATCCCCGACAGGCGCTCGAACGCTCGGCCGCTGTGGCGCATGGACATGCGCACGAGGCGCTGGGCCTCGCGCTCGTACTTGTCCATGGTCACGACGGAGCAGCCAAACTCGCGCAGCAGGTCGTCGCGTGAATCGCTCGACCACTGGCCTGAGTACATGAGTTTGGCGATCGCCTCGACGTGGATGTCGCGCTGTTCGGTGCGCTGCGGGAGGATGGGCCTGTCGAGCTTCACATCCTTCACCGCAACGACCGACTGCATGATGGCTTTTTTCCTAGCCATTCTTCCTTGCCTTGTAGGCCGCGAGGAGACGCCGCCCCTTCGCAGCCAACGCCGCCATGGCGCCCGCTGTCTTTGGTACCGGCTCGCCCCATGCGGCGGCGCTCAGGGCGCGCCTCGTGGGCTTTCCGTTCTTGACCGCACCGCCTTCAGGGTTCGAGAACATGCGAGCCAAGAATGACCCTTTGCGGCGCATCTTCTCTGGGGTGTCGGCGGCACCCCGAACGCCAGGCTTCAGGTTCGAGCCCGTCGCTCGGTTGTAGGCGGCGCGCCCTGCAGCGGTGAGACCGCCGCGCGGATCCTTGTGCTTGGCTCGGAGACTGATCGCTTTTTTTAGAGCACTCATTGAAACCTCCAATTGTTCATGCCATCTGTTGCCACGGCCAACAAGGTTCCTCCATTCCGAGTTGGCCCCCTAGTACGCCAGTCGAGTCCCCCTTCGGCTGGCGTACGCCTTTACGGCTCATCGTCATCGTACGAGGCATCAACAGTGGACATGGACTCGATGGTCGAGAGCAGTCCACCAATGATGCGGTTGTTGACCTCGTTAAGGCGCTCAGCCGTGGCAAGGCGCTCGCGCGCCTCGTCGCGCTCGCGGCGGTAGCCTTCGGCCAGCGCAGCCACCGCCTCGTACCTTGCGCGTTCGCGCTCTGCTTCATCGCTCATCGCTTGCCTCCGATCAGATGAACGGCACCGGCAAAGAGCCTGCGCGCGAATAGGGCTCCGTACGTCGTCGAGATGTCTTCGCGAGACAGGCCGGTGGTGAAGATGGTGGCCAGCGCGTTCTCTTCACGATGACGCAGCACGGCGTAGAGATCGCCCTCGACGTCGCGTTGGCCGATGATGTCGTCGATGATGAGCGGTCGCTTGTCCATCGCATCCTCGATGGCTCGCGGAACCTCGCCGAGCTTGGAGAACTTGCGGCAGTTGCACAGGTCGTCTGCGTGCATGAAGCGCCAGGTGTAGTGCGCCTCAGGCAGGAGCTGCTTCGTGAACTTGGCCGTGTGAACGAGCGAGTCGCCAGTGATGTCGGCGGCCTTGCCCCAGGTGGCAGCGTAAGCGAGCATGAAGCGAGCAACCGGGAGCGCGAGCGCGGTCGAGGTCTTGCCGGCGCCAGTCTTGCCGACGAGCGTCACGAAGGGAACAGCGGAGCCGTCGACGTCGAGCGCAAGCGCCAGGGTCGATAGGCTGGCCGGAACGCCGTCCTGCAGGATGGTTCGCACGATCGGTCGGAAGCGAGCCGGTATGCAGCGCACCTTCGTGATCGCCTCGTCGATGGACATCTGCTTGCGGTCAAGTTCGCGTGGCGTGACGGTTGCGGCGCGCTGCGTGTGAGCGTCCTGCAGTTTCTGATGCGCCTGCATGGCGCGGTTGATGATGCTTTCGAGGTCATCCATTGTTCGTCCTCGTCCAGTAGTCCAGGTCGTCGTCTGGAATGTCGTTGGGGTTCTTCTGCAGAAGCGGCGACCCAGGACGTATCCAGGTCGGCCTAGGCTGTTGCTCAGGACGCGCTCGCCTCAGCCAGTTGCGGGCAAACGCGTCGTAGTCCTTGTACGTCTTGCCGGTGGAGGCGAGCCAGTCGCGCATGGCGATGTGCTCGGCCTCGAGGCTGAGCTTTCTCTCCTTGGCGATGACGTGATGCTCGTCCTTCGGCATCCATGAGTCGAATGATGCGGCCGAACGTGGCTTCCGCTTCGGCTTTGCCGGAGCGGGCGGCTCCGCAGGAGGCGCAATACTCTTCTCTTCTCTGATCTGTTCTGTTCTTTTCTTATCGGGTGCCACGTGGTTCCCGGTGGTACCACCGGATGCCACCGGGTACCTCGTGGTGCCACGATGCTTACGCTTCATACGGAGGAAATGAAGGGTCTCGTCCGTTGAGGGAGCGAGACCCATCGAGTGCAGCTTCTCCATGAGCGGCTCGACGCAAGGCGGAACGACGTCACCGTCCGCCTCGCATCGAGCCTGGCTCAGTTGGAGTGCGGCGATGACGACGTCGACCTGGCCAAGCTGCAGCAGCATGACGAGCTTCGCGTCGTCAGACGGCTTGCGCTGGTACCAGTTGGCCATCGGTCAGTTGCTGTCCGGCGGCAGCGTGACGCTGAAGTTCATCGGGGTGTGCGATGCCTTCATGTCCTCGACGAGCTTGCCCATCATCATGTCGATGATGCGGTCAACGTGCCGCTGCGGCAGGAGCTTGTGGAAGGCGTCGTAGACGGCGTGAACGGCATAGGCGATGCACTTCTCGGAATTCATGTGCACCGAGTCAGGCGGCAGCTCCTCGACGCTGCTCACCATGTTAACGAGGAAGGCGTCGGCCTTGTCGTCCCACGAGATCTCGATCGTTCCGTGACCTTCGGCGTGCTGCAGGGTGAGCACGAGTTTCGTCCACTCATTCATTGGTTCCTCCATTCAGAAAGGGATGTCGGCATCGTCAAACTCACGAGCCGGCGGATGGTCATTGCCGATAGCAAACGGGTTCGGCGCTGCAGCGATGCCAGCTTGGAGCTGCTTGCGGATGCGCTCAGCCCATCCACGGGCGCGCGCCGCGTCTTTGGCTCGCCAGATGGCGTCCTTCGCCTTGACCGGGTCTTGCGAGTCCTTCTTGGCGAAGTAGTCGAGCATCTTGGCGTGCATGTCCAAGTACTCGGGCGGGCAGTCGGCGAAGTGCCAGCCGGTCACGTCCTGGCCCTTCCAGTTTTTGGCCATGAACTTGACCTTCGGGTTGCCGTACTTGCTGTCGAGGTCGTCCTCGTCGACAGGCAGCGGGCGGTAGTCCACGGTCTGCGTGGGCTGGGAGCGGAGGTACTTGAGGCATTCGTCGAGCTTCTGCTCGATGCGGCGGAGCATTTCGTCGTTCATGATGGTCTCAGCGGGGTCGGAGTTTTTCAGGGCAGCCAAGCGCGGGGCAGAAGAAACAGTACTTGCCAGGCTTGGCGTCGGGAAGCTCCTTCCGGGTCAGCTCCATGGAGCTGTCGACCAGAGCGGAGGCGTGGACGTGGAGGTCGTAGAAGTCGTAGACCTTGGTCAGCTCGGTGATACGAGCCGTCTTGAGGTCGACGTAGACGGCGCTCGCCACGACGTGGTCGAGCTTGTGGACGTCGGCAACCATCAGCGCCAGCGTCATGAGCTGGGCCTCGTGGTCGTGCGACTTCTGGCCAGTCTTCCAGTCGATGACGTGGGCGCTGCCCTTCTGGAGGACGACGACGTCAGCGGTGCCGTAGATGGCGCCGTGTGCGTTGGGGTACTCGCGATGGCCGCTCTTCGGGAGCACGCGGCAGAACATCTTGTCCCGCCAGTGCGGCTCGCGCTGGCCAGGCACGTGGTCGTATCCGCCGAGCGGCTTCAGCTCGAAGGCCTGCTCGGTGTGGACGACGGCGTCGCCAGGAAGCTTGGTGTTGAACCAGTTGAGCGTGGCCCGTAGGGCAGGTACGAAGTGCCCGTCCATGGGATCAGGCTCGACCCACTCGCCAGCGTTGAGCGCCGCCTCGACGAGCGCGTGGAAGCGCGTGCCGATGATTGCGGATGGGCCGGGGTTGTCGGGCTCCTGTGGAAGGCGCACGGAGAGGCCGCAGTGCAGCCACCTCCGTGTGCTCGATGCGCTGCGAACGGTCACGCCGCCTCGATGGCAGCCTTGCGGGCCATGAAGACGGGCTTGAGCGCGGAACGGTCAGCCTCGTTGAGGCCAGCGGCGAGGGCGCCAGCAGCCTTGAGTGCGTCGAGGGTGGGCGCGGACTCCATGGCGGCACGGACGTCGTCAACGCTAGGGCCCTTGGGCTTCTCGGCCTGCTCGATGCGGGCCTTGAGGTCGTTGACGTACTTGTTGTTGTCGTAGAGACCGAGGTGGATGTCGGCGGAGAAGCCGAGGCTGGCGAGCGCCTTGCTCTCGGCGTCGGTCAGCGACTTCTTGGGGGCCTCTTCGTCCGTGAAGATGCCATGTTTGTTCTTGCCGACGAAGGTGGTCTGGCCGAAGCTGACGATCTCGCCTCGGTACGGCACGTGGTTGTACCACAGCTTGATCCGAAGCACGTGAATCACCTCGTGGCCGATGACGCCGTGCTTGTCGTCGAGCAGCGGGGCACCGTTGCGCCAGTCCTCGGCGAGGATCTCGACGCCCCAGCCGATGCCCTTGGGGCCGAATGCCTCGGTGGCGCGGCGGGTCTGGTAGGTGTGGTTGATGGCGGTACCGGAGAAGCCGCCGCCACGGCTGAACGACTTGGTGTGGCGAGGGTCGGTCTCGCACACCGAGTTCCAGATGGCGAGGTTGGGGATGGCGAGCGCTGACTCCGGCGCGGTCTCGGTGGTGTCGGCGGTGGTCTCGGTCGCGGTGGTTGCAGACTTACGTGGCATTGCGGCTGTCCTTGATGCGCCAACGGTGGCGCGGCATGCGTTCAACTCGGTCCTCTTGAGCGAGGAACCGAAGGTCTTCCCGTAGCACCTCGATACGGGAATCTGGCAAATGAAGATAAGCAGAAAGTTCCTTGACGGTCAATCCGTGAGGAGAATCGCTGGCAGAAAGAATCGCCTCGACGATGCGCGATCGCTGGATTTGCGCCGTCAAACCACGGCGCACCACCACCCACTCGGGGTGGCAGGTGCTACCGAGGTGGAGCGCATTCACCTTGGTCTCAAGGTCATCGAGACGCTTGGCCAGGTTCGAGATGGTCGTGGCCAGGACTTCGATGACGCGGGTCTCGGCGGCGCGGACGTCGGATGTAGACGCTGGCGTACGCCTGAGAAAGGTTGGCATGCTCACGTGTCGTCACTCCCAGAAGCGACGAGTCCGAGCAGAGCAAGCCACGACCACGGGGAGATGGCCAGCCAGAGGAGGCCAATGAGGAAGATGTGTGCGGCGCCTGCGCCATGCCCCAGGAGGAGCATGAGCAGGCCGATTTGCGCGATGGCGACTAGCATTAGAGCATCTCGACGACGGAGGAGATCATCATGTAACTCTCCTGGAGATCGATCAGCTCCTGGATGCGGCCCTTTTGGGTACTGAAGTGCCGCGCGAGGTCGTGCGCGGTCTGGTCGAAGAGTGCGCGCGGCGACAGGTTGCGGCTGGCGCACATGTCCTGGACCTTGGCGATGGCACGAAACTGATAGCACATCTCGCGTAGCGCCGTGTAGGACTCGGCGGAGGAGTTGCCGATGTGGTAGTCGACGGCGGCGTGGGCGAGGCGGTGCGCCAGGTCGTCGAGGACGGTCGGGCCCTCGTTTCGTGTTGTAGCGGCGGCGATGCTGAGTTCAGACATGTAGCTCATGGGTCGATCCTTTCGACGAATACGTCCGGGCGGACGTTGGTGAGGAGATTGAGGGTCGGGACGATGTTGAGGAGCTGGCGGATAGCGGCCGCCTCCTCGATGGTCAGGGTCATGCCGGGCTGCGTCATGAACGCATGGGCCAGGTCGTACAGGTAGAGGGCGGAGTCAGTTGCGCGGGTCATTCAGCCCTCCAGGTCGAACCACTTCTCGATGAGGGACTCGACCGCGTCGTCGTCCCACACGGAATTCTCCATCTCTTCGGCGTATCCGGCGAGGCTGGAGAGTTCATCGGAGCTTGCGAAATTGTCCGAGCTGAGGCGGATACAGCCCTCTCGTGATTGGCCGGTCACGATTAGCGACACGCCACTATCGCAGACTTCGATGCCGCGACTCGTGAAGTACACGTTGAATGAGGAGAGCTGCTTGCGGATGTCGCGCTCGATGGTGGCCCGGCTGATCGTGTGCAAGTCTACGAAGTCAGCGAGGTATCGCTTGAGGTCTTCGGCGACCGGCTCGCTACCATTGGGGTTCGCGTCTTTGATCCAGGATGCCAGGTGCGTGGCGAGGGATTCGGGGAGGTCGATGATCATGGGGGCCTCACAGGGTGGGGAGCTTGCGCCGCACGGCGCTGGGGTTGCGGTCCACGAAGAGCGCGGACTCGTCACGGATAACGAAGCCAGAAGTGTCGGACTTGAGCTTGCCGAGTGGCTTGAGAAGGATAAGGGCCCCAGGCGGGTCGTAGGGGCGCTGATCGTCGAGGGTACCGTCGACTACGGGGACGCCATGGAAGACGCGTTCTTGGGCCAGTCTGGCGTGAATGGCGGGGTCTACGACCACGGCGACGCCTGGGCGTGAGTCTGACTCACGGGCGAGTGTTATGGGACTCTGCCAGAAGTTCTCGTTCCACGAGAGGGTCAAGTGGTACGGCTGGCGGCGCCAGCGGTCCAAGTTCTTGGTGTAGTCGTAGCAGTGACGCAGCATGTCACTGGCGATGTAGGATTCCCACCAGATTTCGCTGGTGAGGTTGAGGCGGAACCATTGGTCAAGGTGGCGACGCGACGCGGCACGGACGGCAGCACGCATCTCGTCATCGAGAGTGGAGGCGAATCCCCATGGATCGGCCAGGAATTTGCGGGTCTTGGCTTGGCGAGCGCGCTGGACGCTGGTCATGCCGCCACGACCGCAGGTGTTGAGGCACCCGCGGAGGCATCCTGGGGACGCGTCGCCGCATATTGTGTGGCCATCGACACGGCCGGGAGAAAGATGAAGGCCTGCAACACGGATGTCGTAGGCCTTCTCGGATTTGGCAAGCTTAGCTTGCTTGCCCATGTTGAGGAGCTTGGTCATCGGCAGTCCTGCCAGTCTGAGAAGTCGCGGTCCGCGTAGTCGAGGCGGTCCTGATCCTCGTAATACTCGCGCTCCTCGCGCTCCTCCTCAGTCTCCTCGGGTTCGTCGTCCTCGGGTGGGTCGTACCAGGCTTCTGGTGTGGGGATGATTCGGATGTCAGGCATTCTTGGTCTCCACGATTGGCCACTCGCAGATTGGCCTCAGGTTTCCGGCTTTGGCGCACCACGTCATGAGCTTGATCTCGTTCGAGAGGAAGTCATCGAGAGCGGAGAGCATGGTTGGACCGTGGCCCACGGCGAACCCGGAGTATCCCTCGATGATGTACCAGCGAGCGTCTACGCGGTTGCGGTAGGCGAACCAGCCGTGCTCGTTGGGCGGCAGCTTGTAGCCTACGGTCAGGCGGTATCCGTTGCGTTTGACGGCGCCATCCCTGATGGCGGTGAGGAATGTTGTGCGGACTTTTTCGCGTGGCATGAGAACCTCCGATGAGGTTGAGGCGTCGGGATTGACGCGTTAGATGAGGAAGAGAAGCTGCTCTGCGCCGTAGACCTTGGGTTCGTCGCAGTGCTGGCAGGTGTAGCCTTCGGCGTCGGGCTCTACCTGGTCGGCCTCCTTGCCGCATGCGACGCAGATACCAGGGGATTCGAGCCCGAACATGGACTTCTTGGCGAGCCGCTGCACGCGGGAGTGGGTGACGGACTTGTGGACTTGCATCACTTGCCTCGGTGGTAGTTGTCGGTGGTCAGGTGCCAGGCGCGGAGGATGACCGCGATGTTGATGGCGGTGGTCTCGCTCCATTCGGTTTCGTCGCCGTCGCGCCAGAGAACTTCTTGGATTTGGTCCAGGACTTGTGCGAGCGTTTCGGGGCTCAGGTGTGACTCGGAAGCTTTCACGAGAGTCCTCCGCCGAGCAGGAAGCCGATCAGGCCACCGATGCAGCCGCTGGCCAGGATTTCGCCGACGAACTCACGCATGGGGCGGGAGTTGACGGCCGGGATTTCGAGGGTGCGTTGACGCGGGAGGTATGTACCGGCGTCGAGGCGTCGCGCGACGCTTTGGAAGATGAGGTGTTCGGGTGTCATGGTTCAGTCCTCAGCGAGCGAGCATGGTGTCGACCATTCGGGCGACCGTCGCCCGGGATTCGGCGAGCCATTCCGCGTATCGGCGTTCCGTCGTCGCGTGTCGTCGATCCCATGTTTTCTTGGCCTTGTCGTTAGCCTTCGTGTCACTGAGCGGGATTGCAAACCAGGCCTGTAGGGCTCGATTCTCTGCGGAATTTGCGCGCCGGTACAGGTGCAAGGCCTTGCGCTCTTCGTTGTTCGTCATGGTTCCTCGTGCGCCGCACGGCGCTTGGTTGGTTGTGTGAGGGTTTGCTTCCCCCGTTCAATGCTCAACCGGTACCGGTTGCACACTGAACGCGAGAAGCGAGGCTATCGGCGCTTGGGTAGTCTTCCGCGCTTCGTGCCTCGCCTCTACAAGCGATTCGCCCGTTCCTCTGCCCCCGTCGGTTACCGTTGCGGTCCCCTCGGTTCCCCCTTGGCGTCTTAGGCGCGTCGCTTGTGGCGTCGCATGCTGCGCACGGGGGGCCGGTCCGAGAAGATACCGCGTCGGCTCTCTACAAAGCAGGACTGCGGCTTATGGGCAACGGCGCTTGACACGGGTTCCGTTACCGATTGTTGCCTTCCGACGCTACGCGCAGCCGTCTTGCCAGCGCGTGAACTATGGGCCGCATGTGGGGGAAACGCCTCGGGGGACCGCGCTTGCGCGTCTTGCGTCCCGCTCCCTTAGGGAGGCCTTACATTCCCAGCCATTGAAGGCTTAGCACCCATCGTCGCCGAAAGGCCTTTCCGCTCGCGAGGGTTCCTCCCTCGGTCCCAGCGGTGCGGGCGAATCGCCCGCGTCGTCGTCAATCCATGTGCAAACCCTAGAGGCATGCGTCGAATGCGACCACATAATTCGACAGCCGTTAGGACGATTGCAGCGTATCACCGCGTAACCATTGAACTATTCGCGAAGGCGAATAATAGGCGTTGACAAGCGCCGTCCGTTCGTGCCCGCACTAGTTCGTTTGGGCAGGCGCCGAGCACGTGTGCGTGTAGGCGTCAAGGACGATAGGGAGAAGGTATCGGTTTGGGCACCTCGAGTACCTCGAGCCTATCGTTGTAAACGTATTACAACGTACGCATTCAGGCTACGTGGTTAACGTATATACGTCGTACGCACTGCGTGTGCACAGTGGGTTACGGTGTTACGTTGAGCATACCCCGTCTGCACTTCGTATTACGCTAACCCGAAGGGTACCACACGCAAAAATTTTCCCTACGCCACGTTTCGGTATTACGCGCCAAGCGCAGTACGCACCTGGCCTGCGCACCGTAGGTCTCGAAGTACCCCTCCTGCTCGTCTGCGCTCGCGTCGGGTCGGTTAGTCGCACTTCCTTGAAGCGCGACGAACCTTACTTCGGGGGTGGGAACCCCCCTCGTCCCCTACTGCCACAGATGGCGTATGTTAGGAAGTCAGATTCGACATCGGCTCTGACGATTGTTTCTTGTGCTGGCTTCTTCCTGACCAGAATGCTGTGAACGATAATACACTTCTTTTTGGTTGTACCGCCTACGTAGCTCTGCTTGGATTGGCCCTGGAGGAACCATGAAGAAGCATGAAGTCCGCAGACTCGAAGGCCTCCTTGAGGGCCTGTGCCAGCACCTCAGGGACCAACCCTATGCCCTGCACAACCTGGAGACCCTTCTCCTTGGGTGCATCGACCTCGCTCGCACCGGCAAGGCCTGGAAGGCCACCACTATCGCCCTCGAAGCGTCGTCGTTCCTGACGAGCGCCCTCGACCGCGCCAAGTTTGACTCCACCAAAAGCCAGGCCGCTCAGAAGCCCTGGTGGGGCAACTTCGTAAAGGCTCAGCCTGGCTCGCGGATTGGCATCGTAGGGGATGAGCAAGTCTGGTGGAAGGCTGGCGATGCCCCAAGGCCCGTCGCCACCGTCGAACAGATGCAGGCCGCCGCTGATGCCGCCGTCAAAGACCATATCGGCTGGTTCGTCTGCACCGGATGCGGCAAGAAGACCGCGACCGCCGATGGCAAAGGACCAATCGGCTGGGTCTTCAATGCCGAGGTCGACGGCGAGGTCTACAAGGCGCTCTGCGCCGCATGCTTTGGAACAGGAATCCTGAAACAGTACAATTGCCGCGACTGCGACAGCACGACCGGGTCACGCGTCCATCCGGCACCTGGATGGACCGACGTTGGCGATGGCGAGTTCATCTGCTTCGCGTGCGCCGAAGAAGAGGCGAAGCCATGAAGCGCCGCCGCCGCTCCAAGGTGAGCCTATGGTTCGCCGCGTCAAAGGCTCCGATGCACACGCTCCAGGAGCAACAGTACCTCATCGACAAGGCGTGGCTCGCGACCAAGGAAGGCGAAGCGTTCCTCGCCGAATGGCGCGCTGATCTGGACGCCAGGGCCGAAGTCGTGCGCCGCATACTGGAGAACCACGAGCCCGTCAGCAAGGCGCTCAAGGACGCCTACCACGACAACGTCCCGCCTGCCCCGCTGGAGTGGAAGTCATGAGTATCAAGACGATCCGAGAGACATGCCGTCATGTCGGCTACGAAAACCGAGACTATTCGTTGGCTCAGATTGCGGGGACAGAAGAACTTAGGTTCTTTCGTGGATTCAAAAGAGAATCCCTGATTCTTCGCGAAGAAGAGATCGATGCAGCGGCTGAGCTGTTGGCTGAATTGCGTAAGCGAACGAGGAAGCCATGAACCTCTCCATGGCAACTGAAGACCGCCCATCCTGGACCGCCACCTGGATGGCAATGGCGCGCGTCATCGCGCAGCGCAGCTACGACCCGCGCCTCCAGGTCGGCTGCGTCATCGTCAGCAACGACAACAGGCGCATCTTGGGGGTCGGATACAACGGCAATGGGCGCGGTATGCCCAACCAGCCCGCCAGCGACGAGCCCGGGCAAAGCGGCTTCGTTCACGCCGAAGTGAACGCCGTCATCAACGCGCAGACGAGCCTCTACTCGGCGAACGTCTACCTGACGCACTCACCCTGTACGACGTGCGCCAAGGCTTTGATGAACGCAGGGGTGTGGACCATCACCTACGGGATTCTGTACCGAGACCCATCGTCGCTCGAATTTCTTGAGCTCGATGGCATCATCGTATCGGAGTACGCATGAAGCTATGGACATGCGACAAATGCAAGACGGTCGTGCGCGAGGACACTGGCGCGCCGGTCGGCTGGACCATCAACCTGTTTGCCGGCATCAACCCTATCTGCCCGTCGTGCCAGCCTCTGCCGGCAAAGGGCGATCTGAAGCCGGAGAAGGGCGCACGCCATGAATGAGAAGTTCGACCCGATGTACGTCGGCAAGGGCGACCGACCTAAGTTCGAGGGGCCTCCAGAACGAGCCATCCCCGGGGGAAAGACCGCCGTGAAGGCCAAGGCCTACTGCGACGGGTGGCGCAAGTATGCCGAGCCCGTGGCCGAGTTCATGGGCTGGCACATCCACTCCTTCGGGCAGGAAGTGAAGTTCGTCTCCAAGGACTACAAGCACGTGCAGTCGATGGGCATTCCGTTCATCGAGGCGCTCTACGAAGCCATTCAAAGGACCAAGAAATGTCAGACAACCTCCCATCGGCCGGTCTCCAGCTCCAGCGCGCCGTCTTCCTCCGCGGCGTCTCAGACCCCGTCGAGAACGCACGCATCACCACGGTCTTCTACCGGCCGCGACACGTGGACCTTCGATACCGAGACGGCTTTGTCCAAGCCGGCACGGTCAGCGTCCCCGTCTCGAACGTCGTCGAAATGATCACCATGCTCGGCAATACGATCGTCTCCGCGACGTTCGACGCTGAAGAGCAGCCCGCAACCCAGCAGGAGCCAGTAGTTGAAGAAGACAAGCCCTTCCGCCGCCGCGGTCGCCCCCGCAAGAACCCAGTCGGATGAGGTTCTTGAGAGATTTGAAGCCGCAGTACGAGACCAGCTTGCTGCGAAAGATCTCAGCACTTTTGAGGGCCTCCTCACTTCTCCTATCGGGTTTGGCCTTACTACTGCCAGCCCCCTACAGCGAGCTATCGCTCGTGCTGTTGACGGCCGCCCATTGGGTGATCTTGCATCAGATGAACGCGTACTGCGAGCATTTGGAGGCGTGGCGCCTCCTCACGTGCGACCAGCAGAGTTCGCGATCGTATCGGGCATTCGTACCGCAAAAAGCCTTTCATCGGCCGCATTAGCGATCCACTGGTCTCAGCATGCCGACCTGCGCATGCTGGGGCCCGGCGAGATCCCTCGTATCTCTATCGTCTCACTCAGCAAAGACCTTGCAGACGTCGTCTTCGGTCACGTCGTGGGCCGCACCATGGCGAGCCCGCTGCTCTCAAAGCTTGTCCTGGAGACGCCAACAGCCGACACCATGATGATTCGGCACCCGTCGGGACGACCGGTCGAGATCAAGGTTGTCGCGTCATCTAAGGCCGGTTCTTCGCTCGTTGCCCGTTGGTCTGCTGGCGTCATCCTCGACGAGGTCGCGCGCTGGGGCGCCGACGATGCAGCCGTCTCGGTCAACGACCTTCGCGACGCCGTCCTGCTCCGCATCCTTCCAGGGGCGCAGCTCGTCTACATCAGTTCGCCATGGGCCCCCATGGGCTTCCTGTACGAGCTTGTGAAGGAACGCTGGGGAAGGCCAAGCCGCGACTGCATCGTCGTCAAGGCGCCTGCCTATGACATGGCTCCGCTTATCTGGACGCCGGAGAAGCTGGAGATTGCCAAGCGCGACCCGCGCATCTACCGCACCGACATTGAAGCGGACTTCGCCGATCCCGAAGAGAACCTCTTCACGGCTACCATGCTCGACGGCGCAACGCGCGAGGGCGCCCTCGTTGCGCCTCCGGAGCCCGGAATCCAGTATACCGCCGCCATCGACCCTGCCACCCGTGGCAACAGCTTCACACTCGTCGTTGCGAGCGGCTCAGGTCGTAAGGAAAAACGTATTATCTTAGCCAAGCAGTGGACTGGAAGCGCGGCAATTCCCTTGCGTCCGGCCGCTGTGCTAGAAGAAATTGCTCACATCCTCAAAGCCTATCGAGTCACCGTACTTGATAGCGACCAGTACATGGGCGACGCCATGCGAGACCTCGCCAACAACGTGGGACTGATTCTTGTTCCGCACGCATGGACGTCTACCGAGCGCACAAAGCGTTACCTCACGCTGCGAACCATGTTCGAACTCGGCGAGGTGGAGCTTCCGCCCGACCCCGTTGTGCGCCAAGACCTGCAGCGCGTCATCCGCAGGTACAACTCGACGGGCGTCATGATCGATCTCGTGAAGTCCAACGACGGCAGGCACGCCGACTACGCTCCCGCGATCTGCATGGCGCTCACCCGATGGCACGAACAGCAGCAGTCTGCAGGGCAGCAGCAATTCGAGGAAGGGTATCAGGGATTTAGTGAGGATGAGAAAAAGATTTGGACTCGTATTGAGAATAATATACGCTCCAAGAACAAGAGATCGTTGAGGTTTTCTCGCGGATAGTTCTTGACTTGGATGCCAATCCTCTGATGATTGGCCTTAATGGCATCCATTTTGGACACGACGGACGCGTGGTGGCTGCTCGGCGGCTCGTCTACGGACCGTGCAGACGCCGTCGTGGGTACGATCAACTCGATCCGCAATGAAACGTCGTACCGGCGTGAGATGTGGCAGCGTGCGGCGGACGTGTACGGCACCGATCTCCGCATGTTCGGCATGCCGGCGAAGAGCATCTACGACTCGCGCGTAAGCTTCAACGTCCTGCGAAACGCGCTTCACACGATGCAGGCGAAGTTGGCCCGCACGATGCCGATTCCGAGCGCGCAGACTATCGGCGGCGACTGGATTCAGCGTGATCGCGCAAAGCAGCTCGACCGATTCTTCCAGGGCGCCTTCTATAGCGCCCAGTACCAGAAGACTTTCCCGCAGATTCTCCTCGACGTGCTCGTCTTTGGTACGGCCGCGATCAAAGTGTACTTCTCTGCGGGCAAGCTGCACATCGAGCGCATCCCGATCTTCGACGTTTTGGTCTCCGAGGCCGAGGCGCGATACGGGATGCCCCGCTGCATCTACCACCGATGCTACATGGACCGCTCGGTGGTGCTCGCGACCTTTGGCGAGGACGATGAATCGCTCGAAGGCAGCGCCGCGCAGCGCAAACAGGCTATTCTGACCGCCCCAAAGCCGGCTGACGACGACTCCGTCTACATGAACAGTGGTCGTTTCAGCGACCAGATCCTTGTTTACGAGGCTACGCACCTTGCGTCGTCGCGTAATGCAGACGACGGTCGCCGTATCATCGCGTTGCCGACTGGCGTGCTGCAGGTTACGGACTGGAGCCGTAGCGAAAACGCAGCGTTTGCCTTCCTGCGCATCAACGCCATGCTGTCCGGCTTCTACGGACCGTCGATGGCCCTTGAATTGGCGGCGGCGCAGGACGAATACGATCGGTTGTCCGAGAAAATCCAGCTCGCGCACCACTTTATGGGTGGATCGCACATCGCCATCCAGGCCGGAACCCTTGGAAAGACGAAAATCGACAACGATGTCGGCACTTTCTTCGAGTACTCGGGTTCCCCGCCTTCGGTGTTCAATCCGCAGCCTGTCCACCCGGACACGTACTCCTACAAGGATTCTATCGCGCAGAACATGTTGCGATACGAAGGAATCTCTGAGCTTGCGGCTCAGTCTCTACTTCCTGCTGGACTCCGTCAGGCATCCGGGCGTGCCCTGACCGTCTACGACGACATGGAGGATGCCCGTTTTCGCGTTGCGCACGAGGCTGTGCGCCAATTCCATGTGGATATCGGCTGGCTCATCGTCGATGCCTGCATGGAGGCGGCCGAGGCCGGTGAAGACATCCAGGTTCTCGCTCCGAGCAAGAAGGCTCTGGAGAAGATCAACTGGTCCGACGTTGCCATGGACCGCGATGACTTCATCCTCGCGTGCGAGCCCGTCAGCGCGCTCTCGATGAGCAAGGCGGCGCGCTTTGCCGAGGTCATCGAGCTGATGGACCGCAAGCTCATCACGTCCAAGGAGGAGGCGTTCTCGCTTCTTGACATCCCGGACGTGGATGCAGCGCGCGACCTGGAGACGGCTGATATCGACGTGGTCGACAAGGCCGTTGCAATGATTCTGCGCGGCTCGAAGTACGTCGCGCCCGATAAGTACCTGAACCTGCCCATGGCATTCGACCGGGCGCGGCGCCACTACAACAAGGCGCGCGTCGAGGGCGTGCCGGAGAAGCGGCTCGTCGTGCTTCGTCAGTACATTGGCGAGATCGAGGCCCTTCTCCAGCAGGGAAAGCAAGAGCTTGAGGCCGAGCAGGCTGCTGCCCAGGCCCAGGCGGCGCAGGCGCAGCAAGGCGCACCGCCGAACCCAATGGAGGAACCGCAATGAGTGAAGATCTCGTCTCGAAAATGAGGCAGGCGGCAGATGCCGTCATCTCTTCCAACCAGCCTGCCGACGACGTGCCGCTCGGCAGGTCGGCAGAGCAGGAGCCCGAAAAGGCGGAGGCGGACGCGGCCGAGGCGGAGGAGACCTCCGATGCTACGGACGAGGCCGTTGAGGCGTCCAACGAAGGGGATGCCGAAGAGGAGCTAGCTGAGCCCGCGAAAGACAGCGACGACGATGAGTTCATGCTCATCCGCCGTCAGCAAGAGAAGCGCGTTCAGAAGGCGGAGCTTCGAGCGAAGGATCTTGAGGCGAAACTCGCGCAGGCCACCGAAGAGGTCGACCGCACCCGCAAGCAAGTGGCCGAGGACATCTTCAAGAAGCTTCGTCGCAAGCCCATCGCGACGTTCAAGGAGTTTGGCCTGGAGTTCCAGGATCTCATCGATGCCGGCATCCGCGAGACGCAGGGCACCGACGACCGCGTTGTGAGCGAGATCGACGAGCTTCGGAACGAGCTTCGCGAGCTTCGGGAGGAGCGCAAGGCGGTCAAGGAGCGCGAGGAAGAGGCCTCGATGCAGCGCCAGTACCAGGAGGCGCGCAATCAGTTTCTCGACATGGTCACGAAGAAGGACTTTCCGACCCTGTACAACATGTTCGAGGACGATCCCGACGCGCTCTGGGTCGAGGCTCAGCGCGTTGCGGAGAAGGTCGCCGAGCAGGACGACGAGATCGACGATCTTGAAGTCATCAAGATGCTTGAGGAAAAGTACCGCAACCGGCTGAAGAAGCTTGGCGGCGGCACTCCGGTCGCGGCTGCGCCTAAGAAGGGCGCCCCGAAGACCCTTACGACGAAGGCTGCCAGCGAAGTGCGGACAACTGGCAAGCCGTTTGGGCAACTTTCTATGGACGAACAGAAAGAAGCCCTCAAGGCCGCAGTCAAAAAAGCACTCAACCAAGCACCAAACTGACGGAGTAAATCATGGCTGGCACCAGCTCGAACCCCACCTACGCGGCAATCCAGGCGATCCTCAAGACCAAGTACCCGGACGGCTCGATCCCGCAGGCGCTCTACAAGAACTTCCCGTTCCTCTCGCTCGTCAAGAAGACGACCAACTTCGACGGCGACTACCGCGTTGTGGCGCTCCAGAACGAGCGCCCGCAGGGCTCGTCGTACGACTTCACCACCGCGCAGGGCGTCAGCAAGGGCGGCCTCAACGGTGGCGGCGGCTCGTACAAGCGTTTCCAGGTCTACCGCACCAAGCACTACGGTCTCCTCCGCATGGACGGCGAGACCATGAAGGCGGCGGTCCGCACGAGCGGCGCGCTCGTTGACCTTTGGAACCAGGAGACGGACGGCGTCTCGACCAACGAGCTTTCGGAACTTGAGTTCCAGCTCTTCGGCGACGGTACCGGCGTGCGCGCGACGGTCGGCTCGTGGAATAACACGACGTCGACCGTGCAGCTCGCGACTCCGACCGACATCGTCTACTTCAGCATCGGCATGAAGATCGGCCTTGTCATCGGCGGTGTGGAGTACGGCCGTTCGGACGCTGCTGGTGCCGACAACTCGTCGACCGGCCAAGGTGCGTATGTCTACAGCATCAATCGTGAGGCTGGTTCGTTCGTCATCTCCAATGCCTCTGGCACCGTGCTCGTGGTCCCGCCGGCTGCTGGCGTGCAATTCAACGGTGTGTCGCCGGCTGCTGGCAACGGCATTGTTCGCCGCGGCGACCACAATCTGAACCCTGGTGGTGGCACGTTCACCACTGGTAACTCGGCCACCGGCCCGGTGACCGGCGTCCAGGCGTGGATCCCGAGCACCGTTACGGCGACCCCGTACTGGACGCTCGACCGCACGCAGGACCGCGTCCGCCTCGCTGGCCAGCGCCTCAACGCGTCGGGCCTCCCGATGAACGAGGCCCTCATGGAAGGCGAAGGCAAGGTCGCCATCCAGGGCGTTGGGTACCCCGACACGATCTTCGTCAACCCGCTCGACCTTCAGAACCTCAAGAAGGCGCTCGGTTCGGATATCGTCTACGATCGCGTCCAGTCGAACATCGCCGGCATCTCGTTCAAGGCGATCGAGTACGATGGCGCCAACGGCCCGATGAAGATCATCTCGGCCCCGTTCTGTCCGCGCAACAAGGCCATGATGCTCCAGATGCCGAGCTGGGAGCTCTCGACCCTCGGGCCGGCGCCGCAGATGCTCGACTTCGACAACAACGACTACCTCCGCGTGGTCGACGCTGACCAGTACGAGGTGCGCTTCGGCCACTACGGTCAGTTCATCTGCAACAACCCCGGCGCGAACATCGTCATCGACAACTTCGGTCTCTGATCCGGGGCCCAAGAAAGGAACCGAATCATGGCACTGAACCGATACCTGTACCCCCAGAAGGGTACGAACATCGTACAGCAGGTCGTGCTGACGACGCGGGTGAACATTGACAGCGCGAATGGCAACGTGACCAGCATCGTTGCTGGTCGCGGGCTCACTGTCGTCCACAACGGTGGCGGTGTGTATGCCGTTACGTTTGACAATGCCTCGTCCGTGAGCCAGGTCATTGATGCGACGGCAACGGTGACCGCTACTCCGTACGCGGCTGGCAACCACGTCCTTCTTGCGCCGACCTCTGTGTCGACGACGGGAGCCACGTTCCAGGCGTTCCAGCCGAATACCGGTGCCACTGGGTTCATCAACGTGGCGGGCGCGCAATTGAGCATCACGCTCATCTGCACGCTTAGCGCGGTGACGGCCTGATGAAGGGCAAGGGCGCCCTGATGATCGTCCTTGGCAAGAAGCCGGGGAAGGGTATGGAGAGCGAGAAGCCATCCAGCCCTTCCCTGGGGTCTGAGTCCGAAGACGAGGGCATGGACGTTGGAGCTGCCCTGAAGGCGTACGAATCGGCTAAGGCGAAGGGCAACTGGGCGAAAGCCGCAGAGGCCTTCAAGATGGCCGTCGAAGGCTGTAGCGGGTACGAGGAAGAGGACTGATAGATGGCACTCTCTGCGACGTTAGCCGAACTGGAAACTTGGATCCGCCAAGACGCGGACATGCAGGCGCCCGATGATCGGGTGACGTCGGAGGAGTGCCGCAACCGCATCAACCGGTCGTTGGCTCAGCTGTACGATCGGTTGGTGCTGGTTGATCAGGAGTACTTCCTGAAGGGCGCATATGTAACGTCCAACGGGTCAGGCAAGTACGACATTATGAACGACCTGCAGACTGGCGTCGTTCGGTCTGCGTCTTCGATTTTTGACGCTGGAAGCGGATACACGGACGGCCAGACTGTTACGCTTGTGCAAGGCGCCAATGCGTCTGCAACGGGTGTAGTGCAGGTAACGGGTGGGGCCGTTACGGGCCTTACGATTACGGGCGCCGGCTCTGGCTACTTCGACGCATCGTATACGCAGCCGTCGTTTTCGTTTCTCGGTCTTGAGGTTGGCCCCGGCAACACCATTATCGGCGGAGCGATCAACGTAGGCACCAAGACATATTTTCCATATCAGAATGCGTCGTTTGGGTTGATCGAGGTTGATCCTGCGAACCAGACGTGGACGCAGCGTACCGCTGGAAGTGGTGCAGCCGTCACGTACCGTGGCGCATATGTGCCGTCGCAAGATGCAATCTTTCTAGCGACAGCAAACGGTACCATCTGGCGGTTCGACATTGCTACGTCATCATGGTCGTCAACGGTCGCTGTTGCTCCATCGTTTACAACGAGCGCGGTCGTATACGATGCTGCCACGGCTTTGCTGTATGCGACGGATGCATTGTCGCCAGCCACGGTGTACCATATTGATCCAGCGACCGTAACGGTTGTCGGCACGACTCTCTTGGTGACGGCGGCATCGCTCAGAAGCGGCAGCCCCGGATACCTGTATTACGTAGACGGTGCGAACACAGACGTTTACTCGCTTGATACTTCTGGGTTTGTAAGCACAGCGATCATTCCGATTTCGTCTAGTCTCTCAGACGTTCTGTACGTTGGTGCGGCAAACAAGCTATACATCGCGTGCCAGACCGGCGCCGTGAAGGCGATTGCGTACGATGTTACGACGGCATCGGCAACTGACCTGACCGCTACACTTGCCTCGTTGCCGAACTACGCCTACTCGCCGTGTTTTATTGGCTACGACGCAACGCAGCAGGTCGTGTATTTTTCAGGGTTTTTGGTCAGTCCGTATGTGGCCAAGGTCGATACGTCGACCGACGTGGCGACGGAAGCGTTCGAGGTTACGTCTGCAACAGGCGCTCTTGGCACGTACGAGTCTGGCACTGGTACGGTCATTTCCGTTTGCTACGTCAGCCAGCCGCCTTCTCCAATCGGTACGGCGTTTGAGTTTTACACAAACCAGACGGTAACGATTAGCACGCCATACCACATCGTAGTAAACCTGGTTCCTATCTCTGGCCTTGGGGCCGGCGCGCAGGCCATCGTCTACATCGAGAGCGACTTCTACAAGTGCAAGGGCGTCTGGTTTACAGACGGAGGAAGCAACGAGCCGGACAACGGCAACTGGCTGCCTCTCCGCCGGTTCAGTTGGGAAGCGCAGAACGCGATCAACCAATCGTCTCTATATGACGGAGTGCAGGCTCTCCCGCTTTATCGCATCGTGACAGAGGGGAACCGAGACAAGCTTCTTATCTCGCCGGACCAGCTGAGCGGCAGCTACAAGCTCTGGTATTATCCATCGCCGATGAAGCTCCTGACCCCAACCGACCGATTTGATGGTCGCGCCGGATGGGATGAGTGGATCGTGAAGGACGTGGCGATCCAGCTTCTGATGGCAGAGGAGTCGATCGAGCAGGCGGGTTCGCTGAAGATGGTGCGAGACGAGATCTGGCAGCGCCTGCAGCTTCACGCAGAAGACCGCGAGGCGGCCCAGCCGCAGCGTATCATGGACGCAACCCTACTGAGCAGGCGCTATGGACCACGTTGGGGACGGTAACGATGCCAATCGAGAAGCCGCAGCAGTTCCTTCCGAAACCCTCTGGGAACGACTCTGTCGACTCTGTGCAGGAGTCGCTGTCTCAGGTGACGCAGTCGGCTCGGAATCAGGGGATCAAGAAGCAGGTGGTAGAGAAGCTGACTCCCGACCAACCGCCTGGCCGTGGGATCCAACTGCGCCCTAACCAGACCGTGGACATCCCGCATGGCTCAGGAAAGGCCATCCAGTCGATTGGCGTGGCATCGCTTGTGAACCCACGCAACAACGCTGGGTCAGCCCCAGTTGCGTCTCCCAACTTGCAAGTCATTGAGCTTCCTGGTGAACTGGGCAAGCGCATCGTCAGAGTGCGCTACATTCCCCCGAAGAATGACGCTGGCGAGGACATCGCCAATACCCCCGCGATCCGCGCGAAACTGGAGCTTGGCTAATGGCTGAACAGGTTGTAACCGTCCAACTTCTTGGGGGCATCGACGAGAGTGTCGATCCGGATCAGCTCAAGTCTCCTGGCATGAAGGAGCTTACGAACGTCATTGTTCGTAAGAAGGAACGGTTTCAGAAGCGCGAAGGATACGCGCTAATCCCGCAGCCTGCCGATCCATTCCTGCCAGCGACGACATACAAGGGTTCCAACGTAACCAATATGCCGCTCCCGGCAGAGGCGATTTCGGGGCACAAGAGCCCTGCTGGCGAGAAGGTAGTAACCGTCGCAGACGGCCAGCTTTTTGAGTACGTGGGCCAGGACGGTCTGCGCCAGTATCGCTACGTAAACGACGTTCCGCGAGCAATCGGCGACGTCGTCCCAGTCGATACGTCGGCGGGGCCATGTCTTGAAATCGAGTCGTGTATCATCAACGACGGTAGCGCGCGGATGCGCGTCACGGTGTGGACCGTCGCCCAGCGTCCTGCGGCAATCCTGGCAGACGACTCGGCATGGTGGAGCCCTATTGACGGAGCCGGACTCTACGTGTCCATCCAGCGCGAAGATACGGGGGCATTCGTAATGGCTCCGTATCGCGTGCACTTGCCAGGGCCACTGCCTACGTTTGACGTGCGAAACTTGCGCGTATGCGAGTCGTACACGAACGACACGCCGGGAGACAGCGGCAGCGCGGGCTGCATCGTGATGTGGCAGCAGGGCGCATACAACAATACGCCGCAACTGTGGGGCATGCGCATCAACGCATTCGGCCAGGTTGGCAACGTCATCAACGTCACCAATCTTTTGACTATCGGTTTTCAAGGCCTGCCGCCGACGTATCGCTCGTTTGATATTTCTCCCATTGCACCATCGACCGTGGGCACGCCATATCGGTTTGCGCTCGCTGTTTGCACGGAGGATGCGGTGTCTCCGCAGATCCGGTGGTATGAGATCGATGCAAGCATCACGGCTACGTGGTCTGTGGTCGGCGCGCCGCTTGACGTGTTTAACCCCGCGACCGTGTCTCGCACCTGGACGCCTCGATGCATGCGCGGCGTCACGATGCAGTACCAGCGCGGTGTAGCCGATGGCTCATACACGTTGACCGCTCGCGTGGGTATTACG
>SXGQ01587594.1_pt1 | contig 24716 bp, 21 predicted proteins | sample 3178371 | NCBI WGS metagenome assembly SXGQ01 (sample SAMN11356859, study PRJNA531348) | freshwater metagenome | isolation source: freshwater sample F1-20 | place: China: Fuxian Lake, Yuxi | collected 2017-12-25 | reverse complement strand
TTTCCCTACATCTTTCGCGGCGCGCTTGATTCAGGGGCCTCGACCATCACGCTGGAAATGGAGATCGCTGCGGTGCACGCCATTGCCGAGCTGGCACAGGCAGAGCAAAGCGAGGTGGTGGCTGCCGCTTATGTGGGTGAGAAACTGGCCTTTGGGCCCGAATACCTGATCCCCAAACCGTTCGATCCGCGTTTGATGATGAAGATCGCTCCGGCCGTGGCTCAGGCGGCGGCGCAAAGCGGGGTGGCGCAGCGCCCGATCACCGATCTGAACGCCTACGTCGAGCGGCTGCAGAGCTTTGTTTACGCATCAGGCACCACCATGAAGCCGATCTTTTCGGCAGCCAAGCTGGCCACGCGCAAGCGGGTCGCTTATGCCGAAGGCGAGGAAGAGCGGGTGCTCAGGGCCTGCCAGATCGTGGTCGACGAGGGGCTGGCTCGGCCCACCTTGATCGGCCGGCCGTCCGTGATCGGGCAGCGGATCGAAAAATTCGGACTGCGCCTGAGGCAGGGGCTGGACTACGAAATTGTCAATGTCGAGCAAGACGAGCGCTACCGCGACTTCTGGCAGACCTACCACCGCATGATGGAGCGCCGCGGCGTGACCGCGCAGATGGCCAAGATCGAGATGCGCCGTCGCCTGACCCTCATCGGCAGCATGCTGCTGCACAAAGGCGATGTCGACGGACTGATCGTTGGCACCTGGGGAACCACGCGGATACACCTCGATCACATCGATCAGGTGGTCGGCAAGCGCGCCGGTGTGAGCACCTATGCCTGCATGAATGGTCTGATGCTGCCAGGTCGGCAGGTTTTCCTGGTCGACACGCATGTGAACTACGACCCGACCGCCGAGCAGCTGTGCGAAATCACCACGATGGCCGCCGAGGAGATGATGCGCTTTGGTATCAAACCCAAAGCAGCCTTGCTGTCACACTCCAATTTTGGCTCTTCCGAGCAGCCCAGTGCACTGAAAATGCGCCACACCTTGGCGCTGCTGCGCCAGTACGCCCCCTGGCTGGAGGTCGACGGCGAGATGCATGGCGACGTCGCGCTGGACGCCAAGGCGCGTCAAGACATCATGCCAAACAGCACCCTGTCCGGCGAGGCCAATTTGCTGGTGCTGCCCAATATCGACGCGGCCAACATTTGCTACAACCTGCTCAAGACCACCGCTGGCGGCAATATTGCCATCGGCCCGGTGTTGCTGGGGGCGGCCAAGCCGGTCCACATCCTGACAGCCAGCACCACCGTGCGGCGTATCGTGAACATGACAGCGCTGACCGTCGCGGATGCCAACGCCACCCGCTGAAATCCACCTTCAGGGTGCATAAAACGACCCTGATGCCACCTGAACGATGAGCGAAGACTAACTTACTTCGCTAAAAAACCCGCATCTCCGACAGGCTGATGCGGGTTAGCCCTTGCATTTTTCGGGCACATCCGTCACACTACTGCCCTGAAAGTTAAGGGTTAACCCGGTCGGACGCTGGAGGTGTCACGGGTTGGCCCCTGAAGTTCAGAAAAGGTTTTTCATGCTTTGCACGTTGGGTCGCGTCTGGCGCCTCGCTGTTGCCTCGGTCTTGTTGACCCTGGCCCCAGCCATCGGCCTGCATGCCCTTGCCAAAGGCCCAAGCACTGCCGAAAAACCTGCCGAAACCACGATTGCCGTGGCCCAGCTGCCGGTACAAGGCCAACAGGTGTTGGCCCTGATCTACCAAGGCGGGCCGTTCAAGCATGACAAGGACGGCACGGTGTTCGGGAATCGGGAGCGGCTGCTGCCCCTAAACCGGCGCGGTTACTACCGTGAATATACCGTGAGAACGCCAGGGGTCGGTCACCGGGGTGCAAGACGGATCGTCTGCGGCGGAAAACAAGCGACCGCGCCAGACGCCTGCTACTACACCGATGACCACTACGCGAGTTTCCGGCGAATCGCGCAATGAAGTCAGTGAAGCGCCAGCGCGAGGATTTTTGAGTTTTTTAACCTGAGTTTTTCATGGAAAGAACCACGAAGATGGACAAGCCACTTCGTACTGTCAGGCCCAACATTGTTCAGTCCATTCGCGCCTTCCGCGTGCAGGACTTGCAGGAGGCCGCCACCGATTTGGGCCATCACTTCCTGTATGCCAATCTGGCCACGGCACAGAGCAAACAGGATGTGCTGGACATGATCGCGGCGCAGTACACATTCCCTTCGCACTTCGGCAAGAACTTCGATGCACTGTACGACTGCATGACCGACCTGGTGCACAAGTCGGGCCAGCAGCCGGGCTTTATCGTCGTGCTCGAACACATCCCGGCCAACAGCAAGTTCGACAAAGAAGCGCGCGAGCAATTGCTCGACATCTTCCGCGACGCGGCCGACTACTGGGCCGACAGAAGCATCCCGTTCCGATGTTTCTATTCTTTTCTGTAGCCCGTTCCCCAGAAATTGGCCAAGGGGAACGGGCAAATGAGGCCCAGCAAGCAACGGACGAAGCTGGAGAGGTGATGCCCACTGACAAGCTGGTGGACATTTCTCCCCTGGCGCTGCGCATGAGCAGCCCGTTTAACGCCGGTTACTGGCTCGCTGCCGCCTGAAGGCCGCCCGCTCTGACTGCGCTGGCAGAAAAGCCCGTCATCTGACGGGCTTTTTTCATGGGCCAGCAACACCCAATCTCTTTGCCAGGGCCACGTACTGTGCCACCGGCACTTCCTCGGCGCGTCGCTGCAGATCAAAATCCACCGCACAGCGGCGCTGATCGAGCCAGCGCCCCAGGCTGTGGCGCAGCAATTTTCGCCGTTGACTGAAAGCCACCTGCACCAACTCAGCGAGCAGGGAAGGGTCGAGCACTGGCGGCTGAGCAGACGGGAGCATGCGCACCACGGCGCTGTCAACACGCGGGGGCGGCTCGAAGCTCGAGGGGGGCACGAACAACACCTGCTCCATGGCATAGCGCCATTGCAGCATCACGCTCAGCCGGCCGTAGTCGCTGCTTCCGGGCGAAGCCACCATGCGATCGATGACCTCCTTTTGCAGCATGAAGTGCTGGTCTTCGATCAGGTCGGCCACAGGCAGCAAATGAAACAGGATCGGCGTCGAGATGTTGTAGGGCAAATTGCCCACCACCCGAATCCGCGCGCCCAGCGGTTCGAGCCGGGCCACCAGAGCGCGAAGGTCGAGCTTGAGCACATCCGACTCAATCACCTGCAGCTGGGCATGCTCACGCAATCGCGCAGCCAGATCGCGATCGAGCTCGATGACGCACAGCCGGCCCAGGCGCTCGACCAGGGGCTGGGTCAACGCGGCCAGTCCGGGGCCGATCTCCACCACGCTCTGGCCCGGCTTGGGGTCGATGGCGCGCACGATGGCATCGATGATGCCGCCGTCGATCAGAAAATGCTGACCAAAGCGTTTGCGCGCAATATGCTTCAAAGCCAAGGGCCTGCGTTACTGCGGCGACTCGCGGTATTCCACATAGGCGCGGCCACGCACATCCTGCAGCCATGTGCGCAGAGCCTCCTCGGTCTTGCGCTCGCGCAACTCGCGCCGTGCCAGCTCACGTTTTTCCTTCTCCGAGAGCGGCACTTCGCGCCGCTCGAGCACCTGAATCAGATGCATGCCGAAGCGAGAAACCAGGGGCTCTGAAAGTTCGCCCGGATCCAATGCGTCCATGGCCTGTTCGAATTCAGGAACCATCATCCCGGGAGTGGCCCAGCCCAGATCTCCGCCCACGCTGGCCGACCCATCCTCGCTGAACTGGCGGGCAAGGTCGGCAAAGTCGGACTGCTTGGACTGCACGCGCTTTTTGAATTCCGCAAGGCGGGAGCGGGCCGCCGACTCACTCAGGCGGGGGCTGGGCCGCAGCAAAATATGCCGGGCGCGGGTCTGAACCACTCGGTCAAGTTCGTCGGCGGGCAGCTTGCGCTCGAGCACTTTGAGCAGGTGAAAGCCGGCGCCGCTGCGAACCGGCTCACTGACCTGGCCGACCGCCAGGCCGCGCGTGGCATCCAAAAACAGGGTCGGGTAGCGATCCGGGCTGCGCAGTCCAAGGCTCCCACCGCTGGCTTTGTCTGGCGCATCCGACTCCTTTTGCGCCAGCGTTTCAAAGTCGGCGCCCTGTTCGACCAGGGCCTTGCGCAAGGCCTGGGCCCGGGCCAGCCGTTGCTGCTCTTGTTCTGCGGTGCTGTTTTCAGCCACCGACACCAGAATCTGAGCCAGATGAATCTGCACCGGCTCGGCAGCGGCCGCCGACGCCTGGCGCTCGACCAAATGCCGATCGATCTCTTGCTCGCTGATCCGCACCCGCGACTCCACCTCGCGATCGCGCAATCGCAGCAGCGTCAGCTCTTCGCGCAAGTCGCGCCGGTAACGCTCAAAACCCACTCCCTGCGCCTGCAGCTGGCGGCGTAACTCCTCGACGCTGATCTGGTTTTGTCGAGCCACATCGGCAACGGCTTGGTCAACCGCGTCCTCATCGACGCGTATGCCCGACTCTTTGGCCAGTTGCGCCTGGGCACGCTCGACGATCAAACTCTCAAGGGCCTGTCGGGGCAGCTCAGCCGCCGGCAACGAACTGGCGCGATCGGCCTGCGCAGCCAAGCGCTGCACCCGGTTGCGCACCTCCTGGTTGGTGATGGGCTCGGAGTTGACCACCGCCACGATGAAATCGACCGCCCGCGGCGCCGAAGCGGCAGCCGCCGATGCACCGCCCTGCGGGGCGTTGCTCTGCGCCCATGCCGCCGCGCCGGCGAGCAACAGGCCTGGCAACCCGAGGGCCACCATGGATCGAAGTCGCGGAAAAAAGGTATCAGTCATAGTTGGAATAGCGGCTTGGGGGGGTCACTTGGTCGCGCAGATATTGATAACGGGGAATGTTGGACTTGAGCGTTCCCAGCGGATTGTTGCCGATGCGGGAAAAACCCACGAATTCAAGCTGCAACATGATCTGCGAGTTGGCCCGGGTCAGGCTGGTGTAGGAGCGCTGGTACACGGCCCGGCCGACCCAACAGCAGCCATCGTATTCGAGCCCCATCACCGCATCGACCAGCCGACCTTCGGTGGCGCTGTAGTTGAGCCGGCCGACGCTGTACCAGCGCTGGCCGCCCTGTCCGCGTCCAGGGCCAAGGTTTTGGCCCCGGTCGCCCCACAGGTCATTGATCGGCCATTGCCAACCGAGGTCCACCTGCTGGCTGCCCGTGTCTTTGGTCGTGACCGGGCGCTGTAAGCGGTATGCGGTGCTGAGCAATCGGTAAGGGCTGGGGTGGTAGCGGGCCGACAGTGCCATGCGCTGGGATTCACCGCGCTTGGGGTTGTACTGGGTGATCCAATCTAGGGCCCAGCGGTCAGAGGCATTGACCGTGGCACCGATCATCAGATCGCTGATGCGCTCGGCTTGGACCGCTGGGGGCGAGCCGTCGAGTGTGACTCTTTGGTCTGCAAAACGAATGCGCTGAGCCACGCCCAAGCGCAGCATTTCAGAGCCGGTCTCGGGGAGCAGTAAGCGCGAGGTCAGGCCCAGGGTGACCAGGTTCGTGTCGGCAATTCGGTCGTTGCCGACAAAGCTGTTTTCTGAGAACAAGGTGGCGAAGCTGAAGCTGTTTTCCGCGCTGTCGTAGTTGGGCAGGCGAGACTGATCGCGCCAAGGGGTGTAGACGTAAAACGCCCTGGGCTCCAGGGTTTGCAAAAACGACTGGCCCAGAAACTGGGACTGGCGCTCAAAAATCAGGCCGCTGTCCACGCTCAAGGACGGGACACTGCGCCCGGCCGAGCGCTGGCCCCGCCAAACCTCCTCAAAGCTGTACTGGGTGGCATGCACTTGCACCTTGGGCACGAAGTGGCCTGCCGGCCAGACCCAAGGGCTGCTCAACTGCGCCCGCGTGTACAGGCGGTCGGCATTGGTCTGGCTGGTCAGGCTGCGCAGCGCCGAAAAGCGCGTGAAATCGGCGTCGATCGAGGTTTGAAGGGGCAGTTGTGCAAGCTCAAAGCTTTTGCCATGGCGCGCGACCAATTGCGGCAAGCGATCGTAGGGCGGCACAATCGGCGAGAGCACATCTTGCAAGGTTTGCCATTGCAGGACGCGAAGGCTGGCCTGGCTCTGGCCGGCCGACCAGCCCAGACTCACATCGCTGGGCAGCAGGCGCTGGGTCAAGGCCTTGTTCTGGCGCGGGAAGTCGCGCCAGTAGTCGTCGTCACTGACCCGATTGAGATTGACGTTGTAAGACAGGGCGCCCACCGAAGCCACGCCCGTGTCCCAGCGCCCTTGGTTTTGAAATGAATACGCCCAGCGCTGATCATGGGTGATCCGGTCATTGGGCAAGAAATTGAGCCTAAGCATGCCCTGGTTGCTGCGCTCCAGGTAACGGGCTTCCAGCCCCAGATCGAGACCGCGCTTGGTCATGGCTGTTGGGGTCAGCGTCGCGTCCCGGTTGGGAGCAATGTCCAGGTAATAGGGCACGCTCAAGGTCAGGCCACTGATCGTGTCCACCGCATAAGTGGGGGGCAATACGCCCGACTTGCGCTTGTCACTGAGCGGGAAACTGATCGAACCGGGCCAGGCCAAGATGGTGGTGTCATAAAAGCGCAGGCGCAGGTTTTGCGCTCGGCCAGCCTCGGCCTCAAAATCAAAGTCCATCTGGTCGGCCGTAAATTCCCAGGCCGGCTTCCAGCTCTCCTCGTTGTCTCGCTCACAGGTGGTGTAGCTCACGCCCTGGGCCGTCATGCGCTGCATCCCTTGAAAGTCAAAGCGCTGCGCCTGACCCTGGCCGCCACCGAGAAATCGGTACTGGGGGCGAATGAAAAACCCCTCGAAGGTGTCCATGCGCAGGCTAAGTTCCTGGCCGCTGAAGACATTGCCCATGCGGCTGACGCGCACGGCGCCGTCGCCCTTGAGGTTTTGGGTCGTCTCTTCAAAATCGAGCCGCTGGGCCCGCACCGCCACCGGACCCCGGCGCATCTGCGCGCTGCCTTCAATCACCAGACGCACGTCGGTTTGCCCCGTCATGCTCTGGCCCGACACAAAAGCGGGCGCCTCCCGCAGACTTTCAGGCGAGGGCTTTTCGATCAACATGGGCGAAGCGCGCAAAATCAGTGCATCACCTGCCAACGCCTGCTGCGCAAATGCGCCCAGCTGCACGCCCAGGCATACGCCCACACCAACAAAAAACTGCAAGGCTAGGGCCGTGCGCATCATGAATATGAGATAAACCCGTCTGACGAGTTCGATAAGAAGTGTCTTCAATTATCCATGACCACCTCCGCTCCAGCACCCAAAGAAGGCTCGCCCGATCACAAAGGCTCCAGCACCATAGCTTGGGCCGACCTCGCGCGCAGCCAGGCCTTCAAAGCCTGGCTGCGCCCACTGAGCGCGTCGCTGGGACTGCAGAGCGAGACGGTGCGCTTGGCCTCAGCCGATGCCAGCTTCAGACGTTATTTGCGTGTTGATCGCCGAAGTGGCGGCAGCTGCATCATCATGGATGCGCCGCCCGACAAAGAAGACTGCCGCCCGTTTGTGCACGTGGCCGCCTTGATGAAGCAGGCGGGCATGCGCGCGCCCGAGGTGCTGGCCTGGAACGAGGCCCAGGGGTTCATGCTACTCAGTGATCTGGGCGCGCACACCATGATGCAAGTGATCACGGCCCAGGGTGTGCCCGAGCCAGCGCCGCAGCGCGGTCAGGCCACGCACGACCTCTACATGGCCGCCATCGATGCGCTGCTGCGCTGGCAGCTGGCATCCAAACCACAGGTGCTGCCCGCCTATGACGACGCTTTGCTCTCGCGCGAGTTGGGCCTTTTCCCCCAGTGGTACGTGGCCACGCATCGCCAGCTTGTGCTCAGCCCTGTGCAACAGCAAACGCTCGATGCCGCATTCGCGCGGATCAAGCAGCACAACCTCGGCGCCCTGGGCGCAGCGCGGGTCTACGTGCATCGCGACTTCATGCCGCGCAACCTGATGGTTGGCGCCGACGACCCATCACTGGGGGTGTTGGACTTTCAAGACGCGGTCTATGGCCCGATCAGCTACGACATCGCCAGCCTGATGCGCGACGCCTTCTTGAGCTGGGATGAAGAATTTGTGATCGACATCACGGCGCGATACTGGCAACAGGCCCGGCAAGCGGGCTTGCCAGTGGGCACCGACTTTGGCGAGTTTTACGAGGCCGTAGAGTGGATGGGCTTGCAGCGCCACCTCAAAGTGCTGGGCATCTTTGCCCGGCTGACGCTGCGCGATGGCAAGCCGCAGTATTTGGCCGACACGCCCCGCTTCATCGCTTATGTGCGCAGCACCACGGCGCGCTATCGGCAGCTGGCACCGCTGCTGCGCCTGCTCGAGGAAATCGAAGGCGGCGCGGTGCAGACCGGATACACGTTTTAAGCATGCCGCGGTTTTTCGTTGATCAACCGCTATCGGGCCAACAGCTGGACTTGCCCGCTGCCGCAGCCCGGCATGTGCAGGTCTTGCGGCTTCAACCGGGCGATCAGATCACCCTGTTCAACGGCCTGGGCGGGCAGTGGCAGGCCCGCATTGAACAGATGGGCCGCAGTCAAGTGCGGGTCCAGATCCTGTCCTTCGAGGACCTCGAGCGCGAACCGGTGCGAAGCGTGCACTTGGCCCTGGGCATGCCGGCCAACGAACGCATGGACTGGCTGATCGAAAAGGCGGCCGAGCTTGGGGCTACCAGCATCTGGCCGCTGCACACCCACCACAGTGTGCTGCGCCTGAGCGGCGAGCGCGCGAGCAAAAAGCAGCTGCACTGGCAGGCGGTGGCCATCGCCGCTTGCGAGCAGTGCGGCGGCAATCGGGTGCCGCGGATAGAGCCAGTGAGCGAATTGATGGCCTGGCTCGAGCGCCCGCCCTCGCGCGGCTTGAAGGGCGTGCTTTCGCTGGCTGCCGATGCGTGGCCTCTGACTTCTTGGCTGAGGTCGGGCGGGCCCGACGAAGAGCTGCTGTTTCTCAGCGGACCGGAAGGCGGGCTGGCAGAAAAGGAGGAAGAGGCAGCCCGTGCAGCAGGCTTCACACCCGTGAGCCTGGGGCCGCGGGTGCTGCGGGCTGAAACCGCCGCTTTAACTGCCCTGGCTCTGAGCGTGATGCAGCGGCCAACTTGACCCAAGTCCCCACGGAAACACCCCGGAGGCGGCCGCAACCTGTATAAACAGGGACTCATGAATGCAAACCTCTGGCTTCTGGTGGCCTGTCAAGGGCTGTTCTTCACGAACAACGTCACCTTCATTGCGATCAACGGCCTGGTCGGACTGAGTCTGGCGCCCCTGGGCTGGATGGCCACGCTGCCCGTCATGGGCTACGTGGTCGGCGGTGCGTTGTCCACCGGCCTGGTGGCGCACACCCAAAAGCACTATGGCCGGAAAACGTCGTTTCAAATCGGCCTGCTGGTGGGCAGCCTGTCGGCCCTCTTGTGTGCCTGGGCGGCTTACACAAGCAGCTTCTGGCTCCTGGTGACTGCTACGGTCATCGCCGGGTATTACAACGCCAACGCTCAGCTCTACCGGTTTGCCGCGGCCGATCTGGCCGAACCGTCCATGCGGGAAAAAGCGGTCTCTCTGGTAACCGCAGGCGGCTTGATCGGGGCCATCGCCGGACCGAACCTGGCCTCGGCCACAAAGTCCATGACCACTGTGCCTTTCGCGGGTGCCTACTTTGCGCTGGCCATCGTGGCCGTGGCGGGCATGGTACTGCTGGCCTTTATTCAATTCCCACCGCCCCCGGCAAAAACGAAAGCCGGGGGAGGTCGATCGCTGTCCGAAATCGCGCGACAACCGACTTTCATCGTGGCTGCCGGCGCCGGGGCTCTGGGCTACGGGGTGATGAACCTGCTGATGGCCGCCACCCCCATCGCCATGCAAACCTGCGGTCTTCCTTTTTCAGATGCCGCACTGGTGCTGCAGTGGCACGTGATCGGCATGTTTGCCCCCGGCTTTTTTACGGGGCACCTGATCAAGCGCCTGGGCACCATGAATGTCTTGTGGCTGGGCCTGCTGCTCAATGTGGGCTGCGTTGTGGTGGCGCTTTTGGGCGTGGAATTGCAACACTTCGAGATTGCGCTGTTCCTACTGGGCGTGGGCTGGAACTTTCTGTTTACCGCGAGCACCGCCCTGTCGCTGTCGACCTATCGGCCCGAAGAGCGGGACAAGGCGCAGGGGGCACTGAACTTTTGCGTGTTTGTCGTGATGGCCATGTCCTCCTTTGCCTCCGGGGTGCTGGTCACCTCGCAAGGCTGGGCATGGCTGAATATGGGTTCATTGGTGCCCCTGGGCCTGACTGGCGCCGGTTTGCTGTGGCTGATGCTCAAGCGGCCCCCAAGACCTGCGAGCGCCTGAAGGCCGCGCATACGGCAGGTCGCACAGGGCTCAGGCGGGCATCTGCGCAATCACATGGGCCACCGCTGCGGTGAGCTTTTTGGCGTAGAGCACATGCAGGAACTCGTTGGGGCCGTGTGCATTGCTCTTGGGGCCAAGCACACCGCAGACCATCATTTGCGCCGCAGGAAATTCCGCGCTGAGCATGTTCATGAGCGGAATCGTGCCGCCTTGACCGATGGTGGCGCAGCCAGCGCCAAAAAAGGCCTGGGAGGCACTTTGCAAAGCCTGCTCGAACCATGGAGCGGTCGAGGGCGCATTCCAGCCCGTGGCTCCGCCGCCGCCGTCGAAAGTGACCTTGGCCTGATACGGCGCATTGTCTTCAAGCAGTGCCTTGAGCGAGCGCACCGCCTCGGCCGCATCGACCAGCGGCGGCAAGCGCAAAGAGAGCTTGAAGGCCGTATGCGGCCTGAGCACATTGCCGGCATCCCGCAGGGCGGGCAGGCCTTCTGCCCCGGTGACGCTGAGCGTCGGGCGCCAGGTGCGGTTAAGCAAAGCCTGCAGCGGATCGCCCGTCACTGGCAAAGTAACCAAGGTCGAGCCGGCACAATCGTGGTGCGCCCAGGGAAAGCGCTTGAACAGCTCATCGCCCAATATCTGCGCCGTGACCTGCGCCTGTTGCAAGCGCTCGGGCGGCACCTCACAATGAAACTGCGCGGGCAACATCCGGCCGGTGGCGCTGTCTTCAAGCCGATCGAGCAACTGGCGCATGATGCGAAAGCTCGAGGGCACCACCCCGCTGGCGTCGCCCGAGTGCACACCTTCCGTAAGCACCTCGACCCTGAGCGTGCCGGTCACATTGCCACGCAAACTGGTGGTCAGCCACAGCTGGTCGTAGTTGCCGGCACCAGAGTCCAGGCAGATCACCAAAGCCACCTGGCCCAAGCGGGGCTTGAGCGCGTCGACATAAGGCAGCAGGTCAAAAGAGCCGCTTTCCTCGCAGGTCTCGATCAGCCCGACAATGCGCGGATGCGCCAGCCCCTGGCTTTTGAGCGCCGCAATCGCGGCAATGCTGGCGTAGATGGCATAGCCATCGTCTGCGCCACCCCGGCCGTAAAGCTTGCCGTCTTCGAACTTGGCCGTCCAGGGCCCCAAATCGCTGCGCCAGCCCGCAAACTCGGGCTGCTTGTCCAGGTGACCGTACATCAACACCGTAGGCTGCGCCACGTTGGAGCCCGCGGGCACAGCTCGGGTGGCGGAGACCTCGAAAAAAATCACCGGCGTGCGACCGGGCAGTCGCACCACTTCAAGCGTCAAACCGGGCACTTTTTGCGCCAGCACCCAGTCGGCCGCTTGCCGCACCACGGCCTCAATATGACCATGCTCGGCCCACTGCGGGTCGAACATCGGTGACTTGGCCGGAACGCCGATGTACTGGGCCAACTGAGCCACGATATCGCGGTCCCACTGGGCACCGATCTGTTCAAGGGCCCGCGCATCATCGAGACAGGCCAGCGGCAAAGGGGCGTTCATGAAACAACTCCTGAGTGACTAAACACCAATAAGCCAAGGGTACGACAAAACAGCCGGCAATCAACCAACAACCTTGGCTGCGCGGCGCAAGCACACGCCACTCTGATTCTTTCAAATCACCCCAATGTTCAACACCAGCACGCCCAAAGCCGCGCTGAGCAGCAGCGTGCGCACAACGCCCCAGTTTCGGCGCAACAGCAGCCACAAGGCCAGGGCCAGCAGGGCCAGGGCGATGGCATCAAAACGGCCTTGCGGCGCTGGAAAGACCACGGCCTGAAAAAATGTCCAGCCCAAACTGGCCATCACGCCGATCACGGTGCAAGTGACGGCACGCAAGGCCGTGCTCAAGGCCGCCCATCCCCGGGTGGCCTCCACCCACGGGCCACCAGCCAAAATAAAAATAAAAGACGGCAGAAAAGTAAACCAAGTGGCCACCACCGCGGCCAGGGCGGCCCCTGCAAACAGCCCATCGGGGCCGAGCACCTGCTGGCTCCAACCCCCAACAAAGGCCACAAAGGCCACCACCATGATCAACGGGCCCGGTGTGGATTCACCCAAGGCCAGACCATCCATCATCTGCGCCGTGGTCAACCACTGGTAGTGCTCCACGGCGGCCTGCTGAACATAGGGCAGCACCGCATAGGCGCCACCAAAGGTGAGCAGGGCCGCTCGGGTAAAAAATGTCGCCATCTGCGTCAGCGTGCCCTGCCACCCCCACAAGGCCAGCAAGACCAGCATGGGCAGCATCCACAGGGCCAGCCCGGCCGCCAGCACGCGCAGCAAGCGCGCCGTCCGGGGCCGGGCGTGATCGGGGCTGGGTGTGTGGTCGTCGATCAAGGCCGCCGCGGCTTGGGCGGCGCGCTCGGCGACGCCCTGCGCGGGCAAATCGCCCAACACCCGCGGCGCCAGGCGTACCGCGCCCCAGCCGAGCAGCAAGGCCGCCAAAATCAGCCACGGAAATGGCAGATTGAACACCGTCAGGGCCACAAAAGCGCCTACAGCCAGCAACCAAGGCAATGGCCGGCGGGCCGGGTGCTCCAGGCAACGGGCGCCCAGTCGGTAGACCGCGTGCAAAACAATGGCCGCCACCGCAGGCTTGAGCCCATAAAGGACCGCAGCGGCCAACGGTTGCTGGCCATGGGCCATATAGAGATAACTCAAGCCCACCAGAAGCAGCAAAGACGGCAGGATGAACAGCACCCCGGCCACCAGGCCGCCTGCGGTGCGGTGCATCAGCCACCCCAGGTAGGTGGCCAGTTGCTGCGCTTCGGGTCCGGGCAGCAACATGCAGTAATTGAGCGCGTGCATGAAGCGCTGCTGAGAAATCCAGCGCCTGCGCTCGACCAACTCCCGCTGCATGATGGCAATTTGCCCAGCCGGCCCGCCAAAGCTGATCAAGCCCAGGCGCAACCAAAACAGGTAAGCCTCACGCCGGGGCACCAGCGCGGGGCCGGGCTCAGACGGAGAGCTTGCGGGCTGCGGGCTCATTGCCGCTGCAGCTTGAACACCGCCCGACTGGCCAGCGCATTGGGCCAAAAGCGCACCTGACGGCCCTCTTGCAGGCCAAACTCATCAAGGATACGCAGCCTGTTTTTTAGAGCCAGCGCACGAAAATCACGCAAGGTGCCCACCCGAATATTGGGCGTGTCGTACCACTGGTAGGGCAACACCTTGGTCACCGGCATGCGCCCACGCAGCACAGCCAGGCGGTTGGGCCAGTGAGCAAAATTGGGGAAGGCCACGATGGCCGTGCGCCCCACGCGCGCGGTCTCTCGCAGCATCACCTCGGTATTTCGCAGGTTTTGCAGCGTGTCTATCTGCAGCACCACATCAAATGAACTGTCGGCAAACAGCGCCAGCCCCTCTTCCAGGTTGAGCTGTATGACGTTGACGCCACGCGCCACGCAGGCTTGCACGTTGGCGTCGTCGAACTCCACCCCATAGCCAGAGCAGGCTCGCTCACGCATCAGGTGAGCGAGCAGCTGGCCAGTGCCACAGCCCAGGTCCAGCACGCGCGAGCCTTCGGGCACGAGTTGGGCCAGGGTTTGCAAATCGGCCGATGCGCTGAGCAAGGTCTGGCTCATAAAGTCACCCGCTCAAAATATGAGCGCACCACGCCCAGGTAGCGCGGGTCGTCGAGCAAAAACGCATCATGACCATGCGGTGCGTTGATCTCGGCATAGCTGACATCACGCTGATTGTCCAGAAGTGCCTTGACCAATTCACGGCTGCGAGCTGGGGAAAAGCGCCAATCGGTCGTAAAGCTGACCAAAAGAAAGCGCGCCTGTGCCATCGCAAACGCGCGGGCCAAGTCGCCCCCATGGGCACGCGCCGGGTCGAAGTAATCCAGGGCACGCGTGATCAGCAAGTAGGTGTTGGCGTCAAAGTATTCCGCGAACTTGTCGCCCTGGTGGCGCAAATAACTCTCGATCTGAAACTCGATGTCCTGGGTTGAGTATTTGTAATCGCGCACCGCCAAGGCGGCATCGCGCAACTGGCGGCCAAATTTTTCGTTCATCACATCGTCGCTGAGGTAAGTGATGTGACCAATCATGCGGGCTATTCGCAGGCCGCGCTTGGGCAAGACACCATGACGGTAGAAATGCCCACCGTGGAAATCGGGGTCTGTCACGATGGCGCGCCTGGCGACCTCGTTGAACGCAATGTTTTCGGCCGTCAAATTGGGGGCGCTGGCAACCACCACCGCGTGGCGCACTCGCTCTGGATACTGCAGTGTCCAACTCAAGGCCTGCATGCCGCCCAGACTTCCGCCCATGACAGCGGCCAATTGATCAATGCCCAGGCGGTCGAGCAATCGGGCCTGGGCCTGGACCCAGTCCTCGACCGTGACCACCGGAAAGTCGGCGCCATAAATCTCGCCCGTCTCCGGGCTGCGGTGCATGGGACCGGTGGAGCCAAAGCAAGATCCGAGGTTGTTGACACCGATCACAAAAAAACGGTTGGTGTCCAGCGGCTTGCCCGGGCCGATCAGGGTGTCCCACCAACCCTCGGAGCGCGCAATGGTCTGCCCCTGCGCGTCTTGATAAACCCCAGCGACATGGTGCGAAGCATTGAGCGCGTGGCACACGAGCACGGCGTTCGAGCGCTCGGCATTGAGTTGACCATACGTCTCGTAGCTCAGGTCATAGGCCCGGATGCTGGCCCCGCTGGTCAAGAGCAGCGGGGCCTCGAAATGCATGGACTGCGGCGTGGCGACGAGAATCAAAACATCCCCTGAAATACAAAACCCGGCATCGCTAAAGCGATCCGGGCTGTACGCGCACCGTCTTTAGCTGAATTTTTTGAGCGCCCGCAAGCTGAGCAAATCGGCGCTGGAATCTTGATTATAACGGGCATGCGGAGCCCGAAAAAAGCAGCCGCCGACCAGGGCGTGCGGCCGATGGGCTTGTGCGCTGGCAACAGGCACCGCTGGCACGCCAACTGGACCGGCCCACCTCGAAGCGGCCAGCGCACCCAAACGGGGCCACGGGCAGGAAAAAACGGCCGCAGCGGCTTGATTCTTGCTTGCTTTTGGTGCAAAGCCGATTTGTCCGGGTTTTTTGCACCAAGTCGTGGCGCCACCCTCCTTATTCAACGAAAAAATTGTCATGGACGCACTAAAACAGGGATCGGATGCATTGTTCATCCTGCTCGGCGGCATCATGGTTTTGGCCATGCATGCTGGATTTGCCTTTTTGGAGTTGGGAACGGTTCGCAAGAAAAATCAGGTCAATGCGCTGGTCAAAATCTTGGTCGACTTTTCCGTTTCGACCGTGGTCTATTTTGCGGTGGGTTACAGCGTCGCTTACGGCACCCATTTTTTTGTTGGCGCCGAATCCTTGGCGGCCAAAAATGGCTACGAGCTGGTCAAGTTTTTCTTTTTGCTCACCTTTGCGGCGGCAATTCCCGCCATCATCTCCGGCGGCATTGCCGAGCGGGCCCGCTTTTACCCACAACTGCTGGCCACCGCCATCGTCGTTGGCCTGATTTACCCCTTTTTCGAGGGCATCGCCTGGAACCAGGCCTGGGGCGTACAAGCCTGGATCAAGGCGAGCACGGGCGACGAATTCCATGACTTTGCCGGTTCGGTGGTCGTCCATGCCATGGGCGGTTGGATCGCGCTGCCGGCTGTGATTGTGCTGGGCGCTCGCAGCAACCGGTACCGCAAGGACGGCGCCGTCACGGCACACCCGCCTTCAAACATCCCCTTTCTGGCGCTCGGCGCCTGGATCTTGACCGTGGGCTGGTTTGGCTTCAACGTGATGAGCGCCCAGACGATCGACAAGATTTCAGGGCTGGTGGCCGTCAATTCCCTGATGGCCATGGTCGGCGGCACGCTGGTGGCCCTGATCATGGGCAAAAACGATCCGGGCTTTGTCCACAATGGGCCGCTGGCCGGCCTGGTGGCCGTTTGCGCCGGATCGGACCTGATGCACCCGCTGGGTGCTTTGGTGGTGGGCGGCATTGCCGGGGCCATTTTTGTGGTGATGTTCACGCTGACACAAAACCGCTGGAAGATCGACGATGTGCTCGGGGTCTGGCCGCTTCATGGACTGTGCGGCACATGGGGCGGGGTGGCAGCTGGCATTTTTGGCAGCAAAGCTTTGGGGGGCCTGGGTGGGGTCAATCTGAGCGCGCAATTGATGGGAACGCTGATTGGCGTTGCCTGGGCCTTGATCGGCGGCTGGGTGACTTACAGCGCGATACGCGCTGCGATAGGCCTGCGAATGTCCCAAGAAGAAGAGTTCGAGGGCGCCGATCAAACTACGCACCGAATTGGTGCAACGCCAGAACATGAGGTCAATTGGTGAAAGCCGAGTTACAAGTCGCTTTGCGCAAAGTGGCTACTGGCTGGGCCCAGCGCCTGTCCTGCTGACACCCCTCATGGGCCACTTGATTGAGTCAGCGCGCGGCGTTTTCGCGCCACAAAACCCGTACAGGGGTAAGCACCAGTTACATTTATATACCCATTTCCCCTTAAGTCGCGCATAATGGGATAGACATGACCCAATTTTTTGGGCATGCAAGTTGGGTGATCGGTCAGTTTCGCGCGCAGTGCTTTCGGGACTCCATCGCTTTTTTTCCGTGTTTTTGAGGAGTCCCGCAATGGGCAACAAACTGTACGTCGGCAATCTGCCGTATTCGGTTCGCGACGAAGATCTGCAACAGAGCTTTTCGCAATTTGGCAGCGTCGCCAGCGCCAAAGTCATGATGGAGCGCGACACGGGCCGCTCCAAGGGTTTCGGTTTTGTGGAAATGGGCAGCGATGCCGAAGCGCAGGCTGCCATCAATGGCATGAACGGCCAGTCTCTGGGCGGGCGCAGTGTGGTGGTCAATGAGGCACGGCCCATGGAAGCCCGTCCGCCCCGCAGCTTCGGCGGTGGCGGTGGTGGTGGCGGCTACGGTGGTGGCGGCGGTGGTGGTGGTCGCTCTGGCGGCGGCTACGGCGGCGGCGGTGGCGGCGGTGGCGACGGCGGTTTTCGCAGCCCTTACGGCGGTAGCGGTCGCAGTGGTGGCGGCGGCGGCGGTGGCCGCGGCGGCTACTGAAACCCTCCTGCTGGCGCATCGATCCAGCGCCCAATAAAAAGCCCAGTCTTCATGCTGGGCTTTTTTCATGTTTTCTCTACGGACGGCCTCAAGCCTTGCCCGTATAGGGCGGCTGCCGGATCTGGGTTAACGCGGGACGATGGTGACCTTGACCCGTCCGGTCAACTCAGTGACCCGGCTTTTGTGGTCGTAGCTGAGCAGATCGCCAGAAAACCGGTTTTCTCCGCTGGTCAACACAACCGGCGCCAGAGAGCGCACCAACTGCTGACGGGTGTCAACCAGCAAATGGTCGCCTCGCAACTGCTGAGCGGGCAACTCTTTGCCATCGGCGCGCCTGTGAGCAAGACTGCTGACCTGGGCCTGGCCCATGAGCTCGACCTGGGAGCCATCGTCTTGCGTCAAGGCGCGCTGCGCGCTGGCCCGTATGGCGCGCCCATCGCGCGCAAGTGCAAACAGCCTGGGTTGGTCGACCTCCAGTGTTCGGTTGTCGCCGTAATGTCGTATTTCGACGCCCGAGAGTTCATTTTGCAGGTAGCCCTCATAGTCAAACGTCTTGATCAGTGCGCCCCGCATGTAAAAGTCCACCTCATGGGCCTGCGGCTTGCGCTGCTGCGGCTTTTCCAGCAAGCTGGGCGTGCGTTGCACCATCCAATAGGTGAGCAACGCCATGAGGCCCATCAACAAAACGGGCAAATAAATCGTCAAGGTCTCCCAGCCCCGGCGTAGACGCCGAAGGCCGCTGCGCAGCAAACCCAGGGCCAGGGTGCGCGCATCAAAGAAAAGGCGATCGTTCAACGCAGGTACTCCTGCAACAACTGGGCATAACGGCCGCTGGCCGTCAGCAGCAAATCGCACCATTGTCGCGCAGCACCGAACCCTCCGGCGGCCTGCGTGACATGGTGCGCGATGGCCTTGACCTCGGCGTGGGCGTTGGCCGGCGCACAGCTGATGGCCGCCCGACGCATCACCGGCAGGTCCGGCCAATCATCCCCCATGGCCGCCGCGTGTGACCAATCCAAGCCGAGCGCCTGCAAGGTCTGCTGCGCCGCAGGCAGTTTGTCCTCTCGGCCCAAATGTGCATGTTCGATGCCCAGGGCTTGCAGGCGGGCCCGCAAGGGGACGCTGTCCCTGCCGCTGATCACCACGGGCGTGATGCCCGCGCGCTGCAGCAGCTTCAAGCCGTGGCCATCGAGTGTGTCAAACCGCTTGATCGACTCGCGGGCGCCATGCGGCAAATGGGGCACATCTGCAGCCAGGCCATACTCGCTGAAATACAAACCGCCGTCGGTTAGAACCCCATCGACATCAAAAAAGGCCACACGCACGTCCTGCGCCAACAACAACAGCTGCGGCTCAAAATGCACAGCCGGACGGTGATCGGCGGGCGCGCTCATCAAATCACCTTGGCACGCATCAGGTCGTTGCTGTTGAGCGCGCCCAACAGGCGCGCATCCGCATCGACCACGAGCACACTGGTGATGCGGTACTGCTCCATGACAGCGGCCGCCTCGGCCGCAAGCGCTTCGGCGCGCACCGTTCTGGGCCCGGCATGCATGACATCGGCAGCGCGCAGGCCGCGAAGGTCCATCCCTTTTTCCACCAAGCGGCGCAGATCCCCGTCTGTGAAGATGCCTTGTACACGCCCTTGCGCGTCCACCACGGCCGACGCACCGAGTCCTTTGGCGCTCATTTCACGCATCAAATCAGAAAAGCTCGCTTGCAGCGCCACCTGGGGAACCGCGTCACCAACACGCATGACGTCGCTGACATGGGTGAGCAACTTGCGCCCAAGAGCGCCCCCGGGGTGAGAGCGCGCAAAATCCTCGGCCCGAAAACCGCGCGCATCGAGCAAAGCCACGGCCAAGGCATCGCCCATGGCCAGTTGGGCGGTCGTGCTGGCTGTTGGCGCCAGGTTGAGCGGACAAGCCTCCTGCGCCACGCTGCTGTCGAGCACCACATCTGCGTGACTGGCCAGCGCGGAATCGAGCCCCCCGGTCAAAGCAATCACCCTGACCTGCTGGCGACGCAACGTGGGCAACAAGCTGGTGATCTCTTCGCTCTCTCCGCTGTTGGAAATCGCGAGCAACACGTCGGCTGCAGTGATCATGCCCAAGTCACCATGGCTGGCCTCGGCCGGGTGCACAAACATCGCCGGCGTGCCCGTCGATGCCAGCGTGGCGGCGATCTTGCGCCCGATGTGTCCGCTCTTGCCCATGCCCATGACGACGACCCGACCACGACAGGACAGCATGGTCTCAACGGCCTGCACGAACTCCTGACCCACCCGCTGAGCCAAGTCCTGCACGGCCTGCGCCTCGATTCCGAAGGTCTGACGGGCCAGCGCCAGGCACTGGACTGCATCGAGCGTGACGGTTGAACTCATCGCAGCATTTTAGTGAGCGATCTCCCGACTTGAAGCAAAAACCCAACGAAGCACATGCCGGGCACCTTGGGCTACCATCGATCAATGTCAGGGCTGGAACTCACCTTGTTTTATCTCCTGGCCGCGGTGCTGGGTGTGGTGATTTGCCGCTCGCTCAAACTGCCTCCCATGCTCGGCTATCTGGCCGTCGGCGTGCTGATTGGACCCAATGCGCTGGCGCTGGCGCAAAACGCCGAAAGCGTGCGTCACCTCGGTGAGTTCGGGGTGGTCTTCCTGATGTTTGTGATCGGCCTGGAATTTAATCTGGGCAAGCTGCGCGCCATGCGCAGCCACGTCTTCGGGCTGGGTCTGCTGCAGGTGGTGCTGACCATGGCGCTGGTGTTCGCCGGTGCGCTGCTGCTGGGCTCGATGGCTCCGCAATGGTGGAACCTGTCCTGGCAAGGTGCACTGGCCCTTTCGGGCGCCGCGGCCATGAGCAGCACCGCACTGATCGTCAAGCTGCTGTCTGATCGGCTTGAACTCGACAGCGAGCATGGTCGGCGGGTGATGGGCATCTTGCTCTTCCAAGATCTGGCCGTGGTACCGCTGCTGGTACTCATCCCCGCTCTGGGCTCGCCGGCAGAACAGCTGTTCGGTGCTTTGGCTCTGGCGCTGCTCAAGGCCGTGGTTTTGGTGGGCCTTTTGCTGACCGGCGGGCAGCGGGTGATGCGCTGGTGGCTGACCCTGGTTGCGCGGCGCAAGAGCGAAGAGCTGTTCGTGCTCAACCTGCTGCTGGTCACGCTGGCCCTGGCCTGGCTGACCGAGCTGGCCGGCCTGAGTCTGGCGCTGGGCGCCTTCATTGCAGGCATGTTGATCTCCGAGACCGAATACAAGCATCAGGTGGAGACGGACATTCGCCCTTTTCACGATGTCCTGCTGGGGCTGTTTTTCATCAGCATCGGCATGATGCTCGACTGGCATGAGGTGATCGACCATTGGCCGGTGGTCCTGTTGCTGTTGACAGTGCCGGTGCTGCTCAAGCTGGTGTTGATCACCGCACTGGCGCGGGGCCTGGGCGCTACGCAAGGCGTGGCTTTGCGCACAGGTCTGTACCTGGCCCAGGCCGGTGAATTCGGCTTTGTGCTTTTGAGCCTGGCTCAGGAGGGCCAACTGGTGCCGCCCAATCTGCTCAACCCGGTGCTCGCTGCCATGGTGTTGTCTATGCTGGCGACGCCCCTGATCGTGCTCAATGCCAACGCCATTGTCATGAAGTGGGTGTCCAATGAATGGATGCAGCAATCGCTGCAAATGACCTCCATCGCCCGCAAGGCCATCAACACCAAGCAGCACGTGATCATCTGCGGCTATGGGCGCTGCGGGCAAAACCTGGCCCGCATGCTCGATCAGGAGGGCATTCCTTACATTGCGCTGGACCTCGACCCAGACCGGGTGCGCCAGGCCGCTGCCGCCGGCAACTCGGTGGTCTTTGGTGACGCTGCGCGGGTGCAATCGCTCATGGCCGCAGGCCTGGCGCGCGCCAGCGCCGTGGTGGTGACTTACCTGGACACGCCTGGCGCACTCAAGGTGCTGGGCAGCGTTCGAGAACACGCACCGGCCGTGCCCATCGTGGTGCGCACCGTCGATGACCACGATTTGGAGCGGCTGCAGGCCGCCGGCGCCACGGAGGTGGTGCCTGAGGCCATCGAAGGCAGCCTGATGCTCGCCAGCCATGCCCTGGCCTTGGTGGGCGTGCCCATGCGGCGGGTCATACGCAGCGCGCAGGAGCAGCGCGATGCGCGCTATGGTCTGCTGCGAGGCTATTTTCATGGCGCCGACGACGACACGGTGCACGAGATCGAGCAAGAACGCCTGGCCACACTGACCTTGCCCAGCGCCATCCAGGCGGTCGGCCACAGCCTGGGCGAGCAGGCCCTGCATGCGGTGGGCGTTCGCGTGGTCCACTTGCGCCGCGTTGACGGTCAGATCGTGCCCGCCAATGACGCCCTGGTGCTCGAAGCCGGCGACACCTTGGTGCTCTCGGGCAAACCACAGGCGCTGGCCTTGGCCGAGGAAAAACTGCTGCGGGAGCGGCCGCGGCGCAGTTAAATCAGCCCACGATCCCAGCTTGGACTCACGCCTTGCTCGCGCATCGTGGCAGGGACAGACCCGGGCTCAATCCCAGTTCTTGAGCGCATGGCGCTTCCATGAGTCCCACGGCCTTTGCAGATGGGCATCGTTCATGGCAGAGGTTGCCTGCGCTTCGCCTTCAGTCAGGAAAGTGACTTCGCCCAATCGCATGGCCTGCATTTGAAGGTTGGCGCTTTTCTCGGTGTAAATGGCCCTGAAAACAGCGTGCTCGATCGAGTGGCCCACGGTCACACTTCCGTGTCCACGCATCAGGGCCACGCTGGCCGAGCCCAGCACCTGGGCCAGGGAGCGGCCCAAAGCCTGGCTGTTGATCAGCAGGTCGGAGCTCTCGCCCGCGCTGTGTCGGATCTCATAGACCGGCGTGACTGCGCCCAGAAAACCGCTCATGTGGCAGATCGGTCTCAGCCGAGCACCTGTGACACCAAAAGGAATGATCGAGGGGGAATGGCTGTGAACCACGGATTGAACATCGGGCCTGGCCGCATAGATGGCGCTGTGTATGAAACGCTCGACATAGGTGCGCCGACCCCGCTCGTCATGGACCACGCCCTCGAGGTCGACCTGCAGCAGGTCATCGACCGTGACCAGGCTTGGTGCCATGCTGCGTGCAATAAAGAAGCGATCGGCTTGCTCAGAGTGACGCACGCTGATGTGGCCAAAGCCATCGAGCACCCCCTCGTTGACCAAAATCCGATTGGCAATGGCCAGGTCTTGCAACAACTCTTCCAGGCTCTTGTTCACGGCTCACTCCGCTTTGATGTTGGCCTGGCTGGCCACGCGGCCCCAGCGCGCCAGTTCCGAACGCATGAACTCGTTGCCCTCTTCCGGCGTGGTCAAAAACGGCTCGAAACCCAGTTTGGCCAGCCGCTCAGCCATCTCAGCCGAGCGACCCACCTGCACAAAGGCGTCGCTCAATTTCTTGACGATGGCCGCCGGCGTTCCAGCTGGGGCATAAAGCGCAAACCAATTGGAGAAATCCACGTCCTTGTAGCCCAGCTCGGCAAAGCTGGGCATCTGCGGCAAGGCTGGATTTCTTTGCGGTGAGGCCACCCCCAAGGCGCGGATACGACCTTCTTTGATGAAGGGCAACGCGTTTTGCAAAGGGCTGAACATGTAGTTGAGCTGACCACCAACCAGATCACTCATGGCCTGCGACTGACCCTTGTAGGGTATGTGATTGCCGCTGATGCCAGTCCGCTGCGAAAACAACTCGCTTTGCAAATGCTGGGGACTGCCGATTCCGGCCGAGCCGTAATTGAGTGCACCAGGCTTTTGCCTGGCCGCCTCAACGAACTCGGCCACGGTCTTGGCGCTGAACGAAGGATGGACCACCAGAACGACACTGGTCTGGCCCACCAGCGTGACCGTCTGCAAGTCCTTGAGAAGGTCGTAGGGAAGCTTACGAAACACAGCCACGTTGGTGGCGATGGTGGCCAGCGAGAGCAGGAGCGTGTAGCCATCGGGCGCGGCCTTGGCCACCGCCTGCACACCAATATTGCCGCCTGCACCCAGGATGTTTTCAACGACCACCGGTTGTCCCAGCAGATCGCCGACCTTTTGCCCGAGCGAGCGGGCCAGCAGGTCCGTTCCGCCGCCAGCGGCCACCGGCACGATGATCTTGATCGGCTTGGCCGGGAAGTTTTGAGCACAGACCGCAGAGCCGGCCATCACAACAAAAAATGCCAGCACGCGACAGACATTGCGTATGTTCATGATCGGGCTTTCTTCAAAAGGATCGGGGGACCACTGTCACACACCGCGATCTTACGCATGTGCGGCCAGGTCACAACGCGGCCGGCTCATTTGCCAATACAAAACTTGGAAAAGATTTCTCCGAGCAGATCATCTGGTGTGAACGCGCCAGTGATTTGCGCCAAAGCCTGCTGGGCCAGACGCAAGTCTTCGGCCAATAAGTCCAGGGCCGCCGGCCTCGATTGCAACTGCTGCTGCGCCCGATCGAGCTGCCCGGCCACCTCTCGCAAAGCCTCGAGGTGGCGCTCTCGAGCCATGAACAGACCCTCGGTGCCGGCCTGCCAGCCGACCCGCTCCAGCAAGGCCTTGCGCAGCTCGGTCAGGCCTTGGCCGGTTTTGGCTGAGATCAGCAGGGCGTTTTCATCCACCCCCTTAACAGCGGCCAAAGCGGGCTCGCTGGCTTCGTCCACCTTGTTGAAAATCTGCATGATCGGCACGCTGGCGCCCACTTGTTCGCGCAAAGCGCTTGCGATCTGCTCGTCTGCGTCACGGTAGGCATCGCTTTGCGGCCCCTGTCCGCTGGCTCTGGTCAGGTCGTGCACAAACATCACCAAATCGGCTTGAGCCAGCGCCTCCCAGGTCTTCTGTATGCCCATTTTTTCCACCGCATCGACCTGCGGTTGATCCGCGTCGCGCAAACCGGCGGTGTCTACTACGTGCAGTGCAACACCGTCGATCTGTATGAGTTGCGCCACCTTGTCGCGGGTGGTGCCGGCGATGGGCGTGACGATGGCCAATTCGGCGCCGGCCAGTGCATTGAGCAAAGAACTCTTGCCCGCATTGGGTTGTCCAGCAATGACGGCCGTGATCCCCTCGCGCAAGATGGCCCCCTGCTGGGCTCGTCTGGCAATCAGCGCAAGTTGCTGCTGCAGCGCTTGCAGTTGACCGCTTGCGTCAGATTGTTCAATGAAGTCGATGTCCTCTTCGGGAAAGTCCAGCGTGGCTTCGACCAGCATGCGCAGGCGCACCAGTTGCTCAAGCAGTGCGTTGATCTCTTGCGAAAAAGCCCCTGTCAAGGATCTTGCCGCGGAGCGCGCAGCCGTCTCTGTGCTGGCGTCGATCAAGTCGGCAATCGCTT
>SXGQ01534449.1_pt1 | contig 24720 bp, 20 predicted proteins | sample 3178371 | NCBI WGS metagenome assembly SXGQ01 (sample SAMN11356859, study PRJNA531348) | freshwater metagenome | isolation source: freshwater sample F1-20 | place: China: Fuxian Lake, Yuxi | collected 2017-12-25 | reverse complement strand
GAGATGGACGGCTTCGAAGTCACTACCGGCATTGTCATGATGGCGGCCACCAACCGGCCTGACATCCTCGATCCTGCTCTTCTCCGCCCCGGTCGATTCGACCGCCAGGTCGTAGTTCCTTTGCCGGAACTCGAAGATCGTCGCCAGATTCTCGATGTTCACATTCGCCACAAGCGGATCGACGCTGACGTCGACCTCGACCTCGTGGCTCGCGGCACTCCCGGCATGAGCGGTGCCGACCTCGCCAACCTTGTGAACGAAGCGGCACTGTTCGCCGTTCGCGAAGGTGCCACGGAAATTCATCGTCGCAACTTTGAAGAAGCTCGCGACCGTATCCTCATGGGCCAACGTCGTGACTCAATGGCCCTTTCTGACCAAGAAAAGGAAGCAATCGCCTACCACGAAGCTGGTCACGCTGTTTGCGCAGCCGTCCTGCCGACTGCCGACCCGTTACACAAAGTCACGATCATTCCTTCCGGAATGGCCCTCGGCGTGACGATGCAGTTGCCTATCGAGGAACGGCACATCTACCGACAGGACTACATCCAAGACATGCTGATCGTCCGCATGGGTGGGCGCATGGCCGAGGATCTCGTTTTTAATGTCGTTTCTACTGGAGCAAACAACGACCTCGTAGGCGCAACGGAACTTGCTCGCAAGATGGTGCGCGAATGGGGCATGAGCACTCGAGTCGGGCCCATGGCGTGGGGCTCACAGGGACAGGTTTTCTTGGGCGAAGACCTCATGCATACCCGTGACTATTCCGACGACACTGCCCGTGTCATCGACGAAGAAGTTGAGCGAATCCTGCGGCAAGCGCAAGAGAGCTGTCGTGAGGTGTTGACAGAAAATCGCAACGGCCTTGATCTCGTTGCTCGGGCGTTACTTGAGCATGAAACCATCGACGGTACCGAGGTCTCTCGTCTTCTCGAATTGGCTCGCGCCGGTTCAACCTCTGCCAACCCACATAACGGAACATCTGTGCCACTTTCACCGAGCGGAATCGAAGACGTTGTCGATGCTCCAGTGGACAATCCAATCGACGCGGACGTCACCGAGAATTAAGTCAGTCGTGGTTCTCGCAGGAACCAGGCGTTGAGCCCGGCTCTCTTGCTTCTGCTACCGCGGCCCAAAGGTCGGTGGCGGTCACAGGTCCAACAAAATGGCGCTGAACGACTCCGTCATCTCCAGCGATCAAGACCAGCGGAACTGCATCGATTCCGTACCGACGATGAATCTCAGCCTCGGCTACCGCTTCAAGTTCCTGGACACACACCGGACCGTCAGGACCCGAATCAAGATGCATCGCCCTTGACCAGACGCCGGCGCAGGCATCGCAGGTAGATGAAGTGAAAACCGCTACAAGCCACGGCGCATCGGGGCGAGCAAAGTCGCGACGATCGAGTTGAACCGGGATGTTCCATTTCGTGTCCGCAGGCGCTGCGGGCTTCCGACGCTGGAGCACGAAAGCAACAACCACCGCAACGCCCACGAGCACAACGGCAATGAGCAACCGGTCCATAATCAGCGAACAGTGGTTGTCGTTGCGCCGGCAACTGTCGATGGCGGCGCAACCGAAATTGTTGTTGTAACCGCTGCGCCCGTAGTCGTAGTTGCCTCTGGCACGGTGTCGTCGGAAGGAACCTCAGCGGCAACCGGTACTGCCTGGTCCGGCGTGAACACATTTACTAGGAGAGATTCAGAACCAAGCACAGGAAAGTCAGAAACCGTCATAATCTCGAAAGGTGTCGCTAACGCAATCCATTGCCCAACGACAACTGGTTGATCTGCTTTGATTTCTAACGATGCATCAGCTTTGCCAGTTGTTGCCGAGGCAAGATTCACTACGAGACGTTGGCCCGGCGCTATGCGAACAACCTTCGCCGTGGCAATAGCGAGCACAGAACCCTTTGCATGTGTCGAAATTGTCACCGTGGCAGTCTCAGTTGCGGATGGGTTTGCCACAGAGACAAGCGACGACGAAACTTCGGTCGTTGTCGCAATCGTTCCAAGCCAGTGCGTCGCAGCAAGCGGCACTCCCATCGTGAACGAAAGCCCTCCACCGGTTGCAGTGCGGGTCGCCCCGACAGAACGCTCTGCAACAATCGGCGCGCCGTTGGTCGAGCGCACAATGAGCCAACGTCCAACAGACTTAGGAATGCGCGGATCGACACCGAGATCGATCTGAGCAGACCGACGTGAAGCAACCTGAACAACAAACGGTTCAACACTTCCGTTTGTTGCCGGATCATCGAGCTGGACCTCGACCTGCACTTCAGTATCGGAATCGCCAGTGTTAAGTATGGAAACAATCTCACGAGCAGTTGTTGAGGCGGCGGTCGCAACCGGAAATGTCCAAATTGGCGACGTTGATGTCGCGCCAAGAACTGCCGTGAGCCCTTGCTCGGTGTTGGCCCGACCGTCGGATGTCTGAATCTGTTCAGCGATCAATCTCCCGATGCGGACAGTTACCGTGGTGGAGACTCGTTCTCGGAGCGTCACGATTGCACCTACATCGACGACTACGACACGACCCCCAGGAACAACCATGCCCTGAAGTTGTTGAGGAGTACGCGCTCCGTCTTCGGTGTCGAATGCGAAATCGACTGTGGCTTCTCCGGGGAATGGATTGAACAGCGCCATGAGATTGCGAGAACCAGCGCGGGTTGTGCCCGAAGGGAAGTACCACTGAGAACTCGGAGCAGACGCGCATGCGCTAACGGAACGTCCTGTCGGTCCACGAAGTTCATGCACCACAGTGATGCCGCCCCCAGACATCTCGACGAGTGCAGATGCCCAAGGTACCTTCACGATGTCACTCACGCGAACTGTTGTTTGACTATGGGCAGCAACCTTCACTGCCTTGACAGTGGTGTCCCCCTTCTCGGTGAACACAGATACAGCACCATTCGAAGCCACGGGTGTCGCATTCGAAACAATGACCGTTTGTTCAGCAAAGCCTGCGGTATCACCTGCGCTGACTCCGGTAGCCGATCCGGCGGCGCAGTACCACGTTGCACTGAGAGCTCCCTCAGGCGATGCTGCTGGTATCACACCGTTGAGCCGAACATTGGAATTCGAAGTCGATGCAGTTCGGTTCTGGATTACTGCTGCGCTGACAAGAAGCACGGGGAGAAGCAGAAGGATAGGAACTCGCCACGCTCGGTTCATTTCGACCGCCTCCGAAGTCCCCTACGACCGGTTTTCCAGAACGCTTCTGAATCTTCCGGAGACATTGATCCGGCCCGAAGTTCGTCCGGCATTTGGGACTCGACTTCGGGTACCGCGTCGACAGCGACAGCATTATCGACATCGACATCGACATCGACATCGACGACCACAGTTTCAACGCCGATGTCGGCGAATTCATCAAGCATCACCACATCGATGAGCGCCATCGGTTCAACGATCGTCTTGGGACCAGCGTCAATTGTTGGATCTGCAGGGGCGACCGGCAAAAGGTCGGTGCGTTCATCCTCGCGAACTCGAACTCGGAGCAGGTACACAACAACGAGGATCCAGAGAACCACTTGACCGGCAACAAGTGCCTTTCGTGTTAACGGGGTATCGAACGAGAGCGTGGCGACACCGCCATCGTTCGCGGTAAACGAACTCGACCAACCGAACGCCGAATTGCGCTGCAATGACTGTCCATCGACCTTGAGCTGCCAACCGTCGCCGGCCGAAGCCACATAGATCTCGCCAGCGCCGGGAAGCTCACCTTTGTACTCGGCGAATCCTGTTGAATCAGTGAGCACCGCGGTTGAGCCCTGAAGAGCAAGATCTGTGCGGTCGGCGAGCGAGGGTCCACCGTTTGGCAACTGCGTCTCACTCGGCAATTCGGTAACTCCTGGTGCCCATGCAGAATTTCGGTACACACGCATGCCGGGGTTGACAGTGATTGATGCGAGGTCAAGTTGAGCATCGAGGACTGCCAGCAAGTCGCTCGGCACTGAAGCACGCGAGCGTGCGTAGGGATCGGGCGCGGGTGCGACCGTAACGACGACGTATCGCACCGCCATTGGCGATAACAGCGCACCCAAACGAGCAGTTCCACCATCGGATGCGGTTTGAAGAGCTCTCGCAAGATTGCTCGTCGCTCCTGAGTCCGAACCTGCCCACTGCTCAGCAATTGAGGGAGTGCCAGAGATGGTTGTCGCATACGCGAGTGTTCGGTCGGGACCAAGATCATCGACCGCAGGGGCATCGAGAGCCCACCCTTGGAGCGGAAGTGCAGCGGCATCACCGAGCCACAAAACCCTGTATGAGCCATCGGTAGTGCCGTCGCCAAGGAAAGAAAGTGAACGATTGAAATCACCACGAGGCATATCCCAGCGACCCGAGAACGACGACATCAAAGCGGGGCCGAGCGCAACAATGAATGATCCGGCAGCAAGTAACGAGACAATCTGACGCCAGCCAAAGTGATAGTCGGGAAGATCAATCTCGAACGCCGCCATACCCAAACCAGCGGCAAGCGCGACCCCGAGCGCAGATGGCACCAGCAGCATCGATGGCGAAGGCAGATACTCGGAAAGCCATCCTTGACCCACTCCCCACGCCAGTCCGAATCCGACCAAGGCCAGCACCCATCCGCGAACCGCCCACGAGAGCCGCCACTGCCGGCCGATAAAGAGTGGGAGTAGCGCAGTGACTAGTAGGAACCAACCGAGGACTCCTGTCCCAAATGGGCCCGTTCCGAATCGCAAAACATCGCCAAGTCCAAGAGCAAATCCACCATTGGAAGAAACTCCAACCAGCGAATCCCAACCGTCAAGGAATCCAAGGCTCCACGGCAAGTGCAGAACCAACGCAACAACCGAACCTCCAAGACCAACCAACAGGATTCGACCGCTCCCATCCACCTGGCCTGCAACCCAACCGCCGACGGCGAACACAATCGAGACCCCGGCCACCATCACGATCACCGAGGGTTCGATAATCGCACCGAGTGCAACAAACAGCCCGACCGAAAGTATGCGATGCAGTAGCGGACGAGATCGGACACCTGGTCCGGCTTGATCGCCAATGGCCCCAAAGGGAGCAAGGCCACTTGCTGACGCGAGTTGAGAGACGACCCAAGGAAGCAATGCGTAGAGAACAAGTGTCCCCCACTGACCTTGAGCCATCCCGTTCGCAGCGATGGGAATAATCAAATAGACGACCGACGCAAGTAAACGCGACCGCTGAGAAGTCACCGGTTGCGTGAGGCGCCACATTCCCAGAACGCCTAGCGGCCAAAGTCCAAGGATCAAAAGGCCACGCAGTAAGCCGACAGCACCGAGAAACAGGTAGCCCAAGGCTCCGAGAAAACCGAAACCAGTTGGAGCGGGCGCTGTGGATCCCAGACCAACTGACTGATAACCACTCAACCAGCGCTCAACCATTTCTCCGGGCGGAAGGAAACGCAGAAAATCGCCAACGGCAGGGACGCCACCAAGTACGAGTTCGCGGCCGCCGGCGAAAAGAAAAGCGATCATCAGCACCCAGACAACAAAAGGGGTCGCTGATCGAGCATCTCGAAGATTCGACATGAGTTCGCGTCCGCCGGCGGCCGCTTCTGAACGAGCAATCCGGTGGCGCATGAATGCAGTGAGCCGGGCGCTTCCACGGGATTGAAACGCATGTACTTCACTGTCGGGAACACGCCGGATGGCAGCGAGTGACGCTCGTCGCGTTCGGGCCGACGACGAATTTCGCGAATTCCATGTCCATGCGGACCAGATGTCACGTGCCCGACGGAAGTGGCCCAGCACAATTGCTTGGACGATTTCCAACAGAGAAAGAACAAACGCTTCCGGGGTTGCCCTCACACGAGTACCGAGGGTGTCCGAATCGCGCATTGCTCGCAATCGATGTCGGGCCTGGAGTCGTCGACGATCGTCGACGGGACGGCGAATACCAAGCGCCTCGAGATGGGCAACACGTGCCGCAGGAGCAACGATCACGCGCGCTCCGGCAGCGTGAGCCCTCCAGCAAAGTTCGAGATCCTCACCGTGAAACGAAATAGCTGAGTCGAAACCACCAAGGGCTTCAAAGAGATCAGCCCGAATCAGTGTCACTGCTCCAGGAATGAAAAACACATCGCGTACTGCGTCGTGTTGCTCTTGGTCGAGATCGCCTCGTTCGACATAGGCAGCAGGGTGACCAAACCGATCAGCGCCCATGCCAACCGAAAGCAACCGTCGTGGGTCGCTCCACTCAACGATTTTGGGTCCGACAACTCCGGCGTTCGATCGAAATGCCTCTTCGACGAGCAGTCGTACTGCGTCTGGATCGAGTCGAACATCGTCATGACAAAACAGATAGAACGCAGCGCCTTGAACAGCAACAAGAGCTTCATTGGCGGCAGCGGCGTAGCCAGAGTTTTCGGGGAGGCGACGCAGATGGGCATCGGGAAGAACTGCGCCCACCCGATCTCGAAGCTCAACCCCATCTGTGCTCGCAGCATCAATAACGAGAACGGAAAGCGCGGAATAGTCCTGAGCGCCAAGGCTCGACAGCGTCTCTTCAAACCAAACGCCCGGATTATGAGCGACCATCACCGCGACAACGGCGGGTGCAGGCCCCTCAGGTTCCTCTGCCTCGAAGAGAGATTCGAAACTTGGCAGAGGCGGACTGGTTTCGGACGAAGTGTCGGAACTCTTGCTCAGCGCCGCAAGAAGGTCGTCAAAGACCGACTCGGAATCGGCACCCGCTGGCGGCACCGACCCGTCGCCGGAAAGGGGGTTCGGGACCGCAATCGGCCCGGGGGCCGGCGTGGAAGGGGGTTCGGGAACAGTCACGACGGTCTCCGAGGGTAGTCCTCCTACTGTCCGATCCCGCTGACCCCCGTCTACGCTGGCACCTGTGGAAAATGCTTCGTATAACCCCATTCGACGTGCCGCCCAGGAGGCCCTCAGCGTCGGCCTCGGCTTCGGGATCCTCGGCTTCAACCGTTTGCAGGTGCGACGGCGCGAATGGGAGCGGGAATCGGGCATGACCCTCCCGAAAGCGTCTGAGATCGCAAAGACGATGACCACGAGGTTCGGCACATTCGCCTCGCTCGTCGCCGAGCGCGGGCGTCGCTGACGTGCGGATCGCCGCTGACGCGACCTCACTCATCGGACACCGAACTGGCATCGGTGGCGTGACACGCACCTACCTTCATCGCTTCGCACGTCCCGGACTCGAGGTTTCCGCATTTGCCGTCTCGCGCCGCGGGGCAGGGCCAATGCTCGACGAACTGCCTCCCGGGGTGCGCGCCCATCGACGTCCAATGGTTGCGCGTCCGCTTCGAGCACTCTGGCGACGAGGTCCCTGGCCACCTATCGAGTGGTGGACCGGCGATATCGATCTTGTATGGGGCCCGAACTATGTCGTTCCCCCGGCAAAGAACGCAGCGCGAGTCGTGATGGTGCACGACCTCACCGCCGTGCACTTTCCCGAAATGTGCACCAACGATGTGCAACAGGTTCCCGCTCTGCTTCGCCGAGAAATTCTTGATGGTGCATGGATCCACACACCGTCACAAGCCGTCGCCGACGATGTTGTTTCCACGCTGGACATTGAACCGCATCGGGTTCGCGCGATCCACCTGGGCGGACCGCAACAGATCGACGACGCGACTCGAACCGAACGCGCCAAACGAGGCCGCGCCTTTGCTGGTGTCGATGACTACCTACTTTCGCTCGGGACAATCGAACCGCGTAAAGACATTCCGTCGCTCGTTCGAGCCTTTGATGTGATCGCCCCCAAGCGACCGAACCTCCACCTCGTCATTGCTGGACCCGACGGATGGGGCGTCGATGCGGTCAAAGAGGTCATTGACTCCTCACCGAATCGATCAAGGATTCGACGAACCGGCTGGCTTTCCGATGCCGATCGCGACGACCTACTCGCAGGCACGCGTGCCTTCGTGTACCCATCACTCCTCGAGGGATTCGGAATCCCCCCGCTCGAGGCGATGGCTGCTGGAGTGCCCGTTGTCGCGACTCGCACGGGATCACTGCCAGAAGTTCTCGGGTCCGCGGCGCAATGGGCCCAACCTGGCGACGTCGACACCTTGGTCAGTGCCATCGAAAAGGTTCTCGATGACAAAACGCTTACCGAAGCACTTGTTGCTGCTGGCAACGAACGACTGACTCATTTTTCATGGGACCGATCGACCGATGAATTGGTTGAACTGTTCGAACTTGCGTGTGCGGCTCGGGCCTAGGATCGCAACGTGAAGGCTTTAGTCACCGGCGCTGCCGGCTTTGTCGGACGTCATCTGTGTGCACATTTAGGCCTTCAGGGCGACACCGTCATTGGAGTCGACCGTGCCGATGGCCCAGACCTACTTGACTCCGTTGCTGTTCATGCTCTTCTCGCCGACATTAAGCCCGATGTCGTGTACCACCTTGGCGGCTGGAGCGACGTCGGCGCATCTTGGGACTTCCCGCTTGATACGTTCCGCGTGAATGCAGAGGGAACGCTCAATCTTCTTCAAGCCTGCGTTGCCAACGGCAAACCAAGAGTTCTTGCCGTAAGCAGCGCCGATGTCTACGGCCGTGTCACTCCCGAAGAGTTGCCCATCAACGAATCGACGCCATTTCGGCCGGTAACTCCCTACGCCGCTAGCAAAGTTGCAGCTGATCAATTAGCGCTGCAGGCGTGGCTCGGCCATCAACTTGAAACCATTCGCGTTCGCGCCTTCAACCACCTCGGCCCAGGGCAAACCACTCGCTTTGTTGCGCCAGCAATCGCTGAACGGATCGCCATCAACGAACGCGATGGGTTGAGTTCAGTTCCAGTTGGAAACCTCACACCCCGTCGCGATATCACCGATGTTCGCGATGTCGTGCGCGCCTACCGGCTACTTATGGAAAAAGGCGAGGCGGGCGAGGCCTATAACGTCTGCACCGGTCACGATCTCACTATTGGCGATCTCGCTGAGCGTCTCGTCTCGCTGGCCAACTCTCCGATGCAACTCGATGCCGATCCAGAACTCCAAAGGCCGGTCGAAACGCCGGTACTGCGGGGAGACCCAACCCGATTGAATGCGATAACAGGTTGGACTCCTGAGATTCCTCTCGAGGTGACGCTTCAAGACATCCTCGACGAGTACCGCCAAGCCGTTCTGGCAGCGCAATGACGTTACGAATGGTTTGCGCAGCCCACACCCCACAAGGGCCCGTAGAATCTCCTGACCACGGGCGATGCCCCCACTCCCCGAGCGGAATCACACAATGAGCAAACGAGCACTCATCACAGGAATCACCGGACAGGACGGCTCCTACTTGGCCGAACTCCTTCTGGCCAAGGGTTACCACGTCATCGGAATGGTTCGACGAAGTTCCACGCTGAACTTTGAGCGAATCGGCCACCTCCAAGACGACCTCGAACTCGTCCCCGGCGACCTCCTCGACGAGGTTTCGATGATTCACATCATGCGAGATCACAAGCCTGACGAGGTCTACAACCTCGCCGCGCAATCGTTTGTTCAGACTTCCTTCGGACAGCCCGTCCTGACCGGCGAAACAACCGCACTCGGCGTCACTCGACTACTCGACGCGATCCGTCTGGCCGATCACGATGTCCGCTTCTACCAAGCCAGTTCTTCAGAGATGTTCGGCAAGGTCGTTGAAGTTCCCCAACGCGAGTCCACCCCGTTCTACCCACGCAGTCCGTACGGAGTCGCCAAGCTTTACGGTCATTGGATCACAGTGAATTATCGCGAGAGCTACGACATGCACGCGAGTTCCGGAATCCTTTTCAATCACGAAAGCCCGCGCCGAGGCCTCGAATTCGTCACCCGCAAGATCGCCAACGGTGTCGCTCGGATCAAGCTCGGACTCGATTCCGAGATTCGACTTGGCAATCTCGATGCGCAGCGTGACTGGGGCTTTGCTGGCGATTACGTCGATGCAATGTGGCGAATGCTGCAGCAAGACGTTCCCGGCGATTTCGTTATCTCGACGGACGAGACCCATTCGGTGCGTGAGTTCTGTGAGATCGCGTTCTCACGCGTCGACCTCAATTGGCAAGATCACGTCGTGATCGATGAACGGTTCTTCCGCCCTGCCGAAGTCGATCTACTCGTAGGCGATGCAACGCATGCACGAACCGTTCTCGGCTGGGAGCCCAAGACTCCATTTCACGATCTCGTCAACATGATGGTTGATGCCGACCTCGAGAACGTCGCTCGCCAGCAACGCGATCTGATCTAATCGCAATGATCACCGTCATCGCCGGTGGTGTGGGTGCCGCACGAATGCTGTGCGCCCTCCTTCAGGTTGTTGACGCGTCCGAGGTGACCGCCATTGTCAACGTCGGCGATGACCTTGTCCTTCACGGACTTCACATCTCCCCCGACCTCGACACCGTCACCTACACACTCGCTGACGCCATAAACCCCGACACCGGATGGGGCTTAGTTGATGAGTCGTGGCAATCGCGAACAATGCTCGAGCGGTACGGAGGCATTAGCTGGTTCGGCCTTGGAGACCGAGACCTGGGAACGCACCTTTACCGAACCCAACGCATGCATGAAGGGGCTGACCTCGCCACTGTTACCGCTGAGATCACAGCTGCTTGGAACCTCGAACTCTCAGTGTTGCCGGCAACCTGCGACCATCTGCGCACGATGGTGACTCTGGCTGCCGATGACCCTGCCGGAAGCAACACAACGATCCTGGCGGCCGGAACCGAAATTAGTTTTCAGGAGTACTTCGTCCAGCGCCACCACTCCGTACCCATCGCAAACGTTCGATTCGACGGCGCGGAGGATTCGAAGCCCGCGCCAGGTGTTCTTGATGCAATCGAGTCGGCCAACCTCATCGTCATTGCTCCTTCGAATCCGCTTGTGTCGATCGCACCAGTTCTTGCCGTACCCGGAATCCGTGAGGCACTCGTGCGGCGTCGCAAGGACGTCATCGCAGTCTCACCAATCATCGCTGGCGCCGCGCTGAAGGGACCTGCCGATCGAATGCTCGCCGAATTGGGCCACGACGCTTCGGTTCTTGGAGTTGCCGCCCTCTACAAGGAATTTGCGGGCACGCTTGTGATCGATTCTGCCGATGACTCCCACAAATCGGCTGTCGAATTGCTTGGATTGAATTGCATCGTGACTGAAACCATTATGAGTAAACCCGGGGTTTCAAAATCCTTAGCTCGAACTGTGCTTTCAGGAGCCACAACATGAGTCGCATGGAGATCTTTGGCATCGAAGGCATCGGCGAGATCCACGCCGGTGACGATCTCGCAGCAATCATTCACGAAGCTTCGTTGAGTTCGGCGGACACAACGTTGATCGATGGCGATGTCCTGATTGTCACTCAAAAGATTGTGTCCAAGGCCGAGGACCGGCTCGTCGCCATCGACCCCAGCGATCCACTCAGCCACAAGCCTCTCGTCGAACGCGAATCCGTTCGAATTCTTCGCCGCCGCGGGGACTTGATTATCAGCGAAACCGAGCACGGTTTCATTTGCGCAAACGCTGGTATTGATCTCTCGAATGTCGAAAGCGGGTGGGCGGCTTTGCTTCCTGTCGATTCCGACCGCTCAGCTCGGAGGATTCGCGACGGATTGCGCCATCGATTCGGTGTCGATGTGGCGGTAATCATTTCCGACACTTTTGGCCGCCCGTGGCGCAGAGGTGTCACCGACGTTGCCATCGGCTGCGCAGGAGTCGCCGGAATCATTGATCTGCGCGGTACTCCCGATGCTCTTGGCCGCGAAATGCACGTCACTGAAGTCGCTGTCGTCGATGAACTCGCTGCTGCCGCTGAGCTGGTCATGGGCAAGTCCACCAATATCCCTGTCGCAGTCGTTCGCGGCGCTGACCCGACATGGCTGCGTGATGGAAGCGTCGCCGAGGAAATCGTGCGTTCTTCTGCCGATGACCTCTTCCGCTAAGAGATCGAGTCGTCCCTCAATGACCGACCCAGAGATTCCCCCCGTCGATAACCCACCTCCTGCAGCGCCGCCTCCCCCACAACTCGGACTGCTCGGCCCTCCCCGACCCAATGGCCTCGTGCCAGATTTCGCCAAAGTGCCTGCAGCGTTTGCATCAAGAATCGCAATGACTGTTTCGTGTACCGACGCCGACGACCTTCCACGCGTCCCCAATGCCGGCGAGATCATCGATCATCCGCTTGGTCCGGTTCAGGTCATGCATAACGGGGTTCTCGTTGAAGATGGCTGCTACTACGGAGATCTAACAGGTGAAATCATCCGATGCCTCCGCGGAATTCATGAACCACAAGAAGAAGTTGTCTTTTCCGCAATCATGGAACGGCTCGCCGAGACCCGTCCCGACGATCGCCCACCGACGATGATCGAACTCGGCAGTTTTTGGGCCTATTACAGCCTGTGGTTCCTGCATAACTTTCCCGAAGGAAACTCGATCTGCCTCGAACCCGATGCCCATCACCTTGAGGTAGGTAAACGCAACTTCGCAATCAATGGCCGCAATGGCACGTTCATTAATGCCGCTATCGGCATCGGTGGCGGCTCAATTCGCGGATTCATTACCGAAACCAATCCCAACCCGATTGATCTCCCTTCACACGACCTCGATTCACTTTTGGCCGCGTGTGAGATTGAACAGGTCGATGTCCTGCTTTCCGACATCCAAGGAGGCGAGGTTCCCCTTCTCATTCGTGCGAGCGAGCGACTCCGTCAAGGAGCGGTGCGCTTCCTCGTTGTCAGTACCCATGACCTCTCGATCACTGGCAGCGCGACCACCCACCAACAGGTGCTCGACATCTTGTTGTGGTCTGGCGCACACGTCATCGCAGAACACTCCGTCTCTGAGTCCTACAGCGGAGACGGCTTGATTGTGGCGTCATTCGATCCACGCGACCGAGATATGACTGTCGATCTTTCCTATAACCGAAGCAGAGACTCACTTTTCGGTGAGTGGGAGCCCCGGGCAGAGAGCTACCGGATTCAACTTCACGAAACAAAGGCGAAGCTCGAGGAACTCGAGTCCCTCCTGCCCATGCGTCTACGTCGAAAATTCCTCAACGTTTGGAACGCACTGAAGAACTGAGACTTACGCCTGCGTTCGAAACCAATCGAGCGTCGCCAGTGCTCCAGCTTCGAGTGTCGTCTGAGGCGACCAACCGAGCTGCTTGCCAGCGAAGCCCGGGTTCAAAGCAGACCGAGCAAGCTCACCAGTTCGTGCCGCTTCGTAGGTCGCCTCCGTTGCCACCCCGGCCGCAACGGCCATTGCTCGATACAAACTGTTCACCGAGGTCTCAACGCCGGTGCCGATATTGCAGAGAACTCCATCGCCGCTATCTGCAGCACGTACGAATGCATCGACGACGTCATCGACATATACGAAATCGCGGGTTTGTTCGCCGTCGCCAAAAATTCGACAGCCCTCGCCGCGAAGCAAACGGCCAGCAAAGATTGCGACGACTCCGGCTTCTCCGTGTGGATCCTGACGAGGCCCATAGACATTCGCGAGGGCCAGCGCCACGTAGTTAAGGCCATGAAGAAAGCGAAAAGCGTAGAGGTAGTCGTCAATAACTTTCTTGGCGACGCCGTAGGGCGAAATGGGATGCTGCGAATGCTGCTCATCGACGGGAAGATCTGCCGGCAATGGATCGCCATAGATCGTTCCGCCACTTGAAGCCACCACGACTTTTCGGGCTCCCGCCAACCGCGAGCCTTCAATAACGTTCAGTCCACCAATGACATTCACCTCAGCGTCAAAAAGTGGTCGTTCCACCGAGACTCGTACGTCGGCTTGTGCCGCCAGGTGGAACACGACATCGGGCGCTGCCGAAACCAATGCAGCAGGGATCTCGGACGACCTGACATCCAACTCCACGAATTCGAAACGCTCACCGGTAGAGCGAGCGCCTTCGAGATTTTGAAGACGTCCTGTTGCCAAGTTGTCGATGACCGTAACTGAATGACCTTCAGCAAGGAGTCGATCGGTCAGTGTGGAACCGATAAATCCGGCTCCGCCGGTAACAACTGCGCGCATCGTTAGTCGCTTTCAGGTAGTCGGGCGCCAGTCAGTTCGGACTGGGCTGGAACTTCTACATCTGCGCCGACGACGGTCAGGTTGCTGATGTGGGAGTCGGGACCAACTCGCGCACCGCTGGCAATGATGGAGTCGTGAATTCGAACTCCGGGGCCGATGGTCACCCCATCCATCAGGATTGAGTTACGCACAATCGTTCCGTTTCCGATAACTACGTCGGCTCCGAGCACTGAGTTCTCGACGATTGCCGAAGAATCGATTTCATCGGATGGTAGGACTGCGACTTCATTCGCCCTCACCCCATCGATGAGGTCAAGTTGCGCGCGCAGATAAGTGTCGGGCGTACCCGCATCGATCCAATACGCATCGCTATGCAGCGCAAAGAGGCTCTCGTCGGCCACCATCGCCGGAAAAGTTTCTCGTTCAATCGAAACCTTACGATCAGACGCGATGCGGTCGAGAACTGAGGGCTCAAGTACATAGGTGCCTGCATTGATCCAATTCGTTGGAGCAGTTCCAGGCGCAGGCTTTTCAACAAATTCGATAACCCGACCCTCGTCGTCGATCGGAACCACGCCGTATCGCGACGGATCTTCGACTGGCGTTAACGCAATCGTTCCCTCGGCGCCGTGGCTCTTGTGGAAGTCCCACAACTCAGCAACATTGAGATCGGTCAGCACATCGCCGTTCACCACAATGAACGTGTCGTCAATCCCGGCAGACAGCGCTGCAAAGCGAACAGCGCCCGCAGTATCGAGTGGCTCGGGTTCAACGGCGTAATGGAGGAGGACCCCAGCGCAGACACCATCGGGATACGCGCCGATAAAGGCATCGGGTCGATAGCCCAGCGAAAGGACGGCCTCAGTCACGCCATATGACCCAAGCACATCTACCACCCTTTCGATCATTGGAACGCGAACAACCGGGAGCATCTGCTTCGGGAGATCATTTGTGAGGGGGCGCAGACGAGTGCCGAAACCTCCGACGAGAACAACGGCTCTCACTGTCCCGCCGAAACCGTTGTGGCCGTGGTCGGAGCAGTGTCAATCCCGCCTGCTGCGATCGTCGTTGGGGAACCATTTGCGGGCGCTGCTGGGTCAATTGTTGAGACTGTTGGGTCGAGCGTGACCGTGGTCGGATCGATGTTGAGGTTCGGCGCGTCTTCCGGCATCCGAGCGATGACCACCAGCACAATGCCAATAATCACCGCAGCCACAACAGAAAGAGGAAACGCCAGCTTGCGCTTCGGACGGGGTTCGGCCTGACCACTCTCTCGGGCCAGTCGGGCGGTCTTCTTGGCCTGAGATGCTTTACCCATAGGTCAGCAATGTTAGCGGTCGGTGCCCTTGTGCCCGGTCAGAGTCTGTTCAGCGTCGCGAACGACGCTGGTCGATCAATTCGGCAAACAGATTCTCGTAGGACTCAGCAACTGCGGCCGGTGACGCCCATCGCTCGACAAAGAGTCGCCCCGACGCCCCCATCCTCTCGGAACGCTCACGATCATCGAGAAGTTCGGCCAGCGCGGCGCGAAATTCAGCGGGACTATCGGGCGGAACAGCGATGCCAGCACCGGCACGTTCAATGGTTCGTTCTACTTCGGTGCCCGCATCGACGCTGGCCACAATTGGTCGCCCTGCCGCAAGGATGGAATACAACTTTGACGGGACACTCGACCAGGCCAAGCCTGCTCGAAGTGGCACAACATGAAGGTCTCCAGCAGCCAAAACTTCCGGCAGACGTTCAATTGGCTGCATGTCAATGAATCGCAGGTTGGAGAGATTCGCCGCTTCGCGCTCTAGACCGGGTCGTGCCGATCCACCTCCATTAATCACAAACACAACATCAGGCCGAGATGCCTCAAAGGACCGGGCAGCGTCGAGCACAAGATCCAGCGACTGCGAGAACCCGACGTTCCCCGCATACATCACAACGGTCTTGCCGATCAGCCCGTAGTCCTCGCGATAGGAATTCTCCCGCGCAGTTGGCCGAATCGCGTTGGTATCGACGAAATTTGGGATGACACGAACTTTTGCCGCTTGAAGTTCGGCCCGGTCGCCTTCGAGACCAATCGTGATCTTGGCGCGTACGTTCGCAGCTAAATCATCGGAAAGAACCGTTACCGCGTCGGACATCCGGTAGCTCGCTCGTTCGAGCGCTCGGGCTCCTCGAATCACGCGATTACCCGTGAGAAGTCCGAGTTCGATCGCCACATCAGGGAAGACATCCTGGATGTTGAAAACCAGAGGCACACGCCTTGCTGTTGCCACCATCCGCCCAGCCAAACCCAGCGTTAGGGGCGGCGACATCGCCAACACGGCATCGGGCCGCACGCGACTGAACGTTCCGACGATTGTTGCGAGCGCGGTAAAGCCACCGAACGCGAGCGCTCGGGCTGGGATGTTGCGCTTATCAGTGGGAAAGGGATGCACACGGCTGATACAGCCCCACTCGGTGCGCTCTGTGCGAACAAGTTGACCTTCCCATCCGGGGTCAATCGCGTGGTGCTGATACCAAGGTAACGAGGTCACTACGTGCAAGCGGTGTCCACGTGCGATGAGTTCATGAGCAATTCGCGACATGACAACACCTGTCGGCGCGACATCGGGATCAAAATGGGGACAGATAACGAGAAGATTCACCGGTTCTCCCGGTAGACGGAAAGGAGAGACTGCGCAGAAACCGACCATGCAAAGTGCGTCACACGATCGAATCCGCGTCGAACAAGCACGGTACGTCGCGCGGGGTCTTCGAAGAGAGCGCCCAGAGCAGTCGCCCAACCTGCCACATCAATCGGATTGACGAACTCGGCGGCATCTCCTGCAACTTCTGCCAATGCTCCTGCATCGCTGGCCACAATCGGGCACCCCCGACTCATCGCCTCAAGCAGTGGCAGGCCGAACCCTTCATAGAGGGATGGGAACGCCATCATCGTCGCCGTTCGGAAAAGGAGATCAAGATCGGACTCGGGCACTCGACCTGTACGAATCACTTTGGATTCGAGCCCATAGGCCTCGATCGTTGATTGAACAACCGAATCGCTTGATCCTGCACCACCGGTGAAAACCAATCGCAACTCGTCGTGCCGCTCAGCGATCCGAGCAAACGCCGCGACCAACGTCGCGTGGTTCTTATGCGCGTAGGTGATGGCTGGATAGATGATGAACGGATGATTCTCCAGATCGAGGCGGCTGAGGAGTTCTCGTAATCGTTGCGCATCAAATGCTGCACCCGGGTCGGCAATGCCACACGGAACAATTCGAATCCGTTCGGCAGGCAGACCAACTCGATCGATTGCGTCGTTGGCCACATAGCGAGAAAGACACACCACGAATTCGGCTCGCCTCAATGACCGAGGAGCGATGAATCGGATGTAGGAACCCTTTATGAGTCCGAATCGCTCAGGATTCGCCAATGGCTGCAGATCGTGCAGCGTCAGAACTCCCGGAATACTTCGAACTGCTGGCATGGTTCCGCCGGCGTGATGCACAAGCGCACATCGGTCGACTCGTGATCGAATCGCTAGCCATGAGGACTCAGCGATGACTCTAAGCACCCGCGATGAACCTGAAACTGGAGCAACAACAGTTGTGAATCTCGAAACGATTTCGGGATGCGCCGAGCTAAACCGTTTATTCACATAGAGAATCACTTCGACGTCGTCGGCACCCAAGTCGGCGAGTGCAGACAGAAGTCGAACGGTGTACTCCTCGCTGCCACCGACCTCGCCGGGAACTAGCCAGAGGAGATTGACTCCGACGCGTCGACGCAAGGAGCCAGTCATGTCATCGCCTCTTCGTAGGCCGACTGCAGAGCTTTTGCAGTCTTCTCCCAACTAAAGAGTGAAGTCGCTCGATCCAGTCCGGCACGACCCAGGCGATCGCGCTCTGCATCGTCGGCAAGAAGCCGATCAATTTCTGCTCGGAGGGCATCAACATCGGATGGATCAACAACCACTCCGCAATCGCCAACGACTTCTTCGGTCGATGTTCCGGAAGAAGTAATCACTGCTGTGCCCTGTGCCATCGCCTCGAGTACGGGCAATCCGAAGCCTTCCTGACGACTTGGGAAGATGAAAAGTTCCGCCGCAGCCTGCAATTGTGACAGCGTCTCGGGTTCGACGAACCCGACCCGAACAACGCGAGAGCCAAGTCGCCCAAGTTGATCGTCGATCTGCTCGTTCCACCCCTCGGGGCCAGCTAAGACGAGCGTCACGTCACGATCCTCGATGCCTTCAAATGCAGACAGCAACACTGGCAAATTCTTTCGCGGCTCGATGGTTCCGGCCCACAGCACATAACGGCCGGCGATCCCCAACCGAGAACGCATTGCCGTAATCGCTGAGGACTCAACCTCTTGCGGGTCAATACCCCATGGCACCAGTCGGATCTTCTTGGGATCAAAGCCGTTGTCAATGCACTCGTCGATCGTTGCTTGTGATGGACACACCACGATGCTTGCATCACGTCGAGCAAGATCAATCGCGCGCCGAAAGAACGAAACGCCGCGACGTGTGAATTGTGAAGGATCACGAAGAAATGCGAGATCATGGACGGTCACAACGATCGGTGCCGTCGCCGGTGGCATTGCCATCCCGGTTGCGTGGATCACGTCGACCCGCCCAGTGGCATGTTCCACGTCTGGCCAGCGGAGCCGATGCCACGACTCGTAGAGCGCCAACCTCGGGAGAGGGAGCTGCTTCACCTCAATCGAGGGTCTCCATGAAGATGGCGGAGGCTGCCGATGACGCGCGCTGACGCCGACGAGTTCGAGAGAGGTGAATCGCTGAAGAGCGCTAACGCTCCCAAGGGCGGCTCGGGCCGTGCCGCCGGGGACGGCGTGCCAACACTGCTCGAGGGTGATCGCAACCCGACGACATCGCTCCATGGGCGAACCAGTCTCCCACGGCGCTGGCGGGTCCCCCGTCATCACCGCCAGGCCAACCCGAGAGATGCCGTGGTGGTCAGTAGGGTGAGCGAATGGAGTTTGTGCCTGACACCGCCTTCTGGAACGACCGCAAGGTCCTCGTCACCGGAGGTCGTGGTTTCCTCGGCCAAGCAGTTGTCGATCAGGTGCGCAACCGGGGCGCCCGAGAACTCTTCACACCATCAAGTGCCGAGTACGACCTGCGGGACCGCAATGCAGTTCGCCAACTCTTTGCCGACACGAGACCAGATCTCGTTATTCACCTCGCTGCCCGAGTGGGTGGCATCGGCGCCAATATGGAACGCCCTGCAGAGTTGTACCTCGACAATCTCCTCATGGGCACTTACGTCCTCGACGAAGCCCACCTGCAGAACACTCCAAAGACCGTGATGGTTGGAACGATTTGCTCGTATCCGAAATTCACACCCGTCCCATTTTCGGAGGACTCGCTCTGGCAGGGTTACCCCGAGGAGACGAACGCCCCATATGGCATCGCGAAACTCGCGCAACTCGTTCAAGTGCAAGCCAACCGAGCTCAGTACGGACAAGATGCCATCTACCTCATGCCCACCAATCTCTACGGGCCTCGCGACAAGTTTCATCCCGCTGTCTCGCATGTGATTCCTGCCCTCATCAAGAAGGCCGTCGACGCAAAGGAATCCGGCGCCGAATACCTCGAGGTTTGGGGAACTGGTTCAGCGAGTCGCGAATTCCTCTTTGTCGATGACGCTGCCGAGGGGATCGTGCTCGCCTCGGAGTTTTACAACAGTGACCAACCAGTCAATCTCGGCGCCGATCGGGAACTCCCCATTCGAGAACTCGTCGAAATCATTGTGAATCTGGTCGGATTTGAGGGCGAGGTTCGTTGGGATACCACCAAGCCCGATGGCCAACCCCGACGAGGCGTCGATGGCTCCCGGGCTCGCGACCAATTCGGTTTCAACGCCGGCACAACATTCGATGATGGCCTGCGACAAACCCTCGACTGGTTTCTCGCCAATCGGCAAGAAGCCGAAGCCCGCCCCATTTAATGATTTAGCCGCAGGTCTGGCCCTCGGGCACCTGCGGAATGAATTCGCTCAATGTGGTCGTCGTGATTGGCTGCGTCGTGGACGTGGTTGCCATTGTCGACGAGGTTGCACCCGGTCGAACAGTTGAGGAAGTCGAAGCAACAGTGGTTGTTGTCGTCAGGAAACTCAGATCGGGGACTTCGCTTGGCGACGGAATCGGACGCAATCCGCGAAACACATCAAACATCGGCTGAGAAGCAGCCACGTTGAGTTCAAGAACACTTGCCGCTCCCTTAAATGTTCCCGTGGCTACTGGGGTGAAACTCACGAGCGAATCGGGTTCGAATGTGCGGAATTGCGATCCGAGGTCGACAAGATCCTGAATCTTGAATTCAGTGTCAAGTGTGACGTTCCTCTGGCCAATCTCAAGGAATTCCTTGAGAACAAAGGGGTTACGGACGCCCTGAGTAACCGCTTTCTTCAGCGCGGCACGAATGAACTGCTGCTGGCGAGTTACACGACCGAAATCGCTCGTGGGATCTTTTTCCCATGTCCTCATATTGTCTCGAGAGATTTCAAAATGACGTGAACGCGCGAAGGCAAGCGCCTGCTCACCGCTGAGCAACTGACACCCAGGCTCATACTGGAACAAACCGGTGGCTTGATCGCGAGACGGGAAGTTGAAGTAGACCGGAACGCCATTAACAGCTTTGACTAACGCTTCAAATCCTTGGAAGTCGATCATCACATAATGGTTGATCGGAATGTCAAAGTTCTGGTTAATGGTCTGAATGAGTCGTTCAGGACCACCAAGCGCAAGTGCTGAGTTGATGCGACCTTGTCCACCACCTGCGATATCAACCCAAAGATCTCGAGGAAGCGAAAGAAGTGACGCCTGTTGAGTTTTTGGATCGACCCTCAAGATCATGATGGTGTCGGTATTGAGTGACTTGCTGCGCCCCCGAAGTACCGGGTCACCTTCGGCCAGGCCCATACCGTCATCGATTCCGACTAACAAAATGTTCATCGGTTCGCCCGGAGCACTTGGGGCCTCGAGCGAGGTACCAACGTCGACTCGAGGGAGCGCACTGGCTTGGTTGTAGGCCCACGCCAAACCACCTGCCGCTACCAGGCAGGTAAAGACAACGAAGACATTGAGTGAGAGCAGCAGCCGTTGGGGCCACGTGCGGGAGGGGCGACGCACAGCCTGAAGACTACCGGAGGCCCCCCAATAGAGGGCGTCAGCCCCATTCGAAGTACATCTCTCGCCGTAGGCTCACACAATCGTGAACCTTTCAACCATTGCAGCCCAGCGAATCGAACCGCTTGCAGTTGTCGGCGGCATGGTCGCGTCCGGACTCGTGGATGTCACTTCTGATCTCTCAGCCTTGGATTCAAATGGGTGGTGGGCAGTCGTCCTTCCCTTTGAAGGTGTCCCCACGTGCGCCCGCTTTGAGCGTCGCCGTCCGACCGCATCGCTTCCTCGCCCTTCACAACCTTGGATCGGACCTCCTTCTGATTCGTGGTCGTCATCACTTTCTCGACCGGAGTTCTCTGAGCGCGTCGCGCGTATTCGTGAGTCGATTGCAGTTGGCGATGTCTACCAAGTGAACCTCACACGTCGGCTTTCAGCGCCACTTCCCGATAACGCGTCAATGTTGGCATTAGGCGAACAACTCGCCAATGGCAACCCCGCACCATTTCAAGCAGTCATCGAGCTTCCCGAAGTTGGCATTCGCATTGCGTCTGCCTCCCCTGAATTGTTTCTCACTCGCGATCAATCGCGAGTGAGATCTGCCCCGATCAAAGGGACCACTTCAACCGGCGGTGATTTCAGCGAAAAAGATTGCGCGGAGAACATCATGATCGTTGATCTGGTTCGCAACGACCTTGGTCGGGTCTGTAAACCAGGAACTGTTGTCGTACCAAACCTTCTTGAACGACAACATCACCCAGGACTCGATCATCTCGTCAGCACAGTCGAGGGCGAATTACGCCCCGGCGTCACTTGGTCCGATCTCATCGACGCAACGTTTGCTCCGGGATCAGTCACAGGCGCACCCAAGATCGCTGCGATGAAACATATTCACGAACTTGAACCCGTGGACCGCGGTATTTACTGCGGCGCTATCGGTTGGGTCGACGCAGACCGCTCCATCGGTGAACTCAACGTTGCGATCCGAACCTTTTGGGTTGAGCAGAATCAACTGTGTTTCGGAACAGGCGGCGCAGTCACGTGGGACTCGACTGCTGACGACGAATGGGCCGAGACTGAACTCAAGGCTGAGCGACTCATTGCGCTTGCCTCCGATGCGCCGACATGACCACTCATTCAATGTGGCTCAATGGACAACTTGTCGATGATGCAACACCAGCGCTCTCTGCAAACGATCACGGGTTCCTGCTCGGCGACGGAGTCTTTGAAACGTTGATCATCCGTGACGGTGCACCAGTTCTTCTTGGTCGACATCTCCGCCGGCTTCGCAAAGGCATCGACCGTCTTCTGATTGCAAACACACCAACCGATGAAGAACTCAGTGCTGCACTTTTTCAGCTCATCGAATCGAACAACATCGATACCGCACGAGCGCGAATCACAATTACGCCTGGTCCAGGATCATCTCCGCGAGATCGCGGCACACAACCACTTACGGTCATCTCTACATCACCACTCCAGCAAATGCCATTGTCGGTTTCGCTGTGCACCGTTCCATGGACTCGCAACGAGCGCTCTCCGCTTGCCGGAATTAAATCAACCAGTTGGGGCGAAAACGCTTCCATCCTCCGATTCGCTGCAACAAATGGTTTTGATAACGCAATTCTTTGTGACAGCACCGGTCGCCTAAGCGAATGCACAACCTCAAACTTGTATTTGGTGATCGACGACCACATCGTGACGCCATCAATCGAGAGCGGGTGCCTTCCCGGCATCATCCGAGAGGTTCTCATCGACGAGCAACTCGTGAGCGAACGAGACCTCGTTCCGTCGGACCTTGAACTCGCAACTGAGGTTTTCATCACCTCGTCAACAACCGGCATCATGCCCGTGCATTGTGTTGACGAGCACGCCTACGCAACTCCTGGACATCGAACCTCCGCTGCAAAGGAAGCGATTGAGCGGCTGTCCAACCTCTAGAAGAGGCTCAGCCCAAGAGCCGAGCGTGGACGATGTCACCAACCGTTACCGCAACGACCCCGACGTTTCCGTCGCAGTCAACAAGCAACTGTCCGTCGTCAGCAATGGCGATTGCTCGGCCCTCGAAGAATCCGTCGGAACGTTCGACACGCACGTCGCGCCCAAGGGTTGCTGATGCTGCTCGAACTTCATCAAGGAATTCAGCTCGTTCGCTCTCGGTGGTGATTGCGTTGAGATGACGGTCGTAATGGCGCAGCCACGCGACAAGAACGTCCTCACGGTCAACGGACTCTCCGGTGAGGTGATTCACCGACGCCGCAGTTGCCGCCAGTTCCTCGGGAAGTTCGGCGGGCCAGTCAAGGTTGAGTCCCATTCCCACCACCACCGCATCGACGCGCCCATTGACGACGTGCGACTCAGCCAAGATGCCGGCGAGCTTTCTGTCGGCCAAAGGCCCGTCGGCCACAACGAGATCGTTGGGCCATTTCAGTCCCGGCCGAACTCCGGCAACCTCGTCGACCGCATCGACCGCGCCAAGACCACAGGCCAGCGTCAGGAGGAACAGGTTCTCTGGGCCCACAACCGGCCGCAGAAGCGCTGAGACAAGCAATGACGCCCCAGCAGGGGCTATCCATGCCCGGTCCAGCCTTCCCCGGCCCGCCGTTTGGTGGTCGGCCACGAGAACAAGGCCCTCGGGCACCCCTTCGGCGGCAGCCGCAAGGAGGTCTCGATTGGTCGAACCGGTCTCGGCCACCCAACGCACATCGGCGAATCGGGTGCCCGGGACCTCAGAAGTGGCGAAGGACCTGTTCACGCGTGCCACCATAGGGCGTGCTTAAAAAGATCCTCATCGCCAACCGCGGCGAAATCGCAGTCCGTGTCATCCGCGCCTGTCAGGAAATGGGCATCGCCACCGTGGCGGTGTACTCAGATCTCGATCGTGACGCCCTCCATGTGCGCCTCGCCGATGAGGCCTACGCACTTGGCGGCACGACCGCAGCCGAGAGCTACCTGAACACCGAACTTATTCTTGATGTCATCGAGCGCAGCGGTGCCGACGGTGTACACCCTGGCTACGGCTTCTTCTCCGAGAACACCGACTTCGCTCGCGCTATCACCGAGCGCGGTGTCACATTCATTGGTCCGCCTCCTGGCGCGATCGAAATCATGGGCGACAAAGTCTCCAGTCGTATTGCGGCACAGGCTGCAGGAGTTAATGGAGTTCCCGGTACGACCGAATTCCTTAACGATGCATCCGAGGTCATCGCATTCGGCAAGGCACACGGTTGGCCTGTCGCCATCAAGGCCGCCTATGGCGGTGGCGGACGCGGTATGCGCGTTGTTCGCAGCGAAGACGAAGCAGCCGAAGCATTCGATTCCGCACGAAGTGAAGCGCTTAAGGGCTTCGGTCGCGATGAGTGCTACGTCGAGCGCTACCTCACGTGGCCTCGCCACATTGAAATGCAGATCATCGGCGATACCCACGGAAATTGTGTCTGGATTGCCGAACGCGATTGTTCTGCACAGCGTCGCCATCAGAAGCTCGTCGAAGAAAGTCCGGCACCGAACTTTCCGCCCGAGATTCGTCAAGCAATGGGTGAAGCAGCAGTCACCGTCGCGAAAGCATGTGGCTACTTCAACGCTGGCACCGTCGAGTTCCTTTTCCAAGACGGCGAGTTCTACTTCCT